>Ga0181530_10005626_pt1 | contig 12687 bp, 10 predicted proteins | sample PEATcosm2014_Bin_42_FD_119769 | JGI IMG/M metagenome (GOLD analysis project Ga0181530, IMG submission 119769) | Peatland microbial communities from MTU Mesocosm Facility, Houghton, MI, USA - PEATcosm2014_Bin10_60_metaG | ecosystem: Environmental > Terrestrial > Soil > Wetlands > Peat | place... | reverse complement strand
GATGCTGATTGCCCACTGATTCGCGTCGATCTGGGCAACTTCCACGCCCGGCGCCATCCGCAGGAGGTCGGGGATGTTGTTCGCCCCGGAGCGGCGGATGTCTTCCGGCCCGATCACAAAGACCGCCGCGCCGGTCTTGGAGAGCGTCTGCTCCTTCTTCGACACGGAAGTAACTTCGATATTCATGAGTTCTTCCAGACTTGCCCCGGCGAGTTGCGCCGGGTTGCCGGCTTGCGCCATCGCCGGATGCGCGGGCAGTGCGAAAGCGATCGCACTCCACGCGAGCAGGGTTCGGCCGTGCCTGCGCACGGCATCCGGCTTTCCGCTTTTTGATCCAGACCTGTCTCTTCTCATAGTTCAAACTCCTCGAGGCCCAGCGGCTTCGACCTCCAACTCTTCGGCCGGAGCCGCCGGTTGGCCCTCCAGCCGCCTGAATGCGCGCTTCAGAGCTTCCACTTGGAACAACCGCGGCACCGCATCGGCTGCGACCGGCTTTGAGAAGTAATAGCCCTGCGCGCGGGCGCAGCCAAGCGCGGCAAGCGTCTGGAGCTGATCGGCTGTCTCGACGCCTTCCGCCACGACGTCCAGATTCATGGATCGGGCGAGGTCGAGGATCGTCTTCACAATCGCCCAGCTCTCTTTGTCGCCGCTGAGTTTGCCGACGAACGAACGGTTGATCTTCAGCGTGTCGAACGGCAGGCTGTTCAGGTGGCTCAGCGACGAATACCCGGTTCCGAAATCGTCGATTTCGAGGCCCGCATTGAGATCTTTCAGCCGTCGCAGAGTGTCAATGGCGGCCGCGGGGTTTTCCATGACCGCACTTTCCGTCATCTCGAGTTTCAGAGTCCCGGGGCATAGCCCGGTTTCGGCAAGAATGCGCCGCACATCCTCGACAAAGCCGGCATCGGTCAACTGCTTGAACGAGACATTTACAGCGATGGTGAGCGGCGGTTCAAAGGCAACGTCGCGCTGCCATTCGGCCATCTGCCTGCAAGCCTCTCCGAGCACCCACCGGCCGAGGGGCACGATCAAATCCGTCTCTTCCGCCACTGGAATGAATTCCGACGGCTGAACAAGGCCACGCACCGGATGCTTCCAGCGCACGAGAGCCTCGAAACCGGTGATCCGCTGCCCGTGAATCGATACCTGGGGCTGGTAATGGAGCGTCAGTTGCCGCTCGTCAATCGCCGTCCGGAGTTCAGTTTCGATTTCGAGGCGCGAAATCGCCTCCGTGCGCATGCCCTCATCAAATACCGCGAACCTCGCTTTGCCTCCCGTTTTGGCCCGGTACATCGCGGTATCGGCCCGGCGCAGCAGTTCCTCCGGTGTATCGCCGGAAGAACTCAGAGCGATGCCGATGCTGACTGTAGCGAACACCTGCCGGCCATCGATCTGAAACGGCGCGCTCAGATGCTGGAGAATTCGATCGGCCAGAAGCGCGGCTTCCGACGGCTGGTGAATGTTCACCAGAATCCCAAATTCGTCGCCGCCGAGACGGGAGGCGATCGACGCGACTCGGCCGCCGTGAACCGCGTCGAATTCCCGCACACGCGCGCGCAGGCGGCCGGCGATGCCCTCCAGAAGTTCGTCGCCCGCGGCATGTCCCAGGCTGTCGTTGATCAGCTTGAATCGGTCCAAATCGAGGAACAGCACCGCGAATCGAACGTCCCTGTAGCGGGCCGCCTCAATCGAGTTCTCCAGGCGATCCATGAAGTAGAGGCGATTGGACAGGCCGGTCAGCGGATCCGCTATCTTGCCCTCGGTGATGTCGGTTTGCGAACCCGCCATCCGGACCGCGGTTCCCGCAGCGTCTCTGACAACGATGCCGCGGCTCAACATCCAGATAAAGGTGCCGTTCCTTTTGCGGATTCGGTACTCACTTACGAATTCCTTTGTCCTGCCCTCGCGGTGTGCCGCAATTTCAGATTTCACGCGCTCCCGATCCGAAGGATGGATGCGGCTGAACCAGTCTTCCGGATCGGTCCATTTCTCCGTTTCCGGGTCGCCGAGCATCTGGTTCCAGCGCGGCGAAAAATAGATTTTGCCGGTGGTCAGCTTCCAGTCCCAGAGGCCGTCGTTGGCGCCGCGAGCAGCCAGCGCGTAACGCTCCTCGCTTTCACGCAGCGATTCCTCGGCGCCCCTGCGCGCCTCCTCGCGGAACTCAATCTGGGAAAGCATCTCGTTGAACGAGTCGATGAGGAAGCCGATCTCAGTGGTTGTGTGCCGGGCGGCGCGCACCGAATAGTCTTTCTTGCCGGAGACCAGTCTGGCCACCTTCGACAATTCGGCGATGGGTTCCGTGATCGCCCGCTGCATTCGCGCGCTCAGCATCAGGGCCACGCCGAGGGAAACCAGCAGTACGAGGCAGACGATTCCGGTGTATCGGCGCAGCCGGAGATTGACCTCACTCATGCTGTGTTTCAGGAGGACGGCGCCGATTTGTTCCCGTCCGAGGAGGATGGGCTGCGACACGAGCAGGTTGCCATTCTCAAAATAGACTCCGGTTCGGCGCGGTGCTTCCGGCGGACGGCCGGAACTCGAGCCCCGCTGGAACCGCGCGAACAGTCGATTGTGCCGATCATAGATGGCGGCCTCCACCAGGTTTGGATCGGCGCGAAGGGCATTGAGTGTTTCGGTGGCGGCGGGTTCGTCGGCAAAGCTCAGGGCAGCCGTGCTGCTGACGGCGACGATCCTTGCCTGGGTGGAAAGTTCACGCGTCGCGGCTTCCCGGTTTTCGAATTTCTCGTAACCAAACAGAAAAGTACCCACCAACAGCAGCGCGAGGCTGCCATTCAGCACAACGAGCAGCGTGAGCCGGGACCGGATCGAGCTGTTTCGAACCGCAGTGAGCCGTTTCATTTCTCGGTGAAACCGCTTGAATTTCTCCCCTGTTCTTAGGGGAATTTACTGAAGCGCAGTCCGGATACACGGAATGGCAGAGTCAGAAACCTCCCTAAGGCTTTATCGGCCAACTCGTGCGGAATCTTTAGGTTTCGTTGTGTTTTGTGGGGAGTTTCCGGGCGCAATATGCTGTCCGGAACCAGCCGGCAGCCTGATTGTAACGACCGTAATGCCTGATTACTCGCCGCCGCGGCCTGAAGCGCTGAGTTGATAGAGGGCGTCCACGTCCGCCTTGAAGTTCTCCAGCACCTGCTTGCGCCGGACCTTCATGGTCGCGGTCACTTCGCCGTGCTCGATCGAGAACTCGCGGTAGAGGATTCTGAATCGCTTCACCTGCTCGAACGGCGCGAGCTGTTTGTTGACCCGCGTCACGATTTTCTGCATCTCGGCGAGAACTTCCGGCGTTTCGTGAAGCGGAATGCCCGGATTGCCCGCGCCGCGAATCGATTCCGCTACCGGCGGATGGATGGTAAACAGGGCAACGAGATGCGGCATCCGGTCGCCCACCAGCACGACCTGGCTGATCAAAGGCTCGAACTTGAACATGGTCTCGACGCGCGAGGGGAAGATCTTCTTGCCGTTGGAAGATACGATCAGTTCTTTCTTGCGGCCCGTGATGTAAATGTAGCCGTCGGAATCGATTGTGCCCACGTCACCGGTATGCAGCCAGCCGTCGCGCAGCACCTCGGCGGTGGCTTCCGGATCCTTGTAGTAGCCGCGCGAAAGAGTCGGACTGCGGAACTGCAGTTCTCCTTCTTCGCCGATCCTGAATTCAACGCCGGGCAGCGCCTTTCCGATACTGCCGGGCCGCGCCGAGTCGAGCGGGTTGAAGGCTGCGACGCCGCCTTCGGTGAGTCCATAGCCTTCGACCAGGGGCATGCCGATGGCCTCGTAGAATTGCGCGAGGTCCGCGCCCAGTGGGGCCGCGCCGGAGGCCGCGATCCGCAGGCGCCCGCCGAACCGGTCGCGAATCTTACTGAAGATTACGCGGTGGGCGAGTTGCAGGGGGACGCGGATACGGAAGGGTACTTTCTTTCCGATCCGTTTGTATTTCGCGGCGGCGAGCCCGAGCGCCAAAGCGCCGAAGAAAGCCTTCTGGGCGATGGCGGGCTTCTTGAGAATTTCCGTCCGAATGCTGGTATACACGCGCTCCCAAACGCGCGGCGGCGCGAGAAAAAACGTCGGGCGCACGGCCTTGATCTCGGGCTGCAGTTTGAGCAGGCTCTCCGCAAAGGAGACGGCGCTGCCGCTCAGAATGGGCAGAATCTCCACCACCACTCGTTGCGCGATATGCGCCGAAGGCAGGAACGCGATGGTGATGTCGTCGGAAGACAGTGGCAAAACGGCCGGCCCCATATGGATATTGGCCATGATCGCCCCGTGCGTGACCATCACCATCTTCGGTTCGCCGGTGGCGCCGGACGTCAGATAAAGGACGGCATTGTCGTCGGGCGTGACGCCTGCGTCCCGCTTACCGATATCGCGGCCCAGCTTTCGGAGCGTCTCGAGCGACAGAGCGCCTGCCGATTCCCCGGTCAGCAGAATGAAATGGGCCACCGGAGCGTCCTTCAGCTTCGCGAAAGTCTTCGGGTCTTCCACGAAGAGAGCTTTCGCATCCGCCATCTCGATGGTGCGCTTCAACTCATCCGGCGGATAGCTGGGATAAAGCGCCGCAGCCACAGAACCGTTCATCAGGATTCCCTGGTCGGCCAAATAGAACTCGGCGCGCGTCTCGGAGCAGAGCGCGACGTGATCGCCTTTGCCGAGACCGAGGGCGTGCAATCCGGCGGCAATCTCTTCGGCGGCTTCCAGATATTGGCTCCAGGTCCACGTATGGACCTCCTTGCCGGAAGGCTGACGCAGTGCGAGCCGGCTGCCGTATTGCGCGCCGGCGCTGCGCAGGAGTTCGGGAATGGTGGTTAGGGGCATGGGTCAGGACTGTTTTTCAGAGAACGAGTGCCTTTTGTGGGGCGGCTCCCCTGAGCCGCGCCGGGCGTCCTCGCCCGGCCCTTGTCGAATCAACAACTCTGCGGAAGCCGACGGGGGCGTCGGCTGCGGGACAGGGGTCCCGCCCCACAAAACTAAGTGACATTGCGCAGGAGTTCGGATTGGCCGGCGAGTCCGGCGACCCGCTCGTGCAGGATTTCGGTCAGGCGTGCGCGATCGTGCAGCGTCATTCCGGCGGTATCGATCGGGTCCCCTATCAGGATCTCAACCCTGGCGGGCCGGAGAAGCCAGGAATTCATGGGCAGCACGCTTCGCATGTTCACCAGACCGACGGGTACGACGGGCACGCCCGCTTTGATCGCGATATACGCGGCGCCTTCTTTAAACGGACGCATGCCCTTCTCCGTGCGCCCGCCTTCCGGGAACAACAGCACCGAAATGCCTCTTTCGCGCATCAGTTTAGCCCCTTCCGACATGGATTTCAAAGATGCCCGCGCGTCGCCCCTGACTACGGGCAGATGTCCCGCGCGGCGGAGATGCCAGCCCAGCAACGGAATCGCGAACAGACCCTTCTTGGCAAAGAAACGAAGCTCCAGCGGAAGCGCGCTGTAGAGAGCCGGGATGTCCATGTAACTGGAATGGTTCGCAACCACGACATAGCTGGTGTCCGGGTCGAGCCGTTCGGCGCCCCGCACGGTGGCGCGCACGAAACTGACGGCCAGCAGCATCCGCCCCCACTGCCGGGCGAGACGATGCTGCGTCCTGCCGGCGCGGTCCCACAACGAGCAGATGTACGAGATGAGACCCATCACGATGGTCAGGACGATAATCGCGGGGGCGGAAAACAAAACGGCGCGCAGCTTCCACACAGGTTGATAGTCTATTATCGCCAGTGGCAGTCTTGTAGACTAACGGATTAGGAGCCCATGATGCAGAAATCAGCGACTATGTTGTTGGCCGGCGCAATTGTCCTCGCCGGTTCCAACCTTTATGCCCAAAAGGGCGACGCCGCAAAAGGCAAAGAAGTCTTCGACCAGTGCACCGTCTGTCACAACTCGGACAGCACGGAGGTCAAGATGGGCCCGGGGCTGAAAGGGCTTTTCAAGCGAGCCAAGCTGAATTCCGGCAAGCCCGTGACGGAGGCGAACGTCCTCGGGCAGATTAACGACGGGGGCAACGGGATGCCCGCTTACAAGGACATCCTTTCCGACGAAGAAAAGACCAACGTGATCGCGTTTCTGAAGACGCTGTAAGCAGGCCGAAGGCCTGGTCCGCAATTCCGGCCGGTGCTATCCCTTTTTCTGCGCGATCTCGATCGCTTTTTGCAGGATCAGGTCCTCGGTCGGCTTGGCGGCGGGGACGGCCGGGGCGGGTTCGCTGTCGTCATCGACATCCGGCCCGCCTGAATCGGCTTCCGCCACAAGCTCTTCCGGGGTGACTCCGTTGTCCTGTATCGACTTGCCTTCCGGCGAGTAATATTTCGCCACCGAGAGAATGATGGCGCTGCCGTCATCCATCGTGATGGGGCGAAGGACGGATGCATCGCCGTAGGTACGTTCTCCGACCAGCGAAGCGCGCTTGTCCCCCTGCAATGCCGCCGCCGCCACTTCCGCGGCCGCCGCGGTGCCGCGGTTGGTCAGCACGACGAGTGGCAAGGTGGTAATGTCCTTCTTCGGATCCGCATCGTAGTTTTTGCGGGGCGACTTCTGCCCCTGCGAGTACGTAATCAGGCCTTTGTCGAGAAACAGGTTTGCCAGCTCCACGCCATCCTCCGGAGTTCCGGAAGCCGAGTAACGCAGATCGAGAAGCAACTTCTTCGCACCCTGCTTCTGCAGATCGGCAACCGCGCTCGCGACTTCTTTGACCCGGCCGTATCCCATGGCCGCGATTTTGATGTAGCCGATACCATCGGGCAGCATCTTCGACTCCACCGCCGGGGCCGTGACGACGGCGCGCGTCATGGTCAACTTCTGCGGCTCCGGTTTGCGGCGCAGAACCGAGAGATCCACCGTGGTTCCGGGCTGACCCCGAAGGAGCAGATTGGCGTATGCGAGCGGCATGTCCCTCGTGGCGATGCCTTTGATCGATTCCAGCATGTCGTTTGTGGTCAGGCCGGCTTTGGAAGCCGGGGAACCCGGAATAACGGAAACAACCGTGATGTAGCCGAATTTCTTGGCGAGCACCATCCCCAAGTCGCCCTTGTAGGTGTCGAAGTTCTTCAGGTATTCCTTGTATTGTTCCGCGTTCAGGTAGCTGGCATACGGATCGATGGATTCCAGCAGCCCGTTCATAGCGCCCAGCGTAACGCTGCTCATATCCGGCTCTTCCACGTACTCGCTCTTGATACGCGAAAGGACTTCGGAATAGACCGCCAGATGCTTGTAAACGTTGTTGTCCGCCGAAGCGCGCTCGTCCGCCGGGGCGCCTTTGCTGACAACGCCGCCGAGCAGCAGGAGTGCTACCAGGCAGGTGGACGACATTACTACAACAAACTTCGTGCGGCTGTTCATATATTTTCCATACGCGGCGCAGGCTTCCGCTGTTTCGATTATATGACCTCAGAGCACGCCGCTGCTCACCCCGCGGGCCGAGTACACGCGGCTTGAGCCGCGTTTTTCGCGGGCACTCGACCACGGCCAGTCATCTGCGCCGCCGCAGAGGCCGGCTTTCACTGGATTGTTTTCGATGTACCGGGTAACACGTTCCTCGTGGTCGCTGTCGCGAATTCTGCGGTCGAAGTAATACTTTGCTCAGAATGGCGAACCGCTCCGCTCCGGCGATTTCGCTCCTGTCGCCAAGCGGATTACCAATCCGCTGCAGGTTCACAACCTGCCCCACGTTGTCACTCTTCAGTATCTGTGACAATGCTCTGGATTCCTGATCCAGCAATGCCACCAAATCGAAAGCGCGACGAAAGCGGCCGCGCTGCTTTACACTGACCTTTCATGTCCCGCATGCTCAATGAGATTCGCCAGCAGCCGGAAACGCTCGCCCGCACGCTGGCTTCGGAACTGCGCCGGATCGAGAAATTCAGAGCGCTGATCAACCGGAGGAAGCCGAGGCTGGTGGTGCTTGCCGCCCGAGGCACATCGGACAACGCGGCGCAGTTCGGCCGCTATCTGATTGAAATCACGACCGGGATCCCGGTGTCGCTGGCAGCCCCCTCGGTCACGACGGTGTATGGCGCGCGCATGAATTACAAAGAAGCGCTGATGGTGGCGCTCTCGCAATCCGGGGAATCGACGGATACCAACCAAGTGCTGGAGCAGGCGCGGAAAGGCGGGGCCGTTACCGTCGGGATTACGAATGAATCGCGAAGCAGTCTGGCCAGGATCGCCGAGCACGTGTTCCTGGTGCGCGCGGGGCGCGAGAAAAGCGTTGCCGCGACGAAGACCTACACCGGCCAGCTGATGGCGCTTTATCTGCTCGCTTACGCCCTGGGCGCGAAGATCCGAATCAAGGATCTGGAGGCCATTGCGGATTTTGCCGTGAGCGCCCTGACGCTCGAATCCGAGGTTGCGGCCATGGCGGAGCGATACCGGTTCATGCATCACGCGGTGGTGGTGGGGCGCGGATTGAACTACGCGAATTCGCTCGAGTTCGCGCTGAAGATGAAGGAGACTTCGTACGTGATCGCCGAGGGGTTCTCTTCGGCGGATTTCCTGCACGGGCCGATCGCGATGGTGGAGCCGAATTTTCCGGCATTCCTGTTCACTCCCTCCGGCCCCACGTGGCCGTCCATACAGGAGATGCTGATCCGGTTGCGGGGATTGAAGGCGGAAACGGTGGTGATCACGGACCGCAGGAATTTGACGGCGGCGAACCTCGCCTCGCGCGTGATCCCGATCCCGGCGCGGATTCCGGAGATCTATTCGCCGATTCCCTATATTATTCCGGCGCAGTTGTTCGCCGCGGCGCTGGCGACGGAGAAGAACCTGGATCCGGACCGTCCGCGGGCGTTGAGCAAGGTGACGCGAAATTTGTGAGCGGGCAGACGCGGCTACCGGTCTCGAACCAAAGCTCGCAGACGCCGGGCGGAAGCCCGGCGGCAGGGCGGAAGCCCTGGCCCCACCTTCGATACCGCGTCACGAGCGGCGGGTTTCTTTTCGTCCTCGCGGTGGCGCTTACCGGCGCGGGGGCGTTTCTCTCCGGCAATAATCTTCTCTTTCTGGTGTTTTCGGCCATGCTGGCGCTGCTGCTGGTTTCGGGGTTCATCAGCCGCCTGGTGCTCGCCGGTCTCGAACTCGAACTTCTGCTGCCGGAGCACGTGTCGGCGCGAATGCCGTCGGCGGCGCGCGTCCGCATCCGCAATCTCAAGCGGCTGACACCTTCTTTCTCCATTGAACTCTCCGAACTCCCGGGTTCGTCGATTCTGCAGGACCCGGTCTACTTCCCTCTGGTGCCGGGCCGCGCCATGGTGGAAGCCGCCGTGCAGGTCGTTTTCCCCCAACGCGGGCGTCATCGCGAGAATCTCTTCGTGATCTCGACGAAGTTTCCGTTTGGTTTCCTGCGCAGGAGCACTACGGTGGCGCTTCGGCGCGAGACCATCGTTTATCCGGCGCTCGAGCCTCGGGCAGGTATGGAAATTCTGCTGGACTCGATTTCCGGAGAGATCGAGAGCCACGCGCGCGGCGACGGACGCGATTTCTACCGCATCCGTCCCTACGAAGCGTACGACAGCGCGCGCCACGTCGATTGGAAAAGCAGCGCGCATACGGGTGGCCTGCAAGTGCGCGAGTTCTCGCGCGACCGTCAGCGAACCGTGGAAATCTTCTTCGACCGGCGAATCGCGCCGGGCCAGCAGCAGCGGTTCGAGGAACTGGTGGAGAACTGCGCGTTCCTGGCTTGGGGGCTTTGCGAGCGCGGCGAACGCGACGCACGGCTGTGGGTTCGATCGCAAAGATTTGCCCTGGCGATTCCAGAGGAAGGGGATATTTGGGACCTGTTGAAATTCCTGGCGCTGGTGGAGCCGCTGATGCTTCTGAATCCGGGCGAGGGGGATCAAGCCGCGGAGGATCCTGTGGATGCGGCGAATCTGCAGATTGTTTTCAGCGTGCCGCCCGATGCGGCGGTAGAAGTGGGAATTTGAAATCCCGCGACCAGCCGGACGAGGGCGTCCGGCGCGGACCGGGGGTCCGCCCCACGAGCTCGTTTATGCTTGCATGAGCATATAGCCACATATATAATCAAGTCGGGAGGCGGACTGGTGGCCAAGCCGAAACTGACCGACGCCATGATTGAGCGCGTGGCGCGCCGTTTCCGCGTTATGGGGGAACCGCAGCGGCTGCGCATTCTACAGGTCCTTGAAGAGGGTCCGCGCACCGTGGGCGACATCGTGGCCGAGCTCAACGGCAATCAGCCGAATATTTCCCGCCATCTGCAGGGGCTTTACGACGCCGGAATGCTGCGCCGCCGACGGGAGCGCAACAGCGTTTACTACTCGATTGCGGACCCCGTCGTTCACGAGCTCTGCACTCTCGTCTGCGGCATCGCGGAACGGGAAGCGGAAATGCATTTGGCCGCCTTGCGCGGCGACCGGATGGCGAAGAGCGCAACCACCGTGAGTTGAAGCGTGAGTTGAAGGAGGATATATGGAAGTCTTTGTGGAACATCTCGGAGCCATGCAGTTCGATATCAAAGCGCGACAGCACTCGGTGGTTTGCGATCAGCCGGAGGATAACGGGGGCTTCGATGAAGGCATGACGCCGCCCGAATTCCTGCTTGCCGCACTGGGTTCCTGCGCCGCCTTCTATGCGGCTCAGTATTTGCGGAAAAAGGGACTGGCCAAAGAGGGAACCCGGGTGCGCGTTACGGCGGAGAAGTTGCTCAATCCGCCGCGCCTCGACAATTTCCGCATCGAAATAGATGCGCCGGTTGCGCTGGACGCGGAACACAAAACGGGCGTCGAGGAAGCGGTGAAGCACTGCCTGATCCACAACACGCTGTTGCATCCGCCGAAGATCGACCTGGATGTCCGGAACGGTTTGTCGGCCGGGCACATGCCGGTCGCCGCCTGAGCGTCCGATTACCGCAGCGGAATTTTCAGCGACCCGGCAATGCCGGTGAAAGGATCACGGACAACAACGCGGATGGCGTCGCCGGAGGCTGGGACGCCGGTGGCGGTCATTTCAAATCCTTTCTTAAGAGCGTTGGCAAGCTGCGCGTCCGTGAGATCGATGTCAATGGTGTGGACGCGGGCCTTTGCGCCGAACAGAAATGCCATTTCGACCTTTCCGACGGAGCGGCTGTTCTCCCGAACCAGGTGCACCTCGTGCAGGTCCACCGTCACGCGCACTTGATAGAGGCCGGGACGGGGATCGGGGTCGACTCGGGCCGTAACGCCGAGCCCGGTGTCATCGAGAGGGTTCTCGAAGAGGTCGGCGAGGGCAACCTCGGGCGGAAGCGCAGGCGCCGAGCCTTGCTGCTTCGTGGCGAGATAGCCGGGCCGATAGCGGAGTTCCAGACGATTGGATTTTCCGCCGGCGACCTTCACCGCGAGGCTGTGATACTGGCCGTCGAGCTCATCTTCGGAGGGATAGTAACCGAGCGTATAGGCGTTTTGGGAATCTTCTTCCGCAGTCTTCAGCGCCAGTTGCAGGTCTCCCGCATCGTCGAAACCCGCGCCGCCCGTCATCGAGGCCAGAGCGCGCCCCGCCCGTTGCGTGGCCATAAAATCGGGCGCGTACGTTAAGGTCCCATAGTCAACCGTCCGGATTAACACCGGATACAGCGCGACATCGGCCTGCAGCAGCATGCCCATGACGGCGGGAGGCACGACGGGATCCTCCTTCACCCACACCAGGTTCCGGCGGCCTGGCATGCCGGAGAGGTGTTCGACGATGCGCCGCAGAGCTTCGATTGTGATGGAATCGTCGATCGCCGCGTTGACAGCCGCGTTGGTTGCGGCGAGGTGCTCGATCGATTCCTTGGACTCCTGACGCACTCTGGCGCCGGCAACACGCCCGGATGGTCCCTGGATCTCGCCTGTCATATCGGTCGGGAAATCGAACAGAGCGTCGTGGACATTGGCGGGCATGAGATCCCGGCCCGAGTCGAGGTGCGTCACCGCCGCCAGCAGCTTGGCGGGATCGTCGGTGAATTCCTGCAGGATGTGCAGATTCCTGCCGAGCGCGTAGATGGCTACGCGGTCCTGGGGGCCCAGACCGCGAATCAGTTTGAGCATCCCCTCGCTCTCGTAGGCCTTGAGATCGATGCGTGTGTTGAGCTGATCGAACAGAACAGCCGTGTAACCAGGAGGCGTAGCGCTCGGAAGCGCATCGCCGAGTCGGCTGACGCGGTTCGAAACAGTTCCCGGCGCGAGTGAAACCGGAGGCGCGGCAGTGCTCGCCAGACCGGAGCGGAAAACGTCGATGCGCTGGGGCTTGCCCTGATCGAGAAGGGTGAAATCGTCTTTGGTCAAGCCGGTCACGGGACCGTTCCTGCCGCGAACCACGACTTCCACTTCCACCAGGCGAGTGCCGGCATGGAAGGTAGCCGACTGCGCGTCGGGTGTCTGAAAGCCCGCGGCGCTGTGTGCGACGAAGCATGCAACGGCGCAAAGGCCGGCAGTGGTAATCCCGCGAAGCATCAGGGTGCCGTTATCCAGAATGCCATATTGAATGCCGTCAAGGGATCGACTCTTGTCCAATGCCGGATGAGCCTGAAGGGGATACCGGTTTCTAACGCCGGATGAGCCTGAAGGAGGACGGGTAATGCTGGGGATTGATCATCAGCATGAGCGACGGCGAGCGGCTGAGCCTGGAACAGATCCGGGCTTTTCTGAAAGGCAACGAAGAAGTTGGATTCAAAGCGTCAAATCGGGAGGAGGCGTATGAATGG
>Ga0181530_10005624_pt1 | contig 12693 bp, 11 predicted proteins | sample PEATcosm2014_Bin_42_FD_119769 | JGI IMG/M metagenome (GOLD analysis project Ga0181530, IMG submission 119769) | Peatland microbial communities from MTU Mesocosm Facility, Houghton, MI, USA - PEATcosm2014_Bin10_60_metaG | ecosystem: Environmental > Terrestrial > Soil > Wetlands > Peat | place... | reverse complement strand
TTCAGGTGGAGGCTAACGCCTGCGGGAAGCCGGTGATCGCGATCCGCGCGATGGCATTTCTCGACACCATGATCCACGGTGAAACGGCATTCCTGGCGGAAGTGGCGGAGGAGAGGAAGATCGCTGAGGCGGTATTCGGGGAAGGCCACGGAATCGACAATACCGATCGCATCGTGTTTCCGAACCCGCGGACCGCGGAATACCGGGCCAGCGTGCCCGACATCGCCAGGTACCTGCTGGCGCTGATGCAGGACAGAGATCTGGGGCGGCGGATGGGCGAAGCGGGCCGAAGGCACGTGGTCGAGTTGTTCGACTATCGCCAGGTGGCCAAGCGTTTCGTGAAGGTAGTGTCCGACCGATTGGGGATTCAGTAAGGGTGGCCACACTTATGGACGAGAAGTCGCTTGCCTCCATTGATCAGGCCAAAGAGGCGGCCCTCCGTGTTCTGCTCCACAACGCGCGGGGGCCGTTTCAAGGACTGCCCCGGGCCGCCGGGTGGGGATATCCGGAACCTTACACGCGGGACCTGATGATTTCAGCCCTGGGCTTTCTGGCCACCGGCAACCAGGAGCTTGCCGATGCGCTGCGGCGCACACTGGTGGCGCTGGCAGCTAATCAGACACCGCGTGGCCTCGTCTCATCACTCGCGCATGATCCCGTCGACCGTGGCTCCAGCGATACGACCCCGCTGTTCCTCTTTGGCCTGGCACTGTACAGGAAATCTGCCAACCAGCCGGAGTTCCTCAACGAGGCAGCGCAGAACGCCCTGAAGTGGATGCAGTACCAGAGCCCCGACGACATGGTGATGGTTTCGCAGTTGCCTACCAGCGACTGGCGTGACGAGCAGTGGGTGTTCGGTTATGGGCTGTACGTGAATACGCTGGTTTACGCATATCTTGTGCTCTATGGCGAGCACGAGTCCGCCGGTCAACTGCGCGAGTTGATGAACCGTCTGGAGGTCCGTAGTGAGGCGAAAAACCCCCATGAACACGAGGGTCTGGTAGTGCCATCCAAGCCCTATTACGCACTTTACTCTTACAAAGTTCTGAACAGCGACCGTTTCGACCTGCTGGGCAACAGTCTGGCGATCCTGACTGGAATTGCTTCGCCTGACCGGTCACGAAACCTGGTGGCATGGATTGAGGCCGAGTGTGAGGCCATGCGGGATCGGGGAGAACTGGCCGTGGATTTGCCGCCCTGTTTGTTTCCATACATCCTGCCCCACGATCCTGACTGGCACGCGCGATACGAGATATATAACCGGCCCGGCGAGTATCACAACGGGGGCGTCTGGCCTTTTGTCTGCGGCTTCTATGTGGCGGCGTGTGCAGCCGCGGGGCGGATGGGGCTGGCGAGGCGGAAACTGTTGGCCCTGACCGAGTTGGTCAAGCCGTGGCACGAAAACGAGGCGGAGTGGGGTTTCAACGAGTGGATTCAGGCGCAGACCGGTCAGCCCAGCGGGCGAGACTGGCAAACCTGGTCGGCTGCCATGTACCTTTACGCTGCCAAGTGTGTGCAGCAGCAGGGCACCCAGTTCTTTGACGAGATCCGTACAGGCAATCGGCGCGCAGTGGGGTAGCCGAGCCCTTGAGGATCAGTTGACGCGCCTGAGTTGCCGCCGGTTCCGGTCTAAGGAGGTGCGTCTGTGGTTGAGCGGGACATGATAGCTTACAACCTGCGGAGGCTCTGGCGGCGGTTGGTGTTGCCAAACCGGATCGGCACCTGATCGTTGACGAGCCTACAGCAGTGATGGTGAAGACGGGCTGCCGATTGGTCAAGCGCGCGCGGTACTACTGGCTGCTGTTGGCTGAGAGCCATCTGACCAGGCGGCTCTTCGGGGCGATGCTTATTGTAGGAATGATCGCCGTCTTGCCCGTGCCGACGGCGTAGATAATTCGCATTAAATGATAAACGGCTCCAAATTACTGCTTTGATGTATAATCAGCCTCGGCCAGGATGGCAAAACGGAAATCCTGCGGGGCTGATGGAAAGGCTGGGCTAGGAGACACCGTTGTGGACCTGTTGGAGAGGGGCCCATTTGAACGAGGAAAAGTTCGATTATACTGGTTCGGGTTTGGCTCCCAAGGAGAGAGAAGATGGTGCGTAACACTTCGCTGATTGTATGCCTGGCACTGGCCACGCTAACTGCCGGCTGTTCGAATGCCCCCGCTCCGCCCCCTGACACGCGCGCCGCCGATGTGCAAGCGGTCAAGGACATCGAGGCGGCGTCACTGAAGGACGCTGCCGCCAAGGACGTTGACAAGTGGGCCACATACTTTGCGGAAGATGCCTCCGGGCTATTCCCCGGGGACGGGATGCTGAATGGGAAGGCGGACCTCAAAGCCGCGATGGCGACGTATTTTGCCGACCCCAATTTTTCGCTGACTCTACAGTCCACGCGGGCGATGGCCTCCAAGGGTGGTGACATGGCCTATTCGCAGGGCACCTATACCATGAGCGTGACCAACCCGAAGACCAAGAAACCCATGACGCATAAGGGAAGGTATCTAACGGTCTATACCAAGCAGACCGACGGAAGCTGGAAGGTCGTCGCTGATGCGTTCAATTCCGATTCGCCAATGTAGGCAACTTTGATACGCCCGCCCCGCGCAGATCAGGGTACTTACGTCTTCGGCTTCCCCGAAGAGTGGGCCTCATTACCATTCTTCACCAAAGACATGGGCACGCAGCGTTGCCACACGCTCCGCGTCGTGTGCATGGACATGTTGCCGCTGTACGCTGCTCTGGTAGGTAGCGGGCACGATGGCCTGGGGAGAGGACCACCACGATGGGCGTCTGCTGGCCCGACTCAGCCAGCGACGCCATCAGGCGCCGCTGCCGGTGCGGCCGGCGGACTCGCAGGTGTTCAAGAAACGGGAAGTGCTCATCTCCTATCTTGGCTCAGTCAGCGACCCCTGGAGCCTTGGCGAGTTCCTGCGGGACGGTATCCCAGAATCTCTCCACCACCTGCGTCAAGTCTACCCCGAATACCGTGCGAACCTGCCGCAGCTGTCGTGAATCGGGCGGCAGCCCGCGCCTCGCACTGCCACACAAAAGCGATATTTCGTATTATCCAGCCAACCTCTGCCGGCTTTGCCTGAGTAGCGAATCGTTCCATCGGCTTTCATGTGCCACTGTGGGGCATTCTGGCGGCGTCCAAGCCCACGAGCCAAGCGGTAAACTATCCTTTTAGGGAGGCAGTCACCGGAACCATCTCGGCTATGTGATGTGAATGTCCGGTGATGTCATGCCGCGGCGCTGACGCATGCCCACATGAGGCCCGTCCGACGGGCCTCATGGCCGACTCTGAGCAGCATTCGGCCATCGAATCCCACCACGCCGGACACCGGTACTCTTACAAAGCTCGGATACAGCTCCTCTGGAGATATACGTCTCCTTGGGACGCCTTCTGCCTGCCGGAGGCTAAGCCACCTTTGCGGCAGCGCGGGCATCGCGGGTCTGGCGAGAGAGGGTGCGGCAGCATGTGTTGGGGCTGAGACAGGCCAGCCCGATCTACTGCTGCTTCTTGAAGGTGAAAGTCGAACTCGGTCCGGGCGGCGAAACGCGGGTCACTTCGACGTTGAGGGTCTTGCCATCCTCAGCCGGCACCAGGCGCGTCTTGGTGACGACATCGCGGTTGTGGTGCATTTCCATCATCACCAGTGCTGGTCCGTTGTACCAGAATGAGATTTCCCCTTCCTTGAGCTTGCACTCCTGGCCGTCGACACCGCACGCAATGTCCACGGTCTTTTCTTTGGCGCCGGATTCCGAAATCTTGACACCATCCGCGGTCTGCTGGATCAGCAAGGTTTCGAATTTGAGTCGTCCTTCGTGGGTCGAACTAAGCTGCCAGGTTCCGTTGAGTTGGGGCCGGTCCACAGCAAAGGCGCCAATAGCGGCAAAGGCAATCAGAAAAAGCAAGGGTCGCACGTTGGTCTCCGTTTCTGATCCAGTGTATCCGCTGCAGGTCCGGTGACGTATACGACAAATTCCTTACGCGGCCAAGCAGAGGACCGGAGCAGCGCCGAGCCGGCCTCAGCGAACGCGGGACCGCACCGGACTGAGACGCGAAGACATGAGTGGCGCTGGGGCCGGCCTTTATCCAAAAAAAGGGCAGGTACCCACCTGCCCTTCATAACAGTCGCCCGGGAGGGCAACGGCTCGCGTCATGGCCGTTCCTGCGCCATTAGGAGTGGTCATAACCGTTGATATCACCATCGTACGCGACGCATTCGGCAGGATCCATACGGCAAGTATCGTATTTCCCCGCACTCCGGCCACCGCACAGAATAGAGGGAAAGGGTTACGATGTTTGTGACAGTGCTTGCTGGGCATAGCAAACGAGCCGTGCTGCGCGCCGGTTACGGCGCAGTGATCGCCGTCCTTGTGCTCTCCGCCGCGGAAGCCTACCGGATCCAGCTCAGCGTTTCCGAACAGCATCTCGAAATCTACCGGCACTACGCCGACCAGGACGATGCGCTCGCCACGCTCCGCCGCAACCTGTGGCTGGCTGGAAACTACGTCCGCGATTACTTCATCAACACCACTCCCGCCCAGGCCGAGATCTTGCGCGGACAACTCGAAGACCTGAAGGCTCAGGATGCCAATGCACTGGCGCTTCTGGCGCGCGATTCCAGCCAGTCCGGCACTTTGCCGCGGCTGCGCAAGAGCCTGGGCGAATTCTGGGCGGTCGTCGATCCCGTCCCACGATCTATGTTGCGCGACACCGAGGAGCGAAAAATCGATTTTCTCCAGCGCCAAGTCGTCCCGCGCCGCGGCGAATTGTATAATGCCCTGCTCGATCTCGGTGCTACCGGACAGCAAAAGCTGCAGGAGGGAGAAAAACAGTTCGCCGCTTCGCGCCGGCAGGCCGCCCGCCGTCTGCTGCTGATGCTCGGCCTCGGCCTGATGCTCAGCTTCCTGGTCGCCCTGGCCAGCATCCGCCATTCGGAGAACCTCGAGCGCGAGGCCGAATCCCACTTCGCCGCCGTCGAGGCGGCCAAGCAGGAATTGCAGCAATTGTCCGCCCGGCTGCTCGAAGTGGAGGAAGAAGGCCGCCGCAAACTCTCCCGCGAACTGCACGATGAAATCGGCCAGTCCCTGGCCCTGTTGCAGATTGAAATCACCCGCGCGCAGGCCGTCCCCGCCGGCCAGGCCGCCGCGCTGCGCGAGTGCCTGAGTCGCGCCCGCGAGTTGGCCGAACGAACCGTGCAGACCGCCCGCAACATTTCCGGTTTCTTGCGCCCGGCGCTACTCGACGATCTCGGCCTCGTTCCCGCCCTCCAGTTCCAGCTCGAAGGTTTCCTGCGACGCAACACCATCGCTTGCGAATTCGTCGAAGAAGGCGTCGCCGACCGTCTTCCCGACACCGCCAAGACCTGCGTCTACCGCGTCGTGCAGGAAGCCCTGCACAACTGCGAAAAGCACTCCGGCGCCTCCAAAGTCAGAGTCGCGGTCCGACAGTGGCCGCGTTACCTCCTCGCCGAAGTCGAAGATGACGGCTGCGGGTTCGCTGTGGAAGAGCACGGCACTCGCTCGCGCAGCCGCGGCCTCGGCCTGCTTGGCATCCGCGAACGTGCCGCCAACGCCGGTGGCTCGCTCGAGATCCGCTCCGCCCCCGGACGCGGCACGCGCATCTCGCTTCGTATTCCCATCCCGCACGAGCCCGAGGCCGCCATCCAATCCCCCAGCGAGGTCACCGCGTCATGAGCATTCGCATCCTGCTCGCCGACGACCATACGATGATGCGCCAGGGTCTCCGCCACATTCTGGAAAGCCAACTCGAATTCGAGATCGTCGCTGAAACCAGCTCCGGCATCGAAGCCGTCGAAAGCGCACGCCACCTCAAGCCCGATGTCGCCATCGTCGACGTAGCCATGAAAGAACTCAACGGCATCGAGGCCACCGCCCAGATCCTCAAACACTCGCCCCATACTGCCGTGCTGATCCTCAGCATGTACAGCGACGAGCGCTACGTGCTGCGCGCCGTCAAAGCCGGCGCCCGAGGCTACGTGCTCAAGAACTCGGCCGGCGACGAACTCATCCAGGCCATTCACGTCGTCGAAAAGGGCTTGACTTTTTTTAGCCCCGCCGTGGGCCGCATCTTTCAGAACGGCTTTGCCCGCCTTAAGGACGTCCGCGAAATTACCGACCGCTACGACCTGCTCACCGGCCGAGAACGCCAGATCTACCAGCTCCTCGCTGAAGGCAATAGCAACAAAGACATCGCCAACCGCCTCGGTCTGAGCCTCCACACCGTCGAGACGCACCGCTGGCGCATCATGGACAAGCTGGATTTGCACAGCACCGCCGATCTGGTCCTCAACGCCGTGCGCCGCGGCCTCGTCACCTGACCCGTCACCGCTTCTACCATTCCCGCTCCAAAGCCTGCGCGGTCCAGAGTCTGCAATTGACGGCCCTCCATGCGCACCCCGCGTTGGCCTGGCCCTCCACATGAAAACCAAATCCTGTCTCAACAGGATTGGAACGCTGCCGCCCCGGTGATATTCGTAAGAGTGGAGGCAGTGCCGTCCGTGTATGATCGACTTTTTTCGAGCTCGGCGCGTCTCACTATAGTGAACCGGATTGTAATGGCGTTGCTCCTGGCATTGCCACTGGCGGCTGCGGAAGCGCCTGCCACCGCCGCCAAACCGGCCGGCTGCGCGGGAAGCGCCACTTTGGGAACGTTCCAGCTTTCGCTCCGCCCATTTTCCCGAGGTGCGCCGCTGCCGCTGAAATCGGTGACTGCGATCCCGGCAGGAGCCCGCCTCATCTGGAATCCCGTACATCTCCCGCCGCAGGCTTCTGCCAGGGGTGAGGTAACCGCCGTTATCGTTCCAGAGGACTCCGACGGCATTCTCATCACGCTCGAACCGCGCAAAGCCGGAAAACGCACCGAATGGCAACTCCTCCAACGCCCTCAGGTGATCGCGCTGGTCTACGGACCTCAAGGCCTGAGTGAAGGCAAGGTCAAGTCCCTCGTCACCCGCGACCAGGACCTCCTCAGGCAACTGGCGGATTACGCCGAGCAAAGTTCCCAAGTCGAATCGCTCGTGCAGGAGATCGCCGATGACCAACAATCCGGCGCCAGCTCCGACTCCCTGCTCAAGGGAGTTTCCGCCGAATATGGTGTCAGCCCGCAAAAGCTGACCACCACTGCCAACTCTAACCAGCAGGCGGCGCTGCTGCTGAAAGCGCTGATTCCAGCCTCCAACACCTACGACCCGCTCGGCACCCAGAGCGCTCAAGTGCAGCAATCCGGCGGCTTGGCGGCATCGGTGGCGGGCCTGTTCTTCGGTAACCCGGTCGGACTCGCGTCGGGTGGCGCCGCCCTCCTTCAGAACCTCAAAACTGCGATATTCCCTAACACGGAGTTTCGCTCCGCCTTCGCGCAGTCAGCCGAAAAAGACGGCCTCGCGCTTTGTACCAAGAACCAGGCCGCCAAGTCTAAGACCCGCACCGCCTATCTCTGGGCCTATCGGGTGCCACAGCTCACCAGGCCCGAGCTGTCCCTCAAGGGTCCTACGCACCTGCCTCTTGGTTCGAAATCGACCATCGAGCTGGAACTCGGCAAAGGCGCTGACGCAAAGGAGCTGCCGAGCGCGCGCGACTGGCGGTTGATCCCGGCCGCCGGCGGCGCAGCCATCACCGTGGAGGTCAAACCCACTGTCACCGGCGCGCTGGAAATCGATCTTTCCAAGACCAAGGCCTCCGCCGGCGCCTATCAACTGGCCGCCACCTGGGATTGGGATCCCTTGCCCGTCACTGGAACGCTGCATCTCGATGCTTACGGCGATTTCACTCATGCTGCGCTCGCGCCCGGAGGTCGTGACAAACTCATCGAGGGCAATGGCAGCGTCGCGGTGCAGTTGTCCGGAGCCGACTTCGAGTTTCTCGAGAAGGTCGCCATCCAATCCGCCGCTCGCGGCGCCAAGCCGTCCGACGTGGAATTCACTCTGCCCTCCGGCAAACGCGCCGGCCCGGAGAATTCCGTCACCGTGAATATCGACACCGCCAAGCCCGGTTCCTATGAATTGTTGCTCACGCAATCCGACGGCGTCGCTCATAAACTCCCGGTCACGGTTCTGCCTCCCAATCCCAAAATCTCCAATCTTCCCATCCGTCTCAACGTGGGCGATACGCGCGAGCCTATTCGCCTTCTGGGCAGCGGTTTGGAACGTATCGACGCCGCCTCCTCGGACGCCGGCGGGATCAGCGGGGCGCCGGATTCCGAGAGCTGGTCCGGCGAAGTTCGCCTGAAGGCCGGGCTCACCATGGGCCAGAGCTTCGCGCTCGTCCTGAAAGTCAAGGGCCTGGAGAATCCCGTGACCGTGCCGCGCGCCATTGAGATCGTCGGCCCGCGCCCCAAGATCCGGTCCGTGCAGAAGTCGCTCGCGGCCGTTCTGGGAATCGAACTCGCGGTCGATGAGTTGCCCGCCGGCAGCGCCGCCGGCCTGGCGCTGGCGGTCGATCACCTGCACGATTCCACCCGGCCACGCGTCGAACTGGGTTGCCAGGCCGGCGAGCTACGCCAGTCACTCACACTCTCCGCGGGCGAACCCTCGCACGGCGCGAGCCTCACTTCGGCCGGCCCCGGATCCCTCTATCTTTCCCTCGACCCGGGCGCCGTCGGTTATGCCGGCTGCCGGCTTGCGGCCACTGTGATCGTCGACCCTGAAGGCCGCTCGGATCCCTTCATTCTTGGCCGCGTGATTCGCGTGCCCACGCTCGACAAGTTTACCCTCAGCGCCGAAAGGGTCGGCGATTCGGGCTACGCCGGCACCGTCGAGGGCCGTGACCTCGACGTGATCGACAAGGCCGGCTGGGACGCCGCAAATGGCATTCCGGTGGAATCGATACCGACCCCGCTTCCGGGCGACGCTGTGCGCCAGACCTTGCGCTTGGTCTTACCTTGGCCCGCGCCCGGCCCGCACGCCCCATTATACGTCTGGCTCCGCGGCGAGCCACGTGGCCGCAAAACCGCCGTCGCCTATTGAATTGCGCCGGCAGATGGCGCATTTCTCTCCGGAATCTCGCCGGCCAACACCACTATTTACGTCATCCGAGATGCGGCGGGTGCGGCTGTGTAAAGACGAAGGCGTTGACTTGCGTCGCCCGTCGCTGCTGTTACTGGTGCAGAACGCACAGAGCGTGCGTTCCGCTGCTGCACCATTACGTGGTCCCATGCGTCTAATCCTGTAAGCGCCAAAATTTTGCTGGAGTTACTAAGGAGTTATGAAATTAGATTCAGAAGAGGGATGTTGTGTGTCTGTGCGTGTGCCGTCACGACGCTTTGCCCGGCACTCGGGGCCGCGGTGCGAACCAGCGCCTGCGTGGCCGGCAAGCCCACGGCTGCATCGTATACCTGGAACTTTCACCCGGAAGCCAACCAGACGTTGGCGGAGCTCTTAGGGCAGGCGCGGGGGTGGCGTGGCCTGGTCCATTGATCTCTCCACACGCGGATAGGCGGACGAGTATGCGACGCAAAGCCATCAGCCCCTAGCCGCGCCGTGAAGCGACGCGCGCCGGCGAAGCGCCCGGAACAGGTTCGAACCCGGCCAGATCAGCAGTCCGGTGTGATGGTCCGGACCAGCGTCCCCGACCCAGGTTCGACGATGGTGGAACTAAGGAGCGGCGATGCCACATGCGCAATCCCCTCGACCATGATTACGACGGGAGAACCCGAAATGAAAGCTGCCGGCGGGAGTGCGCAAGAGCTTCGTGTACGGCTTGGAGCACTGCGACCCGCATAAGCCGCTCGTCCTCACCGTGAGTTTTTGGGCGCCACTGTTCTTCCATGAAAAAGGAATACAGGCCGCCGGCTTGATGGGCACGGAGATGACGCCGGAGCAGGAAAGATGTCTTGAACCGTTTAAGATAATCTGGATTGCTTTCGACGCGGACCAAAAAGGAATTGAGGCGACCAGCAGGATTGCTGACCGCCTAAAAAGGAACCATGCCGCGAAAACGGCTAGGTTCAGCTTCCGCCCCCGCGCCTTCGATGGTGGCGGGGGCATTTTCTTGTCCGCACGTCTTGGCGTTGTGCCCTTCATCGCCACATTTCCCACATACGCGCCGCCTGGTGGGGCTGGTGACGGTCGTGGTGGGCCTGGTGGAGTGCTTGGTGGCGCCCATTTCCGCCGAGTTGCGACGACGACCCAACGATGATCGGCTGCGGAGGAGGAGGAGCAGTCTATGGCTACAGTCCCCTGCCGCCTACTGTAGGCCCTACCGGTGGCGGCTCAGACCAGATCAAGGTCCCGAGCAGCGCGCCGCCATGCGCTCATGACCAGGGCTACGCAGCTCAGGCGCTAGGCAACATCGTAAGCGCCGTCGGCCAGGTTCTCACGACCTCTGGCGATTTCACCCAGGGGATCACAACACGATCGAGGCCGATTTGACCAGCAACGAGACCACATTGGGCGACGTGACCTGGGTAGGCGGGCACTTCAACCTCATCCTGACCGAGCCGGACATTACCGCTCTCGGCCTCACCACCGCGCAGAGCCAGAACCTCTACGGCGTGCTCGGCACAGGCAGCGAGGACAGCTCGGGCACAGCGTTCTACGGTGCCGGGAACGGGGCTCGCCGCGGTACCTCCGTGGGCTACCTGCACAGCCAGGGCGTCTTCGGCGGCCCTATCAAATTCCACCTCGACCTCGGAAACCCTTATCCGGACATCGTCGGTACGCTCGGCCATTGGTTCCACGACGGGTGGCCCGGCCATTGGCCCTTCACAAAGTGCCTCGACAACCCCACCGGCGGGTCGAGCGCGCAGTGAGCCGGCGCCGTGGAGGGAGCTATATGAGAAGCAAATTCCTTATGATCGCGGCATCGATTGCGGCTGTGGCCAGCCCGCAGGCCCCGAGGCTGGTCCGAGAGGTCAACTTGAACGCGATCGTCCACGAGGCCGAGGGGCTGCTCCCCTCCACGCAGTCGGTCCAGGTCCTGGCATTTTCGCCCGACGAAAAATGGGTCGCGGTTTGCGCTGGGCTCCACCGAAAGCCCGGGATGACCGCAGTCACGGATTTATGGACCAACCTACTAGTGATTCCGGTGGCCGAGGACGGTCGCCGGCCCCTCCAGATCGATCCGGGCGAACCCGTCCCTCTGAGCACGCTGAACTGGTCCCCGGACTCCAGCGTCTTGATACTGGGCGGCTGGGGCAGGCGATACGCAATCGAAGGCGCCGGCGTGTCCGTGCAAGGCGTCTAGGAACCCGAACTGCGCAATGTCCTCGGTTTTTTGGACGCGCAGCACGGCCTGGCGCGCGACATGAGTTTTGCGGAGCGCAGGGAGGCGCTGGAGGCGGGCCAGCCAAGCGACCCGGAAGCGATTCGCGCGTTCCTATTTGCAAGGCCGGAGCTGGTGGAGCTCATCAGAAACCCGCCGACAATTCTCCACACGTTCGATCTGGGAGGGCACGTCGTGGAGACATGGAGGGCGCCCGGGCCTTGGGATCTCGTCGCGGTCAACCCGGACCGTCATTTGCTCGTCGTCACCAACGGCCCGGGGCAAGCCCCGGAGCACTTCATCTTCGCCTACCGCGCAAAGACGGTGCTCTCGCGCTGGCCGCCCGCTGCGGCGTTCTGGAAAGCGTATTTTGCGGAAGGCGGGAAGACCGTCTGCGCGGTGGAAAGCTACGGGCGTCAAGCCGCTCACGCAGAGTGCCGGGACGCCGACAGCGCCAAAGAGGTCGCGCGCTTTCCCGGTTTTCCCGCCGGGCTGCCGGCGTCGGTGAGCAGCCAAGGTTCTCGCATCGTGCTGACTCATGCGCGATACATTCGCGGCATCAACGAGGAGTTTGACAGGCACTCGTACCAGGACCGAGTCGTCTGGGACTTTCGGACCGGCAAAGTGGTCGCTGAGTGGGTGCCGATCACACAGGTCACGGAAACAGGCTTAAAGCCGCCGGAGGATAAACGCACCGAGTTCGGACGGTCCGTCATTTCACCATCCGGCCGGTACATCGCAGAGGGCAGCAACGGGATCCTTCGCATCTACGAGGTACGCTAATGGCCAAGGGGCCCCGCGTTCCGCCCCAACGAGCCACTTTGACTGACGGAACGTTCCCGCGCCCTCAGCGCCGGCTAAATCCCCAATCGCAAAACTCTCTGAACCGGCTGTCGGCGGCGTCGGCGGGATACATGTGGGGCGAAGCGTACAGCTACGACGGGTTCGGGAACCTGACCGGGAAGACGGTGACGCAGGCGCCGGTGCCGGCGATGGGAGTTTCGTACGACGCCAACAATCACCGGCGCGGATTGACGTATGATGCCAATGGGAACCATACCAGACCGGTGACGACCAGACCGGTGACAGACGGGACGTTGTCCGCACTCTGCTGCCTCGCATCGACCTCGGTCTTCGGCGGACGCCCACCCTTGCCTGGCGCCAGTCGCCGCCGCAGCGCTCTTTCCAAATCCGTGACGAAATCCTCTCCGCCCAGCGGGCGGCCGGTATGCGTATTGCGCCGGATCGCCTCGGCATCCGCCTCGGCTCCCGCGGCGGTCAGGTAGGCGCGCCACGTGGCCGGCGTCCAGACGGCGCGCCACCACTGCATTTCCAGCCAGGCATCGGCCTGATCCCGGCAGTGCGCGGCGGCGCTGGACCACCGGTACCGCTCGGGTTCGGCTACCATTCCCGCACGCACGGGGTTAAGCTCGGTGTATCGCAGTGCCGCCCAGAAGTGCG
>Ga0181530_10005623_pt1 | contig 12694 bp, 10 predicted proteins | sample PEATcosm2014_Bin_42_FD_119769 | JGI IMG/M metagenome (GOLD analysis project Ga0181530, IMG submission 119769) | Peatland microbial communities from MTU Mesocosm Facility, Houghton, MI, USA - PEATcosm2014_Bin10_60_metaG | ecosystem: Environmental > Terrestrial > Soil > Wetlands > Peat | place... | reverse complement strand
GGCCGATTACGACACGCTCGGCGTGGTCTGGTTCGACATCGCCCAGCACGACGGCCTCTACCACCAGGACTGGCGCATCGAGGACAACCAGGCGGCCGAGTACGCCTTCCGCCTCGGCGTCCGGGACGAGCTCACGCTCGTCTCTCCCGGGCAGCACTCATGACGGGCTGTCTGACCGTACTGTCTAGCCCGCCCGTCCACTTCCACGGCATCCTCTGAGCTTGTCGTTTAACCTCCGGCTTCGATCGCGCTGATGTGGGCTTGTTGTTCTGGCTCTGCGGGTGTGCCGGGCTTCGGGGAGGCTGGGTGGTCTTGCTGGCCTACGATCGGTTTCCGTGCAGCCCGATGAGCGCCTCGAACGCGTACGCCTGTTGCGGGAACGGGGACTGACCCCGAAGCAAATCGCCCGTGCGCTTGGGATCAGGTCCGCCGAGGCGGACCGCCTGGTCCGCGCGGCGGCCGTCCTGGCGCAGGCCGAATCGCCCGGGCCCGCGCTGGCTGGCTGCTGGATCAGCCCGTCCTGGAGTACTGGCCTGACCGTTGGCGATCATCCCGGATGGCCGCTGCACGAGGATCCGGCAGCCGGGACCGAGGGCCTGGCCGCAGTGCTGGTGGCTCGCAGGCACAGGCATGGCAAGGTCTCTGTCTGCGGTTACCTGGCCGACGTCTACTGCCTCGGGGTGAAAAACGCTCTCGGCCCGGAAATCATGGACGATCTTGGCCTGCGCGGTTTCGTCCGCGACTTCTTCTCTGGATACGGCGGTGATCCGCTTGAGGCGCCCATCGAGCTGGCGCGCGAGGTGGTGTTCGGTTCCGTCGAGTACGCGCGCAGTCTGGGCTTTGACCCGCACCCTGACTTTGCCGCCGCCGCGGGGCATCTCGGTTCGTGGACCGGCCCGGGCACCATCACCTTCGGTAGGGACGGCAAGCCGCTGTATATCTCCGGGCCCTACGACGATCCGCTCCCCGTCATCCGCACATTGGAGCGCACTGCCGGCCGCGGGAACTTCGAGTTCCTGGCGGTTGCCGGTTAGCGCGAACCGGAAGCAGGCAGGCTGAACGCCGGGCTCAGCTTGCCGTTCAGCCTGCTGGGCGGGCGGATCAGGCGGTTTGCTGGTCTTGCGCGGGTGTGCCCGGCGTGTCGCGGTGCGTGAGTGCGGCTTCCGCGTGATCATGTGTTCTCGCTAAAGGCTCATGATCACCAGCGAAGGCCGTGATGAACAGCTTGCCAGAGGATGCCGGCGGGGGGCCGCTTGCCGTGCTGTCGCGGTTCCGGCGGGATTTCCATGCGTGCCTGACCGCCCGCGCTGATGAGCTGTGCGAGCTGGCGGATGCGGTGCTGTGCGCGGACGGGCCGGTGAAAACCCTGGCCGGGCTGTCGCTGGCCCCGGAGCACCGGCGTGGTCACGGCGCGTTGTATGACGCGGTGAACCACGGGGCGATCAGCATCGCCCGGCTGCGGCGGTCGCTGGCCGGGCTGCCGTTACCGCGGGCCGCCGATGGGCGGCTGGTGCTGGCCGCTGATGTGAGCAACTGGCTGCGGCCGGGCGCGGTGACCAGCCCGGGCCGGCTGTTCTGCCACGTCTACGGCCGCGGGAAGGGGCAGGCGCAGATGATCCCGGGCTGGCCGTACTCGGTGATCGCGGCGCTGGAGCCCGGGCGCACCTCCTGGACCGCGGTGCTGGACGCGGTGCGGCTGGGCCCCGATGACGACGAGACTGCGGTAACCGCCGCGCAGATCCGCGAGGTCGTCACCCGGCTGACCGAGGCCGGCCACTGGCGGCAGGGTGACCAGCCGGTCCTGGTTGTCTTCGACGCCGGTTATGACGTGACCCGGCTTTCGTTCCTGCTCGCTGACCTGCCCGTGGAGCTGCTCGGGCGGCTGCGCTCTGACCGGGTGATGCAGCTGCCGGCGCCACCGCGCCAGCCCGGCACCAACGGCCGGCCCCGTAAGCACGGCTGCGAGCTGGCGCTCGCTGACCCGGCGACGTGGCCTGCGCCGCCGATCACCACCAGCACGGTGACCTCCCGCTACGGCATGGCCGTGACCGCTGCCTGGGACCGGGTGCATCCCCGGCTCACCCACCGCGCCGCCTGGCTCGATCACGACGGCCCGCTGCCGGTCATCGAGGGGACCCTGATCAGGCTGACGGTGGATCACCTGCCCGGTGACCGCGACCCCAGGCCCCTGTGGCTGTGGTGCTCCCGCACTGGCGCCGCTCCTGGTGAGGTGGACGGGCTGTGGCAGGCGTTCTTGCGCCGTTTCGATCTTGAGCACACCTTCCGCCTGTTCAAGCAGGTCCTGGGATGGACCGTCCCGAAGCTCCGTGACCCGCAAGCCGCGGACCGGTGGACCTGGCTGATCATCACCTGCCACGCCCAGCTCCGGCTGGCCCGGCCGCTGGCCGCCGATCTGCGGCGCCCCTGGGAACGGCCGGCCCCGCCGGGACGGCTCACCCCGGCCCGGGTCCGCCGGGGATTTAGGAACATCCGCGCGAAGGCGGCCCAGCCAGCTGGTGCACCGAAACCCGGCAAACCCGGCCCCGGCCGGCCACCAGGGTCGAAGAACCGCCGCCCGGCATCCCGCCACGACGTCGGCAAAACGACGAAGAGAGAACTCACGCTCAAGGAACGACGCGAACGCGCAGGTTAAACGGCAAGCTAAGGTTTGCCGTGGAAGCGGACAGCCCCGGCCGCACGGCCAGGGCTCAGGCGAGAGCTCGCGGGCGCGCGCGCTGGACAATGTAGCCCAGGCCCGCCGCCCCGAGCCCGAGGCCTATCGCTGATGCGCGCTGCGCTGCCGCGAATTCCCGGTCGGAGACTGCCTGCCGCAATTCGCGCCGCACTCCGTCAGGCAGCGTCCTTGTCGCATATCGACGCTCATCGAGCAGCCTTTCCTGGGGCCCTAGCAGGAGGGCCATCTCCGCTTTGCCCTGGCCTTCGCTGTAGCAGCGCCGAACGAAGAAGCGGAAGGTGCCACGCCCAGGGGGCACCCTGTGACCGACCCGGGCAGACGGCTCGTGCCACCAGCTCCGGCCTTCCAGCGCAGCGGACAGCCGTATGCAGAAATCGGTATCTTCTGGCCGTGAGCCCTGCCCGGTCTTGCCGAAGCCCTCACGGAAACCGCCTACCGACCAGAAATCCGTCCGCGCCACCCCCATATTGCCCGACCACACGTTGCGGACCGGCGCGCCAGTTCCCGGCATTCCACGATAGGAAGCCCCCACGACCCACAGGAACTCTTCCGGCATCCACTCCGGCGGCCGCCCGAGCCAGAGCGGCTCTAGGTGCCCCCCTACTCCGGCCACATCGTGGCGCGCCAGCGGGGCCGTCAGGTTCTGCAGCCAGTCATGCCGGGCGACCGCATCGTCATCCAGGAAAGCCAGGACAGCACCGCTGGCGACTCGGGCACCGCAGTTCCGGGTCGCAGACGCGCCCCGGACGCCACGATTAAGTACCGCGATTGCCTCCGGCAACTGACTGCGCACCCACTCGTAAAGATCGGGGTTATTGTCGACGGCCACCACGACCTCGCGCGGGGGCGGCTCCTGGGCCAGTGCCGATGCGGTAGCCCGGCCGAGTTCCGCCGAGCGCTCCAGCATGTGGGCGGCGATCACGACGGATATCGTGTCCCCCGTCGCTACGCTGGCAGTCACGTCATCTCCGTGATCAGGCCTGCATCGGCCGGCAGCTGATCAGCGACCGTTGCGGAGACGACATCGGCGACAGAGGGAACAGCGCTGCCCTTTGCCTGCACCCGGCGACGCTCAGCCAGGATCGTGTGGAGCACCCGGACACCGTCCGGGATCGCCTTGAGGTTGCTGACCCCGTGCAGGCGTGCTCTTTCCGTGCTGCCCACCTCGGTGATCCGGGCACCAGCTTGAGCGACCCGCACATTTATTAGGGTCTCGATCTCGAACCCGTCACCCCACAGCATCCCGCCGGGCATATTCCCGGCGCCATGGACGGGAGGCAGATCGAGTACCGGGAGGAGATGCACCCGGAAGGCGTTGTAGCCGTAGCAGAGATCGGTATAGCGGGTGCCGAAGATCAGGTTGACCAGGCCGTTCAGGACAGCATTGCCCATCCGGCGGAAACGCGTGATGTCATGGCTGTCGCCTCCCCGGTCGAACCGGGTCCCCTTGGCGAACTCGGCTCCGGCGGCAAGCGCCGCCACGAAGGCAGGAATCTCCTGCGGATCAGCCGACCCGTCAGCGTCCAGCGTCACGACGATGTCGCCGGTTACCTCGGCGAATCCGCACGCCAGGGCATTGCCCTTGCCCTGGCGGGTCTGCTGGACGACCTTTACGTCCGGCCGCACTCGTGCGGCGACTTCGATCGTGTCGTCGACGGAGTGGCCGTCGACCACGATTACCTCATGCACGGCCGCGGGCAGCGCCTCGAGCACGTGCGGCAGGTTGCGTGCCTCATTGCGGGCCGGAATAACGATAGAAACCCGGCCCGCGGGTTCCTCCTCAGCAGGCAAGTCACGCATTGACCCTCCCCATGAGCTGACGAATCAACGTGCCAGCCCGGGACGATGATCGGCTGATTAGCGGAGCCGGCCCGCCTGGCCTGCCGCCGTGCCGTCGAATATCGTCACCGTGTGTCACATCGGACCCACAACTCGCGTTTGCACCCTGCGCCAACGAACCGTAGTTAATCAGCCCACTCGGCTCCGAGGGGTCTCTTTGGTCAAAATGCAGTCGCGACTGGCACATCAGGACCGCTGCCTATCGCAGGACTGGCCTCGCGGGACTGGGGAGGGGCGCGGACGTTCGCCGCTGCGGCAGGGGCTGGCGCTCGCGGCCGGATCGCCGATCCCCGAGCAGGGCAAGAGCGCAGATACATCATGAAAGCCCAGGTCAGACCCCGAGCTCGGGCGAAGTCGGGTTGCTCCTGCCCATGACCTGACAGGCCGCAAGACGGACGGCTGGCAGACGATCGGGCATCGGGCCGCCGCCCGGCCGCGCTTACCCGTACGCCGGATCGCTTTCTGTCACAACAAACCACAACTCGCGTTTGGCATCCACTGTCAGCGAACCGCATTTAATGGTGCGCTACTTGGTTCTCAGGCGTGCCTCTTTGGCTAATGCAGTGCGGAGCGGCACGTCCGGCTCGGCACCGTTCCGGAAGCCGCGGCTGTCATCGCGGCGCGGCGGCCTGGGCCGACGGGATGCCGCCGACTGCGGTCAGCTGGCCGGCCTGCCGATGGCGCCCGCGGCCACTAGCCGCGCGGAGCACTGCGGGGACAGTCACTAGTCCCTCGATGGTGAACACCGCCAGCAGCGCGAACGACACGCCCTTCAGGCCGCCGCCCGACAGCCCCGGGATGATCGTCGCGGTCACCTCCATGGCGGCGAAAACCGTCAGCACCGCGGCCGCGCGCGGTATCCGGCCCTGCGACCGGCAGACCGCGATGAAGTGCAGCTTCGGCACAATCGGCAGGTAGCCGATCACCAGCAGCCACAGCGTCACGGTGGCCGCCCGCGCGTAGCTGGGCCCGAACAGGCTGAGGGCCAGGTGAGCGCCCAGGCCCAAGACGGCCATGCCCGGCAGCCCGAGCAGGAGCGATAGCCGCAAGGTAAAGCGCAGCTTCCTGGCGATGACCTGCGGGTCGGCCGACGCTACCGCGAACAGGACCGTCGACAAGTGCGTGGGCAGGATGTAGAGGAAGCTGCTCAGCGTCCAGGCCGCGTAGAAGGCGGCGTTGGCCGATGGCGACACGACGATCGTGACCAGCACGGGGATCAGTGACCGGGGGATGCTGATGGCGAGGTTCAGCCAGCTGTGCGCCACGGCCGTCTTGCCCAGGCCCCGCAGCACCCCCCAATCGGGCCGGGGCAGCACCGACGTGCCCTTGATCCGCAGCCACAGTGCCACCGGCACGACGGACAGTGCCATGCCCGCGACCCAGGAAGCGGTCACGCCCAAGCCGAACCGGTCGTGCAGGATCACCGCGGCGGCGGGCAGGGCCAGCAGCTTGGCTGCCCCGAACAGCGCGTTGCGCGACAGCTGCAGGCCACCGCGCAGCAGCCCGATGGTGGCCTGGTCGAACACGAGGGTCAGCCCGGTGAGCGCCACCCCGGACGCGAACAGCGCAGCCTGGCCGAGCGGCCCGGCGATGTGCCCGAAGCGCCCGCTGGCATGCGGGGCGATGATCGCGAACCCCAGCCCGAGCAGCAGCGACCCGATGCACGAGGCGAGCAGCGCGGCCGACACGAGGCCGGCCCGGACTCGCCGCCGGGGCAGCTCGCCGATCAGCACAGTGCCCAGGCCGAGCATGCCGATCGTGCCCAGCAGGGTCATGGCTGATACCGCCGCCGAGCCGTACCCGACCGCCTGCTGGCTGAAGAGCCGGGCCGCGAGAGCCCAGTAAGCGAACCCCAGCGCCGATGCCACCCCGGTCGTGGCGAGCAGGCTGGCCGTGCTGACCAGCAGGTCCTGATGCCGCCGCCACGCACCCGCAGCAGCCGCGAGCGGCGCCTGCCGGGCCGGCCGCGGCGTGGCCGCCCGGCGGTTCTCAGAGCCGACTTGCTCCCCGGCCACGCTCACCCCGTCCCATCGCCGGACATGGTCACGTACCGGTACGCGCGGTCGAGGTCGGGCAGCCGGTACAGCTTGGCGGTCAGCCTGGCATCGGCCGACTTCGGCGCCCCGTGCCAGGCCTGGCCGTTAGCGAGGGTGAGCTTCCAGGTGTCCACGGGACGCTTGCCCCGCCACAGGACCAGCATGTATCGCATGGTCTTGCCCTCATAATTGGCCACACCCAGATTTACCGTGGGGGCGCTGCGGCGCGGCTGGGTCAGCCACAGCTGGGTGAATCCGGCATAGTGCTGCCGCGCGGCTCCCGCGCACGCGAGCCCGACCGCGCAGACGGCGATCAGCACCGCGGCGCCGACTGCTGCCGCATGCCGGCCGCCCAGCCGCGGCCACTGCCCGAGCCCGGTGAAGGGCGCCGCCCGGCCGCGGCGCCGCCGCCATAGCAGCAGCAGGTCGCAGGCCAGGGTCAGGCCGGCGAGCAGCCCGAGCCAGGCGGCCCGGTGCAGCGGCAATCCACCCAGATAGAGCGCCAGCCCGCCGATGACGGGCACGCAGAGCGAGAGCCCGGCAGCGACCGCCGCCCGTTCCACGCCAGCGATCTGCGGGCCAAGCAGCAGCTGGACCAGCAGGTACCCCGGGGCCGCGAACAGGGCGATGCCCAGTACCGTCATCACCGCAGCAGGCGCGCCGGCCACGGCGGCGGCGCAGGTGATGATCGCCACTGCCGCGGTGGTCTCGAGGTCTGCCTGATTTCTCTTCACGCTATGACCCGGGCAGCTGATAGATGACGACATTGCCGGAGTCGTAGATCCGGCTGAGGTCAGGCAGGTTGTCGAATTTGGCCAGGCCGGCAGGCGAGAGCGGGTGCTTGTACTTGCCGGCGTTCGGGTCGACGGGAAAGTACTGGCCGGACGCGGGCAGTGCCCGGCTCAGCCGCTCGTCGACCCAGACGTAGTGCAGTGCCTGCTGTGCAGACCGCGAGGTGTCCAGCGCCGTCCAGGTAGGGGTCTCGTACAGGTAGGCGACGTCGCGAACCGGGTTCTGGTCGCCGTAGCCGCCGAGGACCGCGTAGCTGCCCACGTCGGCCGCGAACCGGTTGCCTGGCCCCAGCGCCGCCAGCGCCCAGCGGGCGCCAGCTACCGTCTCTGGCTCTACCGAGCGTTCCGAGCCAGCCACCTGGTAGGCCCCTGGCAGCCGTTCCCAGTACGGCGGCCAGCCGTTGACCAGCCCGTCGAACAGGAGCAGCAGCACGACGACCAGGACGGCCGCGGCGACGACGCGCGCCTGCCTACGGACGACGGCGCCAGCCAGGTAGCCGATAGCCAGCGCCACCACATACGCGACTGGCACGAACACAAAGGTCTCAGAGCGCCCGGCCAGCTCGCTGCCATCAGCCACGGTAAACCGAATGAGGACGACGACGTACCAGCTCACCGACCCGATCGCCATCGCCAGCGGCAGCGGCTGGTGACGGTGCCGCCGCCAGACCCGCCACCAACCAACCGGAAGCAGCGCTGACACGACCAGCACGGCCGCAGCGGCCAGGAGCTTGTTGCCGAGCGGCCCGGTCAAGGCCGGCGCGGCGGCGACATGCTCCCCGAAGAAGATCGCCCGCAATCCCTGCAGCATCCCGGCGGCGAATGGCTGCAGGTAGGACGATGTCCCGGGCGCGGCGAGGATGATCCAGGCGATGACGGCCAGCACCGACAGCGCCGCGGGGACGGCTGTCCAGCCAGCGACCTGCCGGTGCCCGGTGAGCAGGGCCGCCACGGTGATGCCGATGAGCATCACGACCAGCACGTAGCTGGTCACATGATGCGTGATCACGGTCGCGGCGATGGCCAGCGCCGCGACCGTGAGCCAGCCCGCGCGCGGCCTGGATCGGCCGCCGCCGGCCAGCCGCCAGGTCGCCAGCAGGGTGAGGCCGAGGAAGGGCAGGGCGAGCGTCTGATAGACGAACATCGAGTCGAAGGACTCGAAGAGGGAGCTGCTGGCGTAGCACAGCACGGCCACGCCAGCCACCCGATACGAGCCGCTGGCCTCGCGGAACAGCACGTAGAGCAGGCAGACGAAGAGCAGGTGCGCCACTCCCGCCACGATCAGCCCGGAGGGGAAGACGCCAAGCCCGGTGATGGACACGAAAGCCGAGGTGACTTCCTCCAGGCCGGGGTAGTGCGGGCTGATCGGCAGCAGGTAGTTAACGGTAAAGAGCTTGCCGGTCCCCAGCAGGTTCACGGTGCTGCGCCAATGCTCGAGCTCATCGGGGTAGCTGAACCCGGTGGGGCTGTAGCAGATCATGGCCAGGTACTCAGCGACCGTGAGCACGACCACCAGCGCGAGGGTCTCGGCGGCCGTGAGGAGGCGTCTGCTGACCAGTCGCAGCGTCGTCGGCACCAGGATGAAGGCCTGGCCCAGCCAGTATGCGCGGTCCGCCCAGGGCGAGCCCGAGGGCCCCAGGCGCCCGGCCGTGTAGGCGGCGGCAACCAGCAGGACGCCAGTGGCGGCGCTAAGCGCCACGATGCTCACGGGCAGGGGTGAAGGCTCCGCTGCCGCGGCGGGCCGGGACCGCCCGCCTGGAGTCGACCGCTCGCCGCCGAGCGACGCGTCAGCGACCCTCACCGCGGCCATCCTTCCGCGGGTGCCTGCCCGTGCCGCACGCCTCCCGGAGCGCCTGGTCGTTTTCGCCGGCCGCCGGATGAGCGCTCATTGACGTGCCACTCCGGGCCGGCCTGGCTCTGCCGCGGCCTTCCCGGCCTGCGTGCGCACGCTCCTCAGGTAGGCGAAGGGTCCCGTCATCATCCACCAGCGCTGCCGCCGCTTGAGGCCCGGCGGGAACTCAGGCGCAGGGCGGGCGGATGCTGTCGTCGCACCGCGCAGGTAGCCCGCCGCGGTAGGCATCAGGCAGAGCAGCGTCGGCAGCACGCTGGGCCGGTGCCTGATCAGCGCCGCGTAGTAGGCGGTCAGCCCGACCCCGTATCCGCGCAGCTGGCGGCCCAGGCCGTCGAGGTCGCGCCGGTGATGGTGGCGCATCAGCGCCGCGGGCTCATAGGCGATGCGGTAGCCAGCCAGCAGGACCAGGGTGAGGGCGAGCGTGTCCTCTCCCGCCAGCGCGGGCGTTCCGGCTCCCAGCGCCACGTCGAAACCGCCGATGCGTGCCAGCGCCTCCCGCCGGAACGCCATGTTGGCGCCCACGCCGAACGGGGGCACCGGGTAAAGAGGGCTCTGCGGGCCCTGGCGCGAGAAGACAGCGGGCGAGAAACCGCGGTCCTTGGAGTGCCCGCCCAGTTCCTCGAAAAGTTCCTGCGCGGGAGTGTCCAGCCGGGCGGGCAGGACCACGCCGGAGACGCAGCCGATGTCGCTGCCCCGGGCGAAGCCGCGGGCCAGCCCCGCGAGCCAGTGCGCGTCCGCTTCCTCGTCATCGTCCAGGAAGGCGATGATGTCGCCGGCGGCGGCCGCGATCCCGGCGTTGCGGGCCCAGGAAAGGCCTTCCCGCGGCTCGGGCACGTACCGCAGCGCCGCTGCGTCCCCCGCCGCCTCCACCATCGACCGGACAGCACTGCTCGCGGGCGCGTTGTCGACCACGACGATCTCGAACCGCGGATATTCCTGCCGGAGCACCGAGCGCAGGCAGGTTTCCAGCCCCTGCGGCCGGAGCCGGGTGCAGATAACGACGCTGATGAAAGGCGCCGCTGCCAGCACCGCCTGACGCTCGCGCAGGAAGGGCCATGCTGCTGGCCCTGTCTCCAGCCCGTCAGCGGTCAGCTCGCGGGGTCCTGGCACACCCGCGGCGGCGAAGCGCTGGAGAACTGCGTCTCGGACCTCCGGCCAGAGCAGCACGGCAAGCTGGCCCGCGGTCAGGCCCTGCGGATCGAGGCCGACCATGCAGACGCCGACAGGCTCGGCATGCAGCCGGGCCAGCACCGACACCCGCTGATGCTGCCCGTCCCAGCGCACGGCGGGCAGCGGCTCAGCCAGCTCAACTTCCATCATGGCGGCCGGGCAAAATTCCGCGGTGGCAGCCGCCGTCATGGAGTCGGCTCCTGGCTGCCGGCGGTCATCAGCACCAGGCCCGCCACCGCGGTCCGCAGTTGCGCGTACGCGCCGCGGCCGGAGCCCCGCAACCGCTCGGCAGCGTCCTGGGCGGCTGCTCGCGCCGGTGCGGGCAGGTCCCACGCCCGATGGATGCTGGCGCGCAGGTCGCCGGGATAGTCCGGCCGGTCGAGCGAGACGACGAAGCAGCAGGATGGGAATAGCGCTTGCAGGCCGCTGAACTTGGCGTCGTAGTAGGAGGACTTGGTCAGGCACACGGCCGGCACGCCCTGGGCCAGGCCGAACACCGCCGCGTGGTAACTGCCGGTCACCACGGCGCGGCAGCTGGCGGCCGCCGAGGCCAGGGCGCGGGGTGCCTCGATGTCCTGCGTCACCAGTCCTGCCGTGTTATGTCCGGGACGGAGCATCACCTCTACCGCAGCGGCATCGGAATGTGCCGCGTAGCGAGACACGGGCAGCGCGATGATGGGCGCCTCGAGGGCAGCCGCTGCCTCCAGCACCACCTGGCCAACTGCCGCCGCCGCGTCCTGGTCAACCCCGGCATAGCCCGAGATCCGGACGTTCAGGCCCAGCGCAGCGGAGCCGGCCAGGGCGCCGGGCGCCTCGATGAGCTCGAGCGCGTCATCACCAGTGACCGCCAGCACATCCGGCGAAACGCCGAAGGACAGCGCCAGGCCGGGGCCGACGCGGTCTTCGCGGAGGCCCAGGACCCTCAGTCCCGGCAGCACGGCGCGCGCCTGGGCGCGCAGCACTCGCCGCCGCATCGGCCCGATGCCCTGCCCGAACATGGCAGTCGGCTTGCCGAGGCGCTGCGCGAGCGCGAGCAGGCTCAGGACGCCGCATCCGTGCCACCAGAACGCATCGGTCAGGTAGCCGCCGCCGCTGGCCACCACCAGATCAGCCGCCAGCACCGCCCCGATCGCGGTGCGAGGCGGCCAGCGGCGGGAGGGGTGGGCCAGCCGGCCGGCGAAGTACGGCGCTGCCATCTTCCACGCCTGCTCAGCGGCCAGCCGCTGACGCTGCGGCAGGAAGCGCAGCGATGGCAGGTCGGCCAGTGTCCGCCCGATGGCAATAGCGCCGGGGCAATAAGCCGCGAGGCGCTCCGGGTCGTGCGCGACCACCATGATCTCGGCGTCCGGCCATTGCGCCCGCAGCCTCGCCACGCATGCCTGCAACATGGCCACGTCGCCCACGTTCAGCAGGTCATATCCGGACTGGTCAACGAGAATGCGCACCGCTAGCGCCCCCCTCACCGGCCCGCTGCGCCCGGATCCAAAGCCAAGCGGCGACGCGCGGACGGTGCCTGGATGATGTGGCCTGCCGCGCCTGCCAGGAAACCCGCTGCGGGCCACACCCGGCTGCGACGGCCATCGCGCAGCCCTCCCGGGCCACCGCGTAGCCGTTTCCCAGAGGCCGCAGGAGCATATCAGCTGCACTGGTCACATTATCACGCGAACAGGCAAAGTCCGCGTGGGACTACTCGATGATGGGCCAAACTAGTGCCGAGCCCAGCCGCACTGCGGCTAGGCACGATCGGGCCTTGTGGTCCATGCGGTGAGCGTGCACGGCTGCGAAGAAGCGGCCGAATGGCAGCGATCCCCGCGTAAGCTAACGATCGGTTACGACCGTGCCGTCCCGATAAGGAGATTTGGGTGACTCAGCCGGACTCCCGGCGTTCCGCGCGGTGGGGCAGCCACCGGCGGGCGAGGCCGACCTGGTTCAGCGAGCATGCCGGCACCGTAACTCGGGCGTCGGTCGTGCTCTGCGCCGTGGTCCTGGTCGGCGCCGCGAAGCTGATGGGCTCGCACGGAACGCCGCCGCCGCCAGCGCCGCCGAAGGCGCAGGCCCAGCCGATCTCCTATTTCGGGGTCTACGAGCCAGGCGCGCCCGGCACCTACGCCGGCGTCACCCGATTCGGCCAGACCGTCGACAGGCAGCCGAACCTCGTTGGCTACTACAGCGGCTGGGATGAGCCCTTCCAGCAGAAGTTCGCCGAGATGGCAGCCAGCCACGGGGCCAGCACGATCGTGGAGATCAACCCGTATGGCGTCCCGCTGGCGCAGATAGCGGACGGAACCTACGACCCCTACCTGAAGTCGTT
>Ga0181530_10005620_pt1 | contig 12699 bp, 15 predicted proteins | sample PEATcosm2014_Bin_42_FD_119769 | JGI IMG/M metagenome (GOLD analysis project Ga0181530, IMG submission 119769) | Peatland microbial communities from MTU Mesocosm Facility, Houghton, MI, USA - PEATcosm2014_Bin10_60_metaG | ecosystem: Environmental > Terrestrial > Soil > Wetlands > Peat | place... | reverse complement strand
TCGGTGACCTATACGCTCAACGGTTGGTTTGGCGCCAGGGTCGCAGCGGCCGGTACCGGCGTGCTGCTGAACGACGAGATGGACGACTTCACCACGGATATGGGGGAGGCGAACATGTACGGCCTGGTGCAGGGCACGGCGAACGCCATCGCGCCGGGCAAGCGGCCGCTTTCGTCGATGAGCCCCACCATCCTCACCAAGGACGGCAAGCCGGTGATGGTGCTCGGCACGCCAGGCGGCAGCCGCATCATCACCGGGGTGCTGCACGTCATCCTCAACGTCATCGACTACGACATGAATATCCAGGAGGCGGTCGACGCGCCGCGCTTTCACCAGCAATGGTTGCCCGAGTCGACCTACCTCGAGACCTTCGCGCTTAGCCCCGATACCGAGAAGATCCTGCTCTGCATGGGCCACCGGTTTGCGGACTCGCGACCGGTAAACCACTTGGAGGCCATCCTGGTCGGTGCACCGTCATTGGGTGGCCAGCCGGTCGGCGCGAACCGTTACTACGGCGCCAATGACCCGCGCCGCAACACCGGCCTGGCGCTGGGGTACTAAGGGCGTGGCGCACGGCGGAGTTCGCCGTGCACCCTTGTGCATTCATTCAACCACATTGCGAGCAATTCGCCAGGAGAATCGAAGTGGGAGGTCGATGAAAATCTCGTTCCCCGGCATGGACCGTGCGGTGGCCCAGGACCTGGTCGCCAAGGCGCACATCGTGTGTCCCTACTCGAGCGCGACGCGCGGCAACATCGGTGTTCGCCTGTCGATCGCCGTAGTGGCGCCCGCAGGGCCGAAGGAGCAAACAGCCTTGCAGTGATCGAAGAAGGGGAAGCAAGCTCAGAACTTGACGCGATCCCTGCAAAGAGGAGCGGTGCCTACCTCCCGCTGCGGGAGCCCGCGAGCGCAGCAACGACGCCCAGGCCGATGAAGGTGCCGGCACTGAGGTAGCGCCCGAACGCGCGGACCTTGCTGACCTGAGCGAGTGCGGGAGCCAGAGTGCCCGCCGCGAGCGCATAAGCGCAATCGGTGGTTGCCGCTATGGCCACGAAAAGCGAGCCGAGCAACATGCAGGGGAACACCGGCGCCGCTCCGGGGCGCAAGAACTGCGGCAGAAACGCCGCGAAGAAGATAGTCGTCTTGGGATTGAGCAAGGCCACGATGAGGCCATCGCGCAGCACGCGCTCGGGAGGCTGCGGTCCGGGCACGACCCGCGCCGGCTCGGCCGCGGAGGTTCGCAATGTGGCAACGCCAAGATAAACGAGATAGAGCGCACCCGCATATTTGACGACGGTAAATGCCAGGGCCGAAGCCGCAAACAGCGCTGCGAGTCCGATGGATGCAGCCATCGCATTGCCCAGATTCCCCATGGCAACGCCCAGGACGGATGTCAACCCGGCGCGGCGGCCCTGCGCGAGACTGCGCGTCACTATGTAGAACACACCGGGGCCTGGCGACACCGCCAGCACTAGGCTTGCAAGGAGGAAGGCCGACAAAAGCGGCCACGGCGGAAATAGATGGTCCACTGGCGCCTCTGCCGAGAGGTGCAAGGAAAGTCATGAGCGCCCGCCCTCCCGAAATGCGTCTTCGGCTCCGGATGCCGCCGGCGATCGGGCGATCGGGCACCAGCAGGATACCTTGTCAATTTCCTCCGATCGAATATGCTTTCCCACGATGAGCCCAGACCTCAAGCCCGGCCTTCGTCACATCCAGAGTATCCATGTCGGCGAGTCCATGACGGTTCCGGCGTTGTCGCATGCGTTCGCCGACTTCGTCGAGATGCCGCAAGTCTTTGCCACGGCCTTCCTCGTGGGGTTCATCGAATGGGTCTGCATGGAGGCCCTGCGCCCCCATCTCGAGGCGGGGGAACGAACGGTCGGCACCCACATCGATGTCAGCCATATCGCGGCGACGCCGGTCGGGATGACGGTGACCGCGGAGGTGGAGCTTGTCGAGATCCAAGGCCGCAAGTTGCGGTTCAAGGTATCGTGTCGGGACGACGTGGATCTGATCGGCGACGGCTTCCACGAGCGAACCGTCATCGACAACGCCAAATTCGTTACTCGCGTCTCGGCGAAGGCGGCGCAGCTCGGTCGTTCGTGACTGCCTCGTGCGGCTCAGTCCTTGCCGCCGCCGATGAAACGGTACACGCCCGCCACAAGAAGGCTGCCGACGATCGGGTTGTCTTTGCTTTTCGTGTAAACCGCTTGGGGCAGCTGACGCGCAGGGGTTCGGTGCACACGCGGGACGGCGCAATTGGAACGAACCGGAAAAGCGGGGTCTTCAGCATGTACACGCTCTACATTGCCAACAAGAACTACTCGTCCTGGTCGCTGCGTCCCTGGGTGCTCCTGCGCGAGCATGCGATCGCGTTTAGTGAACAGTTGGTGCCGTTCGAGGCGGCGTCGAACCGGGAACGGTTTCGGCGCTTTTCGCCGTCGGCCAAGGTGCCCTGCCTCATTGATCAGGCGGTAACGGTTTGGGATTCCCTGGGAATTGCCGAATACCTTGCCGAGCGCCATCCCGGTATCTGGCCGACGGATACGGCCGCGCGCGCATGGGCACGTTGCTCCGCGGCCGAGATGCACTCCGGCTTTGGCGTGCTGCGAGAGCGCTGCACGATGAACTGCGGTATCCGCGTCCGCCTGGCCGAAATGCCACCCGAACTGCAGCAGGACATAGCGCGCATCGATGAGCTGTGGATCGAGGGCATCGCGCGCTTTGGCGGTCCCTTCCTGGCCGGTGCGATGTTTACCGCAGTGGACGCTTTTTTTGCGCCGGTCGCATTTCGCGTTCAGACCTATGGCCTTGCGCTTGGAAGCGTTGCGGCCGGTTATGCGCAGCGCCTGCTCGCCCTGGACTCGATGCGCAGCTGGTACGCCGAGGCCTTGCGCGAGCCTTGGCGAGAGCCGGCGCACGAGGCCGAGGCCCAGAGCGCCGGGACCTGGCTCGAGGATCGGCGGCTGCCGCCACCTTGACCGATACGCAAAAGCCGACCATTGCGGAAGACGCATCGGATGAATCGAACAGCGCTTGCTTGGGTGATGGGCAAGGTTCTGCCGCCGATGCTGGCGTGCGCGTCTGCGGCCATGGCCGCAGACGCGCCGGCAAGCCGGGTCTTCGCCGGGCGCGACCTGAACGTGTCTCCGGGAGCGGACTTTTTCGCGCATGCCAACGGTGCTTGGATCCGAAACACTCCGATCCCGGCCGATCGCAGCAGCTACGGCATCGATGAGGAACTTCAGGATCTGACCGATCGGCGGACGGCAGAAGTGATGCGCCAAGCGGCGAAAGCTAGCGCACCGCCCGGAAGCGATGTGCGACGAATTGGCGATTATTTCGCGAGCGTCCTGGACGAAGAATCGATCGAGGCCAAGGGACTTGCGCCGCTGGCACCGGCGCTCGATGCCATTGCGGCGATCGGCGACCGAAGCTCGCTTGCGGTCGCCCTGGGGCGCCGCCTTCGCGCCGACGTGGACGTGCTCAACGCGACGCGGACCTATACCCCGAATGTCTTCGGGCTTTGGGTGGCGCAGGACCTGGACGAGCCAACGCGTTACGCGCCGTTTCTGTTGCAGGGCGGCCTGGGTCTGCCGGACCGCGAATACTACTTGCAGGACACGCCGCGCATGGCCGGGATTCGCGCCAGGTACCGCGAACACCTTGCAGTGCTCCTGAAGCTCGCCGGCGATGCCGACGCGAGGGAACAGGCGGCGCGCATCTTCGCGCTGGAGGTGCAAATTGCCAAGGCCCATGCCAGTCTGGCCGATACGGAGGACGTCAAGAAGGGCGACAACCATTGGACCCGTGCCCGGTTCGACGCGCAGGCACCGGGCATGGACTGGGCTGCCTTCTTTGGTGCGGCAGGGCTCGGTTCCCAGGCGGAGTTCGTGGTCTGGCAACCACGGGCGCTGATCGGCATCGCGGCGCTCGTGGGATCGGAGCCGATTGCGACCTGGAAGGAATACCTGCGCTTCCACACGCTGGACCGGTTTTCCGGGTACCTGCCCAAGGACTTTGTCGCCGAGCAGTTCCGCTTCAGCGAGCACACCCTCTCCGGAACACCGCAAATGCAGCCGCGATGGAAGCGCGCGGTGGCGGCGACCAACTTTGCGCTGGGCGATGCCGTTGGGCGTTTGTACGTCGAGCGCTACTTCGCGGCGAGTGCGAAAGCGCGCGCCGAACAGATGGCACAAGCCCTGATCGCCGCGTTCGACAAGCGGATCGAAGACCTGACATGGATGGCTCCGGAAACCAAGCGCATGGCCCGGGCAAAACTGGCAAGCCTCCGGGTCGACGTGGGCTACCCCGAGCATTGGCGGGACTATTCCTCGCTCGAAGTAGTTCTTGGCGATGCCGTCGGCAACCTGCAGCGCGCGGAAGACTTCGAATATCGACGCAACCTGGCCAAGCTCGGGCACAAAATCGATCGCGATGAGTGGGTCATGAATCCGCAACTTGTCAGCGCGGTCAATCTTCCCGCGATGAATGTGATCCAGTTTCCAGCCGCAATTCTTCAGCCGCCGCTGTTTAGTCCGGGCAACACCGCCGCAATGAACTTCGGTGCCACCGGTGCAGCCATCGGGCACGAGATCGGCCACAGCTTTGACGATCAGGGCGCCCGCTTCGACGCGAGCGGCCGGCTACAGAACTGGTGGGCCGCGCAGGACTTTGAGCACTTCGCGGCCTCGGGCGAGGCGCTTGTCCACCAGTACGACGGCTACCGGCCGTTCCCCGACATGGCGGTCCGTGGCAAGCAAACCCTGGGCGAAAACATCGCGGATCTGGCCGGACTTGTCGCCTCATTCGATGCGTACCGGTTTTCCCTGGGTGGCGTAGCAGCGCCGTTGGTGGACGGCTTGACCGGCGATCAGCAATTCTTTCTGAGCTTTGCCCAGAGCTGGCGCAGCAAGTGGCGTGAACCGGCCTTGCGCCGGCAGATCATTACGGACGAGCATGCGCCGGACGAGTATCGAGTTGATACCGTCCGCAATATCGACGCTTGGTATGAAGCCTTTGCGGTAAAGCCTGGCGACGCCCTTTACCTGGCGCCCAACGATCGTGTTCGAATCTGGTAGGCCGTCACCGATGCGCCGCGATCGGCCTTGCGAACGACCTCTCGCCGGCCGGCGCAAAGTGACTCCGGCCACTGTCATTTTCACGGCTTGCATCTTGCTCTGCGGCTGCGGGCCAGACACGCTTGGCGCCGCCGCCGGCAGTGCAAGTGCGGCGGCCGCGGCGGCGAAGCAGGCCAAGGAGCAAAAGGCGCAAGTCGATGCCCAGATCAAAGCAATAGAGGAGTCCCAGCAGAAGCAAGTCGACGGCGCGATTGAACAGGCCGAACGCGCGTCGCAGTAAATTGCGGTGCTCGGGGGCCATTGCCACGGGTCCGTGCACCTACGGCGTTCCCGGCTCGGCGTCAGGCCGGGCCCGAGGTCGTACACTTGTCCTGGAAATAAATTACATTCGAACCAATCATAAGGAGGAAATGGGCCATGAACAGGTATCTTTGTGCTGCCGTGCTTGCCGTACTCAGCCTGGGCTTTCAGGCAAATGTCTATGCTGCCGATACCACGGCCGCCGCAGCGTCCAGTCCAGCGTCGGCAAGCTCGTGCGAAGACCAAGCCGTGGACAAGAACGGCAAGAAGCTCTCCGGCGCAGCAAAAACGTCGTTCCTAAAAAAATGCGAAGCCGACGCCAAAGCCGCCGCCCCCTCTTGCGAAGACAAGGCCGTGGACAAGAACGGCAAGAAGCTCTCCGGCGCGGCCAAGACCTCGTTCATCAAAAAGTGCGAAGCCGACGCCAAGGCCGCGAAGTAATCGCGCAAAACGCCGGAGTGTCGAACTATGGGCGCAGCAGCCGCAGTGCAAAGCGATCCGTTGGCGTCTTCATGTCGAAGAACGGTTGCGTGCGCGGATCATCGGGATTGCGCAGAAAGTCCGATTGCTGCTCGAGCACGAAACCGGTGCGCCGCAATTCGTCGAGAACAACGGTCTTGTCGATGCGGTGCAAGGACTTGGTGTCTCTTAGTCCAGAGCCGGGCGCGGCTGCGTGATCGATCAGCACGAGGTGGCCGCCAGGCTTGAGGGCCTCGAAAAGATGCCGGTCCATCACGGCCCGGTCGACGGGGGTGTTCGCGACGTCGTGATAATTCAGGATGAAGGTGATCAGGTCCAGGCGTGGCGCATCGGCCGGGTACGGATCCTCGAATGAGCGCACCAGGGTCTGGATGTTGGCCTGCGGATAGGCCGCGAGCCGTTTTTTGAAGGAATCGCGCATCTTGTCCATCTGGGCCCAAACGGTCCCGTTGGGGCCAACCGCCAAGGCAAGCAGCTGGGTCGTGTAGCCACCTCCTGCCGACATATCCAGGACATTCATGCCGGGCCGCACCTGGGCAAAGCGCAGCAGTTCCAGCGGCTTGCGCCGCCCGTCTGCCTGCCGATCGTCGTCGCTACGGATCGGATCGGCCAGGATGGCGCTGTAGTCCGGTAGCGCCGTGGCCGCCTGTGAACCAGGGTCTGGCGTCGGCGCGGCATTGGCGGCTCCCAAGCTAAGGACCAGAAGCGTCGCGGCCAACCCAATTCGAGTTATACGCGCCGACGGGGTTTGCCCCGCTGCTCGATGTATTGCCGGGGGAGCTTGCATGGTTTGTCCTTGGGTGATGATGGCAGTGGGCCGAGCCGCTTATCTTAGAGCAGCGCGGGGAGCAAGGTGCGGGTGCTGCCCGTTGGGGTGGTGCGACGCCTGCTCGAGCCGCGATGACGGCCAGAGCTGGAACCTGCTCTATATTTCGTCCCATCCATAGGATGAGAGGGCGATCCCATGAAGCATTCCGCAGCCGATTCGATTGTGTGTGCCGGGTTCGCTGCGGTTCTCTGGGCGGGTGGCACGGACGTTCCCGCCGGCATGGCCATCGCCGCTGAAGCCCCGCTCGCGCCGACCGCGGCGCCGGCCGCACCCCGCATACCGATCTACCCCGACGCGGCCCAGGCATCTGCCGACATCGCGGCGGGACTGCGAAGCGCGGCGCAGCAGAAAAAGCGCATGCTGGTCGCCTTCGGGGCCAACTGGTGCGGCGACTGCGAGGTGCTGGATGAGAATTTGCACCGTCCCGAGAATCTCGCGTTGCTGCGCGACAACTACGTCCTGGTGCTCGTCAATGTCGGCGAGGAGCGTATCGACCACAACCTGGAGTTGGCACAGCGCTACGGGATTCCCCTGGCCAAGGGAGTGCCGGCACTGGCGGTGCTCGACCATCATGGCCTCGTTGTGTACAGCCAGAAGAACGGAGAGTTCGAGCCGATGCGTAGCCTGGATCCGGAATCGGTGCATGAATTCTTGCTGCGCTGGAGGAAGTAGTGGCCGGTGGCGGCCACTAAAAAGCATCCGTAGGCCGGATCCTGCGCTGTGGCAAGGATCGCTGCGATTGCCAACGGTGCAGCGCAGGCCCTGCCCGCCGATGCGCCACACCGGCTGAAGGCGATTTTCATTGGATCGGTAGGCAACCTGGTCGAGTGGTACGACTTTTATTGCTTTTCCGCGTTCTCGCTGTACTTCGCCAAGTCGTTTTTCCCGACCCAGGATCCGGTTGCGCAGATGCTGTCAACGGCCGGAATCTTTGCGCTGGGCTTCTTTATCCGGCCGGTCGGAGGCTGGCTTTTCGGGCATATCGGCGACGTATTCGGGCGGCGCAAGGCCTTGATGTTCTCGGTTCTGCTGATGTGCTTCGGATCGCTCATGATTGCGCTGACACCGACCTACGAGACGATCGGCGCGGCAGCACCAGTGGTACTCATGATTGCCCGTTTGCTGCAGGGCTTGAGCCTGGGCGGGGAATACGGGGCGAGCGCGACCTATCTGTCCGAGATGGCCAGCGGTGCGCGGCGCGGCTTTTACGCCAGCTTCCAGTACGTGACGCTGATCGGCGGCCAGCTCACGGCGCTGCTCGTCCTACTGGTGTTGCAGAATTTCGTGCTCTCTGACGCGCAACTGCGCGCCTGGGGCTGGCGGCTGGCGTTCCTGATCGGCGCCGTCCTTGCCCTGGTCGCCCTCATCATGCGTCGCGAGCTGTTTGAAACCGAAATCTTCCAAAAGCACGCGCAAGCCGCGGCGCAAAGGGGCAGCCGTCACGGGCGGGGCAAGCTCCGAGAGCTGCTTGCCCATCTGCGCGAGGCCCTGATCGTCATAGGCCTGACCATGGGTGGTACCCTGGCTTTTTACGTGTACACGGTCTACATGCAGAAATTCCTGCGGCTGTCCGTGGGACTGACGGATGTGCAGACCACGGCCGTATCTGCATCGTCCTTGATCTTCGCGATGGTCCTGCAGCCGATGTATGGCGCGCTCTCGGACAGGATCGGTCGCAGGCCCCTGCTGATCGGCTTCGGCGTACTAGGCACGCTATTGACGGTGCCGTTGCTCACCGCAATCGCTCATGCCCGCGGACCCTGGGAAGCATTCTTCTTGATCGCCGCCGCATGGCTCATCGTTTCCGGGTACACCTCGATCAATGCCGTGGTGAAGGCAGAACTTTTTCCGGCGGCGATTCGCGCCACGGGGGTTGGTCTGCCCTACGCCATTGCGGTGTCCTTGTTCGGCGGTTCCGCCGAGTACCTCGCGTTCTGGTTCAAGAGCATCGGTCTTGAATCCGGCTTTTATTGGTACGCTACCGCCGTGATTGCCTGCACACTGGTGGTGGTTCTTTTCATGCGCGATACGCAGAAGGACTCGGCTATCGACAAGGATCTGCTGCCAGTAAACCTGATATGAGCGGCAATCGGCGCCCCCGGAAGAGCGACCCCCGCAATCCCGCGGCGGGCGAGGTCTATCTCGTCGGGACCGGGCCCGGTGACCCGGAACTGCTTACCGTAGGCGCTGCAAAGCTCCTGCAACGGGCCGACGTGGTGCTGTACGACAACCTCGTCTCCGCAGAAGTGCTTGCTCTGCTGCCCGCTGAGGCCGAACGAATCTACGTCGGTAAGCGTCGCAACAAGCACTCGCTGGAGCAAGACGATATCAACCAATTGATGGTGGACCTCGCCCGCGATGGCCGGCGCGTGCTGCGCCTCAAAGGCGGGGATCCCTTTATATTCGGACGCGGCGGCGAGGAGCTCGAATTCCTGGCCGCCGCGGGGGTTCGCTTTCATATGGTGCCCGGCATCACCGCCGCGGTGGGCGTATCGGCGTACGCCGGCATACCGCTCACGCATCGTCGCTTGGCCCAATCGTGCACGTTCGTGACCGGACACCTGCAGGATGGCAGCATGGACCTGGACTGGCCCATGCTGGCCCGAGCGCGCCAAACGGTCGTCGTCTACATGGGGCTGCTCGGGTTGCCGACGCTGTGCGCGAAATTGATCGAACACGGCAGGGATCTGGCCACGCCGATTGCCATCATCCAGCGCGGCACCACGCCCCAGCAACGCGTGCTCGAGGGCACGCTGGCAACGCTGCCGGACCAGGTAGCCGCTGCCGGACTGCATGCGCCCACGCTGATCATCGTTGGCGAAGTCGTGCCTCTGGGCAGAAAGCTTGCAAGCCCGCACGCGAACACGCCAGACGTGTAAGATTTTCCTGTTCCAGCCGACTCTACTTTTACAGTAACCACCTGTGGGTAAGGGGATCATGTCGACGGCTGCTTCACCGGCCGATGGCGGCTTACACGGCGCGGACGTCTCGCGCCAGACCGTACAGCCCTCATGGGTACGCGTGACCCACTGGATCAACGTGCTGGCAGTGTTGGTGTTGGTCACCAGCGGCTGGCGCATTTACAACGCCTCGCCGATCTTCGGCTTCACGTTTCCCAAGCAAATCACTCTGGGCGGCTGGCTGGGCGGCGCACTTCTGTGGCACTTTGCCGCCATGTGGGTACTTTTTGTCAACGGCCTGATCTATCTTTGCGCCAATATCGTCAGCGGACGCCTGCGCCACCGCTTCTGGCCGCTTACTGCGCGGCAGATTGCCAGCGACCTGGTCGCTGCACTGCGTGGACATCTTTCACACGATGACCTGCGGCAGTACAACGCCGTGCAAAAGTTTGCCTATCTTGGTGCCATCGGCTTGCTGGTGCTGGTGGTACTTTCGGGACTGGCGGTCTGGAAGTCGGTGCAGCTGCCGCTGCTGCGCGAGTTGATGGGCGGCTACGACAACGCACGCATCGTGCATTTTTTTGCGATGGCGGGGCTGGTATTTTTCACGCTGGTTCACGTGATCATGGTGGCCCTGGTCCCGAAGACCTTGCTCCTGATGATTCGCGGACGCTGAACGAGGACTGCGCAGCCAGGGCCCAAGGGGGTCGATATGAGACGAGCATCAAGGAAATCAAATATTGGCGCCAGCGCGCTTTCCCCGCGCGACCAGCACGAACTGCTAAAGGATGCGCGCGCCCTGCTCGCGCCGCCCGCGCGGCGACTATTTCTGCGCCACGGGATGACGCTGGGCGGTCTGGTGATGCTGAGCGGTTGCGGTGTGAGCAACTCGGCCGATGCCGAGCACCTGCTGATGAAGGTTTCGCGTTTCAACGACAAGGTGCAGGCGTGGCTGTTTGACCCCAACAAGTTGGCCCCGACCTATCCCGAATCCATGATCACGCGCCCTTTTCCCTTCAACGCGTATTACTCCGAGGCGGAGGCGCCCGTAGTCGAAGGAAACGGCTTTTTCCTACAGGTCAGCGGACGGGTGGAGCGGCGCGATATCTGGTCGCTTGAGCAGCTCGCCGCCCTGCCGCAGGAAGAGCAGATCACGCGCCATATCTGTGTCGAGGGCTGGAGCGCCATTGGACGCTGGGGTGGCGTGCCGTTTGCGACCTTCCTGGAGCGCATCGGCGCCGATCGAAGCGCGCGTTACGTCGGATTCCGGTGCGCCGATGATTATTTCACGAGCATCGACATGCCCACGGCGCTGCACCGTCAGACGCTGCTGACACTGCGCTACGACGGCCAGACGCTGCCGCGCAAGTATGGATTTCCGATGAAACTTCGCATGCCGACCAAGCTCGGCTACAAGAATCCGAAACACATCGTTGAGATCTTCGTGACCAATGACTATCCCGGGGGCTACTGGGAAGACCAGGGTTATAACTGGTTCGGCGGGTCCTGAGGCGCCGTGACCGGCGTAGCGCGCGTGCCGGCGAGGGCCGCCCGGACCGGTGCCCGTGGCATCGGCAGCATAGTTCTCCTGGCGATTTGCCTTGCCGGTTGTGGGCCCAATCCAGACGCCGCCGACCTGGCGATCTGGCGCATCGTCGACCATGGCTGCAACGCAACGCCGGCGACCGCGTCCGGGGCCCAGCCGCAGCCGGCGCGATCGTCCACCAGCGGTCTGCAATGTGACTCGGCGCAGGGCTACGCCGTGCTCAAGGACCGCTGTGGCACGACGCACTTCCTGCTGATTCCCACGGCGCGACGCGTCGGCGTCGAGAGCCCTGAACTGCTCTCGGAGCAAGAACCCAATTATTTCGAGCGGGCCTGGAACGAGCGCGGCCGCAGCTTGGCGGCGCTGCCGGCGCCCCGGCACGAGGACGCGGACATCGGCCTGGCGATCAACTCGCGCTACGGCCGCTCGCAGGCCCAGCTGCACATCCACATCGATTTCGTGCAACCGGAGGTTCGCGCTGCCTTGCGCGGCGTGTCGGTTGCGCAGGGCGCAGCGGGCACACGGCTCGAACTCATGGGTCACTGGTATCGTGTCGATCATGTCGACTCCCTGGCCCAGAGCCCGTTCACCCGGGTCGCCGGCGAGTGGGGTGCACGAACCGAGATGGATCGGGCGCGCCTTACGCTTGCCGTCGTGGGCGATGGCGGCCGGGGATTTTTCCTTTTGAGCGATCGCGCGGACCTGCTATCGCTGGATCGCGGCCATGCCGAGGAGCTGCTCGTGCCGCATTCCTGTGGCTAGGAAAGCGGCATGGCCCGGGTGTAGTGGTCAACCATGAGCGCATCGGCAGATACGGATACTTTCAGCGCAGGGCCGGCCCTCGTGCTGTTCTCGGGTGGCCAGGACTCGACGACCTGCCTGGCTTGGGCGCTAACGCGCTTCGGGCACGTGGAGACGGTGGGATTTGACTATGGTCAGCGACATCGCGTCGAACTCGATCAGCGTCGAATCGTGCGCGAGCAGATCGAGGCGCGCTTTCCCGCTTGGCGGGCCCGACTCGGTCCCGACCATGTGCTGGACCTTGCAGTGCTCGGGCGCATCAGCGAATCGGCGCTGACCCAGGAGCGCGTAATCGCGTTGCAGTCCAACGGCTTGCCCAACACCTTCGTTCCCGGCCGCAACCTCGTGTTCCTGACGCTCGCGGCCGCGCTCGCGTATCGTCGATCCATTCGCGTCCTGGTGGGCGGCATGTGCGAAACGGATTTCTCCGGCTATCCCGATTGTCGTGACGCGACGATCAAGGCACAGCAGGAGGCGCTGACGCTCGGCTTGAACGAGGAGATGGTAATCGACACTCCGTTGATGTGGAGCGACAAGGCCCAGGTCTGGGCGCTGGCCCATCGACTGGGGGGCACCGCCTTGGTGGATCTGATCGTCGAACATACCCATACCTGCTATCTGGGCCAACGCGAGCAACGGCATGCCTGGGGGTATGGCTGCGGCCGCTGTCCGGCGTGTGAATTGCGCGCCTCCGGTTGGACGCGCTGGCAAGCGAGCCTGACTGCCTGAGTTGTAAGCTTCCCCCGCATCGCGTTAGCCTGC
>Ga0181530_10005619_pt1 | contig 12700 bp, 5 predicted proteins | sample PEATcosm2014_Bin_42_FD_119769 | JGI IMG/M metagenome (GOLD analysis project Ga0181530, IMG submission 119769) | Peatland microbial communities from MTU Mesocosm Facility, Houghton, MI, USA - PEATcosm2014_Bin10_60_metaG | ecosystem: Environmental > Terrestrial > Soil > Wetlands > Peat | place... | reverse complement strand
CCGGCACTCTTGATTCCCTGCTCCGTGAAGCTACGGGCTTCCGCGAGCATTCCCCAGGATTCCAGACGGCGTCCGGCCTCGAAATAGTTGGACGCCTTTTCCGGCCGGCCATCGATCAGCGCCGCTTTGAGGGCGGCAACGGTTTCATTCGTCCTGCCCTGGCGCGCGCGCACGGTGGCGATTTTCTCCATCCACTGCGGATCCTTGTACGCGAGCTGATAGATGTGTTCGTAGTCGGAGACCGCGTCGTCGAAACGCATCAAACGCTCTTCGAGACCGGCGCGCGCGGTGTAGAGGTCAACCCGATCCGGGCGAATGGTGATGGCCTTGGCGTAGGTCTCAATCGCAGCCGGGTAGTTCTCGAGATTGGTCTGGATGCGGGCCAGCACCATGGACCAGCGGTAGTCGCGCGGTGACTGGGCGACGGTCTTCGCGTAGAAGCCGGCGAGTTGTTGCTGGCGCTGGTAACGCAGGGCATACAGCGCGGCCTCGGTGACCAGCGTGTCGTCTTCCGGGAAATTGTTGATGAGTTCGATGTACTGATCGACCGCGCCCGGGTAGTCCTTCATGCGGGTAAGCGCCGGAATGAGGCCGCGCCGCAAGGTGGCGATCCCGGCCTTGCGCGCGTCAGCCGGGAGTGACGCGCTGCGGAAGAGAGCGATCTCTTCGGTGTAGAACTGCTTCAGACCCTGGTCGTCGCCCGCCTGCGCGTAGGTATCCGCCATGGCCGCGAGGTATTCACCGTTGTAAGGAGAAACATTCAAAAGCTGTGCGAGCAGATCACGTGCCTGCGGATACTGCTTTGCTTCCGTCGATTTGCGAGCGGCCTCATAGGTAAACTGCAGGCTCAGGTCGGGATAGGCGTCTTTGGCGGCCTGCAACAGAACAGAAATCCCCTGCGGATAGTTCTTGGTGCGCCAGTAGAAGTCGACTGTCGAACGCACCACGCCAAGAATCTTGGGATTCTCGCGGTAGAGCGCCTCGACGTTCTTCTGGGCAGACAGGAAGTCTTTGCGCCCTTCGTACAAGCGAATCAGGGCATACCGGAGCTGCAGGCGCGCTACCGGATCAGCCGTGAGCGCAGCCTGCCGCTCCAGCGCGTGCTGGTGAACCGCTTCCAGCGACTTCTGCTGCGCGAGGTTTTCGATGTCTTCAGCTTGCTCGATCGAAGTTGCGCCGGTCGCGATCGCGTCGAGAAAGGCCTCCATTTCCTGCTTGCGGTTCTGGGCTTCCAGAACCTTCACGCGAAGATAAACCGCCGGCATCGATAGGTTGAGCGGCGTGGCGATCCTGGCGGTGCTCTGCTCCACCAGGTCGCGGAACTTCGGGCGGCGCGCGAGTGCGAGCAGCCGGAGTTCGGCGGGCGAATCGGCGGACCCGGCGAGCGAACCCTTCACATATTCTTCGATGGCGTGGGGATAATCACGCTTGTTCTCGTAGATCGCGCCCGCTTCGTAGGAATAGAGGATCGAATCGCCCAGGCGATCACGGCCCTGGTTCAGCAGCCGGAGAGCGTTCTCGAAATCGTAGTAATCCCAGTAGATGGCCGCGGCTTCGAGGTATCCGTCAGCCTCGCCCGGAGCGGCCCGCGGAATGCGCTCCCAGTACGGAGCCGCTCGCGCAAACTGATCGCGGTCCGCGTAAATGTCGCCGATCCGCGCCAGAATCTCAGTATTGCCGGGACTGGCCTGAAGCAGGTTGTCTTCGATCTTCGCCGCGATCGCAGTATCCGCCGCATCGAAGTACGCCAACGAGCGATAGACAGACGACGCCGTGCGGGCGATTTCAGCTTCCGCCGGGTATTGTGCCGCGAGCGATTGGAGCACCGGCGCGCTCTCCTCAAAATGCGAGCGCCACAGGTCGGCATGGGCGAGAAAATCGGCCGCGGCCGGATTGCTCTCCCAACTGGCAGCATCGGGCGCACTCTGGCGCAAAGTGCCCAGCTCCGATTCCAGTTTGCCGGTGCGGGAAAGGAATTCAAAGAACTGGTTGCGCAGAGCGGTTTCCTCAAACCAGTGCTGGCGCAGCAACGATTCCCAGGCCGCCAGATCGCGGGTCGCGGGCGTCTGGTATGCCAATAGCAAATTGCGAACGAACACGGGATTGTGGGGAAAACGCTGGTTGGCGTACTGGTTCAACCGGAGGTAGAGCGCAGCGCTGCCGCCGTTGACGTTCGAGAAGTAGCGTTCGAGGTCGCTGCCGTTGAAGCTCTTGACCGCGTCCTGGGTCAACTGCTCGAATTCGGATTCTCTCCGGTAGCGCAGGTAAAAGCGCGCGAGCTTGTCGTGCCAGGAGCGGTCGTTGAAGCGCGCGATCGCCCGGCGGTACACCTCTTCCTGTTCCGTGCCCAACTGGTTCTGATCGAGGAACACAGCCAGCCGCTCGTACAGGCCGGGGTCGTCGGGATTGCGGTCGATCTCCTTCCGCAGCACGCCCAGCGCCTGCGGGATTTGGTTCATTTGCACGAGCCGCGCCAGATAACGCTCCAACACGCGCGCGTATTCCGGGGATCGGGCGCCCACCGGCGCGGCGGCGGAAGCAGCCTGGTTGACCTGGAATGCCTGGCTGGCCGCGCGCCGAGGCGCGGTGTTCTCTTCCGTTGCTTCGGGCTCTTCCCCTCCCTCCCCTGCTTCGGTTCCCACCGTCGGGCCCGGTGCGTCGGATCTCAGCCCCTCCGCCGCGGATCCGAGCGGCAGGTTCTGCGCCTGCGACGCCAGTTCCTGAAGTACGGAATCGTAGATGGCGAACTCATCCGCCGTGTCGTCTTTGCGAGCATAGGCATCGGCCATGAGCAGGCCGACCGCGGTGCGCTGCGGAGCCTTCGGAAAATTCGTGAGGAATTCGCGGCCGCCCTGAATGACCGCGTCGCTTTCCGCCGCGCCGGAGTAGAACTCGAGCAGCTTGGCGTGAAGTTCCGGGCGACGAGAAGAGCCTGGGAACTTCGCGTCGAGCAACGCCAGCAATTCCGCGGCGCGAGAACGATGGAAATAGGGCACAGCGCGCTGCTCTTCCGCTGCGTAGTTAGAAGCCGGCTGCGTAGTATTCAGGAGCAGAGAAAGAATGCCGTTCAAATAGCCGGGCCCCTGATCCATGGTGGCGATATCGCGATACATGGAGAGTTCGCCGGAGCCGAATCGGATGGGCGTCTCCGGAGCGGCCAGCAGCAGATTGGCCAGACCCGCGATCGCCTGCTCTTGCGCGTCGGGCATCCCCCGGCTGTTGTAGAGGGCGAAGTAATAGCGCGCCGACTCGGGGTAAGCATGAATGTCCTCGAGCAGCCGCGCGCAGACGTAAAGCTCCTGCGAAGTCCACGGCGACTGGCTGGCTTCCTTGCGCAGGCGGAAATCAGCGATGGCCTGCTGGGCCACCTCGAGCTTGCCCTGCTGCTGGTAGTAATAGAAGATGCGCGCCGTCGCATTCAGGTCCTCGGGATTGGCGTTGAGCGAGGCCCGCGCCTGGTCCAGGAATTTTCGAAGATTCTGGGTATCCCGCAGCAGATCGAAATAACTCTTGACCAGTTCCGGATCCCACAGCGGCTGGAAGCTTTGCTCATACACCACCAGTCCTTCGCGGACAGAGCCGCGGCGGTACTCGACCATGGCTTTCGCCTTCACCGGAAAAATCTGGTCGTTGGGAAACTGTTTGCGGTAGCCAGCGATGAGTTGTCCGGCGGCGGCGTATTCCTTCTGCGCCACGAGATACTGCAAGAACCGCGCATAGAGCGATGGCTCCTGCGGATAGCGCGCGATCCAGGCCCGGTACTGGGCGATGGAAGCATCTTTGGGCAATCCCTGCGCTCGAATCACGCCAAAGATGCGCTCAAACGCCTGCCAAGAACGCTGTTGTGGGGGTGGCGTGAGTTTTTCCGCGGCCATGGGCGCAGCGTTCGCAACCAACGATAGCGTCTTGATTTCGTCGGCGGGCCGCAGGCGGCGGTGATAGAAATCGGCCAGAGCCAACTGGGCGCCGGTCTTGTCGGAAGCATGATCAACGTAGGATTTCCAATCGGATTCGGCAGCAGCGACATCGAGCTGCTGTTCGTCTTCCAAGGCGCGCAGAGAGTACAGATCGGCGTTGCCAGGCTGACTCTGGATGAGGCCAGCCAGCGCGGGCCGGGTTTCGCGCGGAGGCCGGCGAAACAGCACGGCGCCTCCGGGCAGCGACATCATGCGGAAGAAGACGCCCTCCAGCGCGCTCGCGGCTTCGAGGTTGCGAATCCACGACGGCAGTTCACCGCGCGCGGAGATCGTCCAGCCGATCGCCAGCACCAACGCAGAAAGTGCAATCAGGCGCGTGCGCCTGCGGAATGAATCAAGGAAGCACTTCAATCTGCACCTCCTCGGTACCGATGTTGTGGGCGATGTCCTCGGCGGTAACCGTCAGCTTGTAGGAACCGGGGATCGTCTGCTCGGGGATGACTAACTCGCCGGTATTCGTGGCGGCCCGCGGATTCCACGTCAGCTCAACCGGCGCCGCGCCTTCCAGCCTCGCCACCAGCGTGCGCGTGCTCTGCGAAGCCTGGACTTTCAGGGCCATGGCCTGCCCGCGCTGGAAGCGCTTGCCATCAAGTTTCACCTTGACGACGGGCGGCTTGCTGGCGATCACGAACGTCTTCGACTCGCGATAGGTCTGTCCCAGCCGATCGCGCAGGATGAGGCGCACCGTGTAGGTTCCATCCTGCATGTCGGTGGGGGCAAGGAAGCGGGTCTGCCAGATGTCTTCGGAGGAGAGATAGCGAAGCGGCTGAACCAGGCCGAAGGGGAACAGCGCCACCACCGAGACGATCGATTCGTCCGTCTTGACGCGCAGGACGGGATCGCCCGGCCGGATGACGCGAGGCCGCAGCAGCGCACGCGGGACCGCCAGGAACGAGGTGTAGGGCGTCACGAACTTGTACTGGCGGGCGAGGCGGATGATTTCGTCGATGGTGGCCTGATCTTCGCCCTCACGCTCGATCTTCTCGAGCAGGGCGTCGACGCGGGCGCGCGCCCACAGGCGAGGCAGTTGCGGATGATCGAAAGACTCGCGCGGCAAGCTGACTTTGCCCGCCATCTCCACCGGAGTCCCATCGCGCAGAGCGTGGACTTTGAAGCTCACGTTCTCCTGCGGCGTCTGGTAACGGCCGACCCATGAAGCCAGCGATCCGGAGAAGGTTGCGGCCTGCAGCGGGTAGACGGTATCAACAGCGTTCTCCAGCGCGACCGCAAGATCGAGCTGGCCGATGGGGCTGCGGCCGATCTTCGAGAGGAACGAGTTCAGCTTGAACTCCATCGGCTCGGTCGATAGCACGTGTTCGAGAAGCCCGTCCTGGCGGGCGAGCATGCGAAACAGCGGCAGGTTGGCATCATCGCCGACGGCGAGGATGTAAGTCCGCGGGCGCTGGGTTTCCGGGAGTTGCTTCCACGCGGACGCATACCAGGCCGCGAGTTTGCCGTTGGTGATGGGACCGCGAGTCGCGCCGCCGTCGCTCAGAATCACCAGGTATGGGTTGGCCGCTCCGGGAGCGGCGGCCTGTTGCAGTCCGGCCTGGAGGGCGCGTTGCAGATCGGTGCCTCCGCGCAGGCGGCTGGCGCGGACGAATTCCATGGCGTGCTGAATGCTGCTGCCCTCCGCGGAACTGAGCGGCAACGCGTGGGTCTCAGTATTGAAAAGTACGAGGCTGAAGTGGTCGGTTGGGCGGAGAGTCCGCAGCAGAGTTTCGCAAGCCTGGTAGCTGCGCTCCAGCTTCTCCCATTGCATGGAAAGCGAGGTATCGAACAGGACGATGACGGTCTTGGGAGCGCCGCCGGCCGCGTTTGCGGCAGCAGCCGGCCCGAGCCCGAGCAGCGCTTCGGCTTCGAAGAAGCCGGGTTCGTTCGCGCTGCGGACGGGGGCAGTTTCGGTGGGCGAAGGCTGGCCGCTGACCGGATTGCGATAGGTCAGAATCTGCAGCGTGTCCGACGCCGCAGGATCAAGATCGTAGGTGATGACGAAGTCTTCGCCCAGGTTGACGTTCTGTCCTTCCCAGTGGCCTTTGACGAGGTGAGCCGTGTTCTGCTCGAGCTGCAAAGGGAAGCTTCGGGCGGGCGCCTGGAAGTTGCGAATGGCGTGGGCCGTGTGCAGCTCGAAATTGATGCGAAGCAGGCGCGCCGCCTGGGTCTGATACGCATCCGGGCGCAGCGGGATGGCAAAGTAAGACTTCAGATTCTCCACCGGAATCGATTCGTGATACTCGATCTCCAAGCGCTTGGTTCCGTACGCGGGAATGGGAACGATGCGGGCGCTGAAGACGGAAGTGCGCTTGGCTTCTTCGCTGCCGCGCTCGCCCATCTGCAGCAGACCGGGATCGATGGCCTGTTGCTTGAGCTGGTTGTAGATCTCTTCGGCGCGCTTGCGTTCGAGGATGACCGCGGGAATCCTCGCAGGCCCGTCCCAGGTGGCAAAATCGGAAATGGTGGCGTGGCCGGGTAGAGAGAAAATGTAGTTCCCTTCCTGGATGCCGCCGGTGTGGTTGGCAAACACCTGCCGCACGAAGACGCGAGCGTCCCCGTTGTCGATGCGAACCGTGATTTCCATCTCTTCGAGCGAGAGGATCGCGGGATCAGGCTGCTGCTTGTCGCGCGGTATGAGAATGCCTGCGTCGGCGAATAGCAGCGTCGAAGTCCAGAACGAAATAAGAACCGACAAGATAAACTTTTTCATGAGTGCAGCTTCTGTTCTGATATGCGGACCAGGCCGTTGTCAGTACCGATGTAGATGTAGCCATTGCCGCGAGCGAGCGCGGTCACGTTCAAGGACGGCAACCCGGCGTCGATGACGGACCAGCGCCCGGATGGCCGATCATAGAGATACAAACCCTTTCCCAAAGTACCCGCCAACACATAGTTGGGAGTCACCAGCATCGCGTTGGGGTTTACTTCAAACGGTCCGGAAGCGTTCTCGAAAGTACGGAAGCGCCCGGAACGGTCGAGGCCGAGAATACCGGCGCCGTAGGTACCGACCATCCACTCCGGGCCGACCGGGACCACCGCGGTGATCCAGTTGTGTTTCAGGTTGGAAGTCGCGGTCGTATAGTTGGCCGCGACGTTGCCCTGGTCGAGAATCGAGAGACCGCCGAGGGTGCCGGCAATGAGTTCGTCGCCAGAAACGCCGAGCGCATAGACGTGGTTGTTCACTAGGCCGTGAAACGCATACATGCTGCGCGCACCGGCCGAGTCGAGGAAGGTCAGGCCGGCCGGGGTCGCGAGAGCGAGGCCGCCACGGTAGGCGGCTACGTCGGTGACGTGGTCGGCAATGAGCCCGTCGGCGCGCGTCAGCACCTGCTGCTCCGCGCCCGTGTTGTCGAAGCGGACCAGGCCGTTGGCAGTGGCGACGTCGACTGCGCCGGTCTTCGCATCCGGAAAGATGCGGTTCACGCAAAATACGTGCTCGTCTTCGACGTGACGGGCGTGGGTATGGTCGGGCGCGAGAATGTCGAGGCCCCGGTCGAAATAGCCCACCCAGAGGCGGCCGCCCGCGTCCGTTGCCAGCGCGGAAATGTTGCCATCACTCAGGGTCGTGGCACCCGCATCGAGGACTCGCTGCCATCCGAATCCGTGAGGATTCATGCGGTAGAGCCCCTGGCGAGCCACCGCGAACAGCGCGTCCCCGGAGGCAAAAAGCTGGCGCACTTCGGACACTTGGGAATCCGGGCTTGGGTTGGGATTGGGGCGACGCCCTTCGAGCTGAACCGGGATCACCCCCTGGTCTTCGGAGCCGACGTAGAGCTGGCCGCGAGTCGCCAGCAGAGCGGTGGCCAGCACTCCAGGAGCGAGCACCCGGGAAAAACGTCCACCGCTGAAGACAGCCACGCCGAGCGGGGTCCCGACGTAAGTTGTGTCACCCGCGACCGCCAGGGATACGACTTGCGAATCCGGCAGTCCGTGCGCTTCGGCGAAGCTATCGCTCTGGCCCGCATGGAAGTGAAGCGCGCCTCGGCTCAGAGTGCCGATCCAAAGGTCCGACTCACTGCCGGCGAGAGCGGTCACATAGATATCTTTCAATGTGGGATGAAGAACCGTGATGTGCTTTCCGTCGTAGACGAGAACGCCCCGTTTCTTGGTACCGATAAGAAGATGGCCGGAAGCCGCCGGCAAAATCGCCGTGATGGCGCGTGCATCCGAGTCATACGGGAAAATCTGACGAAAGGCCCGGCCATTGAAGGCAAGCAGCCCGTCGTTGGCCGTCGCGAGGATAAGTTCAGGTTCGCGGGAGTCGGCCAGAATGGCGGGAGCCAGCGCGATGAGCGGCGATCGGGGAAGCTCGCGGCCGACCGCATATTGGTGGAGCCGAGCACCCGCCGGATCGTATTCGAGCAGTCCGGCGGGGCCGGCCATATAAAGATGATCCTGGAAACGGGCGGCCTCGAAGAATATTGCGGGAGAACTGATGGCTTCGAAATCGGTATTCCCCGCCGAGGTGAGCGGCCGGACCACGAAGCGAATTTCGTGTTCCGAGCGGACGTCCTGGACCGCCGAATGGAGCGCCCGCGAGGTTCGCCAGAAGACAGCCGCTCCGAGCGCAAGGACCAGGAAGAAACCAGCGGCAACTGCGGCGCGTGCCGAGACGACGGATATCCGCCTCATGATTCCTGCTTTCTGAAAACTGAACTATAAACTGCGAAGCCGACGCTGCAAACAGAAAGCAAACAGCGGACCGGACTCGGATTCCATGACGGGAAAGGATTTCGGAGATGAGCGCCCGGAAGAACGATGTGTGCCGCGGGACACAGTGTGGCAGGCCCGACACGATGAAAAGAGCTGCCGGTCCGCCCTAACGCTACGGGGCCAGTAAAGGCGCGTACTCCTCGCCGCGAAAATCCAATATGACTTGCCCGACGGGAATGCCAGTGCCGCCAGCCATGTAGGTCGCATCGGCCGTCGCAGTGGTTGTAGGCCGGTCGAGCAGCACATGTGGAAAACTCTTGATGTTCGACAACTCAAGCCGTGAATCGTGACCGAGTGGGATCATCCCTTTTCCCAGCCGCCCGAGGGTCATGAAGAATCCGGGTATTCCACCCGAGCCGTACCCATAGGCGAGAGATTTGTCGCCGATCAGCGAAGCTCCGTGCTTCAAGTCATCGGAATCGGAAACATTCACGAGGATGCCCACCGCGCCCGGCTTCTCCGGAGGGACCGATGCAGCCGCGGCATAGTCCGGGAGGAAGTCACCCAAATGTACCGAGGTGTATCCGAGGTTGCGATCCAAAGAGATCTGCCGGCCGTTGATTTTGATCCAGCCGGACACCTCGACCCTCAAGTAGTCCATGGCAGTCAGGTGAGCCAGCACCAGACCGCACTCTCCCGTTCCCTTGCCCGAAACTTGAACTGCCAGGCTCAATGCGAACGACACCTCATTGAGGGATTGCCCGCTGACAGAGGCCGAAGCCGAGACCCAGTTCTTGCCGCGTCCGAGCACCGGCTTGTCCTGATCTAAAGCCGGCGGCGCGTCGGTGGCAAAGGGCGCCCAAGCCGAGGATGGGCCCTCCAGAATCAGCGAGGCGATCTCTCGTCCGGGGCTTATCGCGAACACCCGCAGCGCCCTCCGGTCCATGTCATCGCTGCGCACCACATCGAGGCCGATGAGGTCGCCCGGAGGCGTCCAGAACCAATGAAAACTGCAGGCGTAAGGAAGCTTGTGCGGCCCTGAATCCGGGGCCATGAAGTTGGAACGGTTTTCGAACATTTCGGAAAGCAGGCCGGCCACTGCGGACACGATGCCACCTCCATTGGGTTAACCGCCTCGGCGCTCAACACAATTCGTCGTCAGGCGAGATGTGAGTAATACCTTCGGCTACCATCTCCGACAAGGCGCAGATCGTGGCCACGGGGTTGGATCCCGCCGCGGTGGGCACCATGGCCCCGTCCGCGACATAAAGTCCCTTGTACCCGAATACCTGGCCAAAACTCCCCGGATCGGCGCTGGTAACGCCTTGTGCAGGATCATCCGCCAGTACACAACCACCCAGAGGATGCACGGTGACGTTATTCCGCATCGGCCAGTCCCAGGTGGGCAACGCGGTAAAGATCTTCGCTCCGGCCAATCGCTTAAACTCCTTGCCCGCTTCCAGGATGGCGTCATACAGGCGGCGGTTCTGGCGCCATGGCCACTGCACTCTGAGGTGGCCGCTCGGGTCGAGATCCATCACGCCGTTGGACGTGTCCACTCCCATGCACAGCAGCACCGCACTCTGGAAAGAGGTGCTATCGCTCAGCAAATCCGCGAAGGCGAATCCTGCCGTGCCCGGCGACTTGCCAGAAGTGAAGTTTGTGAAGAGGTGTCGCACCAGGCGCGAGATCGGCCCCAACCACATCCAGCGCGGCTTCACGCCCTCGACAAACCACGCCAGGAACGCCGCATAGCTGGCATCTTCCAGGATGAAAGCGTGCTCCGGCGCAAAGTTCTGAAACAGGTTGTAATCTGTCCGCTGGGTGATAGTCGGGCCATAGTTGGGACTACCCTCGAATCCCTCCAGGACAAACGATAGAAAGTCTCCATTGCCGGAGAATTGTTGTCCCAGGCGATCGCTGATCCGCGGCAAGGTGCGCAGAACGTGTTTCGAACGCAGCAGCAGTTCCGTTGAACCCAGGCATCCGGCGGAGACCACCACGCGGCCAGTCAGGATCGCTTCACGCTCGTTGGTCTTCAGGTCGCGATATTTCACGCGATATCCATCCGAACCATCAGCGGCAGGATCATCTGCGCCAGAAGCATTTACCGGCACGATCTCATCCACAAGACATTCGGTGAGAACCTTCGCTTGATGGCGATTCTCCGCCGCGTAAAGGTAGTTTAGGTCGACGGTGTTCTTGGCATGATAATTGCAGCCGCAGATGCACTCGCCACAATAGGTGCAGGAGGTCTGTAGCGCGTCGTAGCGATTTCGGTCCTGTTGACCGATAGCCAGGGGCGGCGCGTTGGGATCCTTCCCGAAAAACACGTTGATATCCACCAATTGTGAATCCCGGCCCGCCCGCTTGGCGATGGTTTGGAACAGTTCGGTTTTCTGAATGCGCCGCCGGGGGTCACCGATAGCGGACGGGAGCGGCCGCGCCCCCAGCACGGACTTGGCCACCGCGTAGTACGGCAGCAGCTTGGGCTTCTTACACGATTCGGGCCAGCGCCTGTCGGCAAAGACTTCGTCGGGTGGAATGAGAAACACGTTGGCGTAGATCAGGGAACCGCCGCCAACCCCCGCACAAATGACCACGTCCATGTGATCGTAATTGCGGACGTCGTACATCCCATGCAACTCGCCGGTTTTCCCGGCGGCTCTGCGGATATGGCCAGGATGGTGAGGGCGGTCCGGACTCACCCAGAAATTGCGCGCGAAATCGCCGGGTGCGCGCGGGAATTCGCCTAGCCCATAGCGCTTGCCGCGCTCCAGGACCACCACCTTGCCGGGCCATTTGCGCGCCAGCCGGCAGGCATTGATCGCGCCGCCGAACCCGGTTCCGATCACCACGGCTTCGCGTTTGTCATTCATCGCTACTCTCCGCTTTCGCCACCCGCGCCCACGTCCTTAGGAGAATCCATCCGAACGCGAGATTGCCAAGCGGCGAGACAAACAGAGCCAACCGGCCGAACCAGGTGATGTTCGAACAGAAGAACAAGTAGGTCCAATCGGAGAAAATTTCCGTCAGACGAACTCCGGCTACCAGCACCAGCCAATGCGGGTATCTTTGCCACCGGATCAGCGCGATGAACTGCAAGAGAGTGAACGCCGCCCACACGGCGCCGGTCCGCCGCAACAGGCCTTGCGGATCGACATAGGGGACGCCGTGAAACCACTTGAACCAGAGGTCAGGAAAAAACAGGCAAGTGCCGGACAGGACGATGTCCAGCACGACCAGGCCAGCCAGCAAAACATTGGTCCTTGCCTTCAAACCAGCGTTCATGTGCCCTCCCCTTTGGGACCACCCGGCTCAGGCGGCTGTTTGAGCGTGCGCGGACGCAGGTTGCATACGGCGCCGTTGCCGTCGACTGTCACGTAACGAAAGTTAGGCGGAACTTCCTCTGGAACGCCGCCCTGCGGACCACAAGCGGCTGTCTGCAGCAACAGCGGTCCCCAGCGAGCATCAGGATCATCCTGGCAGGTGGCTTCGACCTTGTAGCTGAACTTGCCGTACAGCAGCTCGGGCGACCACTTGGAACCTGCATCCTGCGGCCGGCGCAGTTGAAATTCCATATTCCAGTGTGCGTGGCCGGCAAAAACCACGTCGATGCCAGGGCCGGTAGTTTTGTTCTGTTCACTCTCCCGGTAGCCGAGACAAAGATAAAAGAACTGGCTAAGGTAGTGGTTCACGGTGCCATACCGGATGTCATAACCATCCAGCAGGTCACAACCACCGAACGGCGCTTCCTCCATAAATACATATGGATTCCTTTGTGCCTCATTGAGCTCCAGTTGCTGCTCGGCCTGCTTGCGCTTTTTCTGAGATAGATTTGCCGGCGGGGCATGAAGTCCCACAAAGATGCGGCGCCTCTCCGGATGAGCCGCGTCCTGTTGTTTGGACTTCCCGATGCAGCTTAATACGTTCTCCAGCCAACTGATCTGGCTGTAGGGGTAGTACTCGTTGGCGGGATAGAATCCCATCGTGTCGGGTGAGCCGCCCAGGATGTTGTCGCCTATGCTGATGCGACGTACTTTTTTGCCGCCATCATCCCAGAAGCTCTGCGCCGT
>Ga0181530_10005609_pt1 | contig 12716 bp, 8 predicted proteins | sample PEATcosm2014_Bin_42_FD_119769 | JGI IMG/M metagenome (GOLD analysis project Ga0181530, IMG submission 119769) | Peatland microbial communities from MTU Mesocosm Facility, Houghton, MI, USA - PEATcosm2014_Bin10_60_metaG | ecosystem: Environmental > Terrestrial > Soil > Wetlands > Peat | place... | reverse complement strand
TCGCCGCGCGGCTGCGCAAGCTGGGCTTCACAAAGCTCGTTGTGATCGATGAAAGCGGCGGAAGGTGCGAGCTCGATCCTGTCACCCGCGAGGTGTCCGTCACGTCAGCTCCTCCGTCAGTTGCCCGGCCGAGCCCCGTGGTGGCCCAAGCACCCAGTGCGCCTGCGGCTGGGGCAAGCCCGGATGGCAACAGCGCGGCACCCGCCGCTGAACCGGCCAAGCCAAACCTGCCCCCCGGAACGACCTGGGGAGAAGGTACGGTGCAAGGGAATTTCGATCCTACGGTCGAGCAGAAGGTGGATGCGCGCCCGGTTCCCGCCAAGGTGACGGGCGAGGGGGAGAGCGCTCTGACGAGCAAAAGCTACGTCCAGATCGGAAGGATTCATGCCTTTCAGCCAGGAAAGAAGGGCAACGCAGAGGTAGTGCAAGAACTCGAAGCGGCCATCCTCAAGAAGGCGGCAGAGGCCGGCGGCGATGTTGTCCGTTTCAGCAGTGAAGGAGCGCCAGAGACCCTCGATGTACCTACCGGGAAAACGAAGACCAAAACGCCTTGCTTGGAAACTGGTAGTCAAACCGTAGCCGGCACCCCAACCTCCTCTACGAGTTGCTACACCGACGTGCATGGTTTCGCACACTGCATGACAACCAACACGCCAACTACCCGCAGCATCACGACGTGCGCGAAGTGGGGGGAACCAGAGGTAATCCCGATCACCAGGAAGGAACAAAACTTGGTCAGCGAGGGCACGGTCTGGCGGTACGATCCCAAGCTGGCCGCCGACATCGCGCGGGCAGCGGGGGTAGCGCGAGAGGCAGCCCAGAAGGCGGCGGCAGCTCAACGGATAAAGAATGCACGAGAGCAAGAGATGGCTTCGCGGCCGCACATCACCCTGGCGCTTGGCGACCATGCGTGGGGCGCGGCGGTAAACCCGGTCACCAATAAGGCCTATGTAGCCCTGGGCGCGAGCATTGCCGTGATTGACGGATCCAATGACGTAGTCCACGCCAGAATACCGGTTGATGGATCTCCTTATGAATTAGCGGTGAATCCGGTGACCAATCGGATCTATGCGACCAACCCGAAGAGCAACAGCGTCGCGGTGATTGATGGGAGGACCGACACTGTCTCCGCTACGGTCCCGGTGGGAAAATCTCCAATCGGGATAGCGGTGAACCCCACGACCAACAAAATCTACGTAGCGAATATGGATAGCGACAGCGTCACGGTGATCGACGGGAGAACCAATAGGATCTCTGCCACGCAAGCAGTTGACGGCGGTCCGGAAAGTGTTGCGGTGAACCCCACGACCAACAAGATCTACGTCAGCCACTCCCATGATTTAGTGGTCAATCCGACAACCAACAGAATCTATGCGACCAGCGATGGCAGCGCCGTTACCGTGATTGACGGCGCGACCAATACCATTTCTGCAAAGGTGGCGGGTGGAGACGCGCCCAAAGGTAACGGAGAGGTCGTCGTGATCAACGGCGTCAGCATACGTAACGGAGAGGTCGCCGTGATCGACGGCACCAGCAACAGCATCGTTACCACCGTGCCGGTCGGCGCAGACCCCAGGGGGGTAGCGGTAAACCCCGCGTTGAACAAGATTTATGTGACGAACGGATACGGCGACGTGGAAAACGTAATCGACGGCGCCACGAACACGACTTACAGCACGGGATACATAGGCAAGTACGGCGGATCGGTAGCCGTGAACCCGGCGACCAATAGGGTCTACATCGTACAACAGGACCAGGTGGATATCATCACTGACGCCCCGATTGGCAGCGCGGCGCCGGAGCCCGCGATATCCGCAGGGACTATTTTGGCGAAGGCAATTAAAACTGACGACTTTGCAACTGTAAAGGAAGTGCTTGCCCGGCAGCCTGAGCTGGCCACCAGCACGAACGCCGACGGTCGAACGCCTTTGCAGGAGGCTGCACACGAGGGCTCCACGCAGGTAATGAAAGTGCTGCTGGCTAAAGGGGCCGATATCAACGCAAAGGTGCTTTCCCAGGGCAAGACGCCGCTGCAACTGGCAGCCGAAGAGGGCCACGCGGACACCGTGGAATTGCTGCTCGATCACGGCGCTGATGTCAACGCTCACGGGAAGAATGACGATACGCCTCTGTCCGAAGCGGCATCCAGAGGGAACAAGGATGTAGTCGAGGTGCTTCTGGCCCATGGCGCAGATGTTTCTAACGCAGGGAAACTGTTGCCATACGTGGTAATAAAGGGATACAAGGAGGTGGCGGAACTCCTTTTGGCAAAGGGGGCCGACGTCAACGCCAAGGGCGTCTTGGGCGACACGCTGCTGCACTCGGCGGTGGAATTCGGGCACCGAGACGTGGTGGCGTTGCTTCTCGCCAAAGGGGCTGATGTCAATGCAAAAGCCAGCAATGGTGACACGCCCCTGCACAAGGGTGCTTATAAAGGCGATCACGACCTGGGGACAATGCTTCTCGCCAAAGGGGCCGATGCCAATGCCAAGGACAACGACGGCTACACACCCAAGAAAATCGCGGAGGCATATCACCGCGAAGACAAGGCCCTGCTGAAGTTATTCCGCCAGCACGGCGGCCGCGAATAATCCGGATGGCTCAAACAATGGGCGATCCCGAGGAGCCGATCTGTGCGGTTGTTCTGTGCGCCACCTGGAACGTGGGTGCGCGGTAACTTCTGTTATCAGGCGATGTCACAAGCTTGCGCCGTCTGCTCGCCCCGTCGTTGTGCCCAAAACTCCGCCTACGGCCTGATGGAAGCGGCCCTATCGGACAGCGTGGCGTGCGAGGCCAAGCCGTGGCCATTACGAATTAGCATCCAGTGCTTGACATAAGATTAATGAGACTTACGATTAATCAAGGCGCAACCGAGTGCGGTAGCCCCAATTATCAATTAAGTTCTTTGAAATCTAGACTTTGAGAGGATTTAAAAATCCAACTCGTTGATTCTAAAGGCTAAGTCATCAACGGTCTTCCAGTAACTCCTTTATTGTCAAGACTTTGCCTCTAACTCCTTTAGACCCAAAGACCTGGCGGGAATTTTCTCCTAACCCTATGATTTCAATAGACCGGGTGAAGAGGGGGGGTACCCACCAGTACCAAGTAGTAACTAAGGTCAATACCCGAGGAAAGGCGAAAGATCTGCGCCCAAGTCCACCGAGTCGCCAGCGAGTTAACGCCAGGCAAGCACGCCATGATGTAACCTTTCTTGGGAATCAACATGGCCCCGAAAGCTCTCGATCGCCAACTCGCCGAACTCGAAGCCAGCCGCTACCGCTTCGGACGCCACGAAGCCCCTCGCGTAGTCAAGCTGCTAAACCGCCTCGACGCCGCGCGTTTTCCCGACATAGCTTCGCTGATCCGCTTTCACGAAGCGTTGCTTTTTTTGCGCGCCTTTCCTACGTGCCTTGACGTGGTTCGCGCCACCGAGCCCATTCTGAATCGTTTCCACAAAAAAGTGGAAGCATTCCGCAAAGCTGGCGCCAACATGGACGCCTTCGAGCCCATCGAAGTCTCCGGCATCGCCGGAACCGAGATGGAAGACACGCTCAGCTTCGATGTTGCCAGTTGGCTTATCCAACGCATGCCCGGCAAAGTAGAAATCGCCTGGAAGAATTATGAGCCCGGACGCGAGTTAGGCACGACCGGCCCGCGCTTCATCCCTTTGTTAGAAGACGACGCCTATGTCGAGGCCGACACGCCCTGGCGCCGATGGCTGGAAACGGCCGCAGGCAAAAAAGGCTCGGATCATCCTGGGCAGATCGCTGCCTGGCTCGCGCAACGTTTCGAACAATTGCCGCTGCCCGCGCAACAAAAAGCCGAGTTGTACGAATCCCTGCGCGTGCCCTTGCGCTGGAATCTCGGAAACTCCGCCCTCGCGAGAACGCGCAACTGGAAGCCAGTGCGCAGCGTTTTCTACCACAGCGAGCCGCTCATCAGCCGCAGCCAGGTTTCACTGGCTGACGAACTGGCGAAGCCTCCAGTGCAACTGAAAAAGCTTTCGCGCCAGCAGGGCGGCAAGATCATGGACCTGATTCGCGAGGTCATGCTGGTGCGCTACCGCGAACTTTACGGCACCACGCTGGGCGATCCGCGGTCGGTGGTTCGCGCGGACATCGGACGCGGCATGACGATCCATCTCTGGAACCTGCCGCCAGATCGCCGTCTGCCGCTGCGCTCCTATGTCGCCGGATTGACGCTGAAAAATGGCGTGCCCATCAACTACATCGAAGCCATCGGACTTTGCGAATGGATGGAGGTCGGCTTCAACACCTTCTACACTTTTCGCGGCGGCGAAGCGGGATGGATCTACGCGCAAGTGCTGCGCTGCCTCTGCCACTTGATGGGAACGACCTGCGTCTCGGTTTATCCATATCAACTCGGCCATCAGAACGACGAGGCCATCGATTCGGGCGCGTTCTGGTTTTATCGCAAACTCGGCTTCAGGCCAGGGTGCGCAGAGCTGCAAAGACTGGCGGAACGCGAAGAAGGCAAGATCGCCGCCGATCCGAAATACCGGACGCCAGCGAGAACCTTGCGCCGCCTCGCTGCTGGCCACGTGTTTTACGAATTGCCCGGCAGCGAAGTGGGAGCGTGGGACAGCTTCAGCACGCGCAACATCGGCCTGCGAGTGAATCGCCGCATGGCGCGAGAATTTCAAGGCGACAGCAGCCGCATTCGAAAAGAATCTACGCGAAGCGTCTCGCGAATTCTCGCAGTCGATTTCAATTCGTGGAGCGCGTTGGAGAGGGCTACTTTTGAAAATTTCGCACTGGTGCTGTCGCTAATTCCCGATTTGTCTTCGTGGAAGCGCGAGGAGAAAGATGCGCTGGTCGAAATCATCCGCGCCAAGGCCAAGCCGAATGAGATGCTCTATCTCCACCTAACCCAGCGCCACGAAAAATTGCGCGACGCGCTGCTGAAACTCGGATCGTGATCGGCGGAAAAAACCGCCAGGGATTGTGGGACCGTAATTAGAGCGGCTCCAGCTTTGCTGTACCACGCTTGTGTAGAGACGGGGCTTGCCCCGTCTCCGTCGGACGTAATTCAAGATTTGTTTGTGGTTACATCAATTCTGGATTCGCTATAGTATCGGCGATGCGCTAACTACGTACGACGAAAACGCTGCTTGCGGTCAAATCCGCTCCAGCCTGATCTGGTCCTCGACGCTCTCTCGTCGCCGGACGACTTTTGCGTGCGCGCCATCCACCAGCACTTCCGCCGCGCGGCCGCGCGTGTTGTAGTTTGATCCCAGCACCGAACCGTAAGCGCCTGCGTCCAGAATGGCCAGCAAATCTCCCTCCTCAGCCGATGGAAGTTTTCTGTCGCGCGCAAAAAAGTCGCCGCTTTCGCAGATGGGACCGACCACGTCGGTGATCTCGGTTTTGCCGGACCCGCGCTTCACCGGAACAATCTCGTGATAAGCGCCGTAGAGAGAAGGACGCACCAGATCGTTCATCGCCGCATCGACAATGAGAAAGCGTTTGTGGTCATTCGTCTTTCGGTAAAGCACGCGCGTCAGCAACACGCCAGCAGGTCCCACGATGGAGCGTCCCGGTTCGAGCAGCAAATGCGCCTTCAATCCGCGCAACGGGCCAAGCACTGCCTTCGCATATGCCGTAATTTGTTTCTCGAAACTCTCCTGCGCTCCCTCGTAGCAGATTCCCAATCCGCCACCAGCGTCGATATAGCGAATCTCGTGTCCCTCTTTGCGCAACACACGAACGAAATCGGCCACGCGTTCCATCGCCTCTTGGAACGAGCCGACGTCGGTGATCTTTGTCCCGGCGATCTGTGACCCGATATGGACGCTCACTCCAGCCACCGTCAAATAAGGATGCTTCGCCGCCTGCGCGTAGAGCGTTCGCGCCTCGGGAATCGGCACGCCGAACTTGTGCCGATGCAAGCCGGTCGATATATAAGGATGCGTTTTCGCCGATACGTCCGGATTGATCCGCACCGCTACCGCCGCGCGTTTCTTCAGTCGCGTCGCGATCGCGGAGAGCAAGCGCAACTCCGATGCGCTTTCGATGTTGAACAGCAATATCCCCGAGCGCAACGCGAGTTCCATCTCCGCTGCCGTCTTGCCCACGCCAGAGAAGACGATCTTGCCCGCGGCCTTCCGGCTGACGCGTAGAACTCGTTCGAGTTCGCCGCCAGAAACCACGTCGAAGCCCGCTCCTTCGCCAGCCACCAGCCGCAGAATCGCCAGCGTCGAGTTGGCTTTTACCGAATAACAGACGGTATGCGGAGCGGATCGAAAAGCCCGAGCGAAGGCATCCATTCGCGCGCGGACCATCGCCGTGGAATAAACGTACAGCGGAGTTCCGTAGCGCGCAGCCAGGTTCTCAAGCGCCGCGCCTTCGCAATAGAGCTCCGCAGTGCGCACGCCCGACCTCGCGCCGCCATAGTCAAACGCGGGAGGTCGTAACGCTGACACTAATACTAAAGATGTGTGCGCGCGTTTCATTTTTTTTTCATGGGACTTGTTTTCACTTTGATGGCAACCACCGTCTGATCGTCGAACGTCTCCACGCCTGCGGCGTGTTCCGTGACCGCCTTGAAGATTTCGTTGACAACGCAGTTGGCGGACTTGTTGGCGCAAGCGGCGACGATCGCCCCCACGCGCTCCGGTCCAAACGATTGACCGTGCCGGTTGCGCGCGTCAAGAATACCGTCGCTGTAGAACACGAATAGATCGCCCGGCTTGGCTTTGAAACTGAATTCGTCATAATCGGCTTCATCGAACAGTCCCAGCGGCAACCCCGTCGCGTCGACGAATTCAATCTTGCCGTCATGGCAGTAAATGGGCCGCGGCAACCCAGAATTCGCGATCAGCAGCGTCCGCCGCTCGTCGTCCCACACGGCGTAAATGATCGACACAAACTGCGCCGCAACCCTGCGCTCCGCGAGCGACAGATTCACCGCCGAAAGCATCTCCGCCGGCCCCGGCTCAATGGGAGCATGGGAACGCAGAATGCCGCTGACCAGCGCGGCATAAATGGCGGCCGGCGCGCCTTTGCCGCTTACGTCGCCAATCGCGATGCCCAGGCGCGATAACGAATAAGTAACGAAGTCGTAGAGGTCGCCGCCAACGGTTCGGGCGGGTACAAACTTCGCCTCGACTTCGAGGTTCTTCAACTTAGGGCGCGAATGCGGCAGCAAACGAAACTGGAGTTCGCGCGCCAGTTCCATATCGCGTTCCAGGCGCTGCTCTTGCCGGGCAATCTGTTCGTACAAGCGCGCATTTTCAATGGAGATCGCAAGTTGCGCCGCCAGCGTGGTCAGAGTTCGCTTGTGGTCTTCGGTGAAATAACCGCGGCGCGTGTGCTCCAGATCGAGCACTCCAATTACTTTTTCCTGATAGATCAGCGGCACCGCCAGTTCTGAACGCGTCTCCGGATTCACCGTAATGTAACGGTCGCTCTTGGCGACATCAGGCACCAAGATCGCTTGCTTGGCTTGCGCGGCGTATCCCACCACTCCACGGCCTAGGGGGATGTCGTGCTTCAAATGCAATCTTTCCTCGAAGCGTTGCGAAAAACGGTGCTGTAATTGTTCTCCCGTCCGGTCCACGAGAAGAATGCTGAACATCTGATAGTCGATCAACCGTTTGAGCAGTTCGGCGATACGCTTGAGAAGTTCGTCGAGATTCAAAATCGAAGTGAGCTCGCGCGCAATCTCGTTGAGCAGCAGCAGCGTGCGCGCCTGCCGCGTAATGCGCGTGTGCAGCCGCGCGTTCTCGATGCCCACCGCCATGCGCGACCCGATCAAAGTCAGCAGGCGTTTGTGTTCTTCGGTGAAGTACCCCTTCTGGCGCGCTTCAATGTCGATCACGCCAATCACACGGTTCTTGACGATCAGTGGGATGGCCAGTTCCGAGTGGACATTGGGAACCACTCCAAGATAGAAATCGTCCTGGGTAGCATCGGCGACCAGCACTGCCTGACGAGTCTCGGCGGCGCGTCCGGTAACGCCCTGGCCCACCTTCACGCGCAGGCGGTCGGCGGCGTCCGCCGGATATCCCACGTGGAAGCGTACGTACAATTCCTGGCGCTGCTCGTTCAGCAGCAGGATGGCGAAAATCTCGTAGTCGATGACCTTGCGCACCAATTCCGCCACGCGCCGCAGCGTGGTTTCCAGGTCGAGCGTGGTGTTCACCACGTCAGCCACTTCCAGCAGCAGGGGTTCCACCGCGGAAGCGCGTCCCGTATGCAAGGCGGTTGTTTTCACAGGCTTCATTCTAACAGCCGCGCTGGAGCGGTCTTTCCACAGGCTTCATTTCTAATTAGTAACCCGAGAAGTTATCAGTTATCCGTTCTCAGTTCTCAGAAAACCCAATACCATCCGGTTCTCACTGGGAACTGAGAACCTGGAACTGAGAACTCTCTACAAATCGCCAATCACAAATTCTCCAGCACACAGATATCCGGAAGATTGCGATACCGTTCCGCATAATCCAGTCCGTAGCCGACGACAAAAACATCGGGGATGGTGAAGCCGATATATCGCGCCTCGATCGGCTGCTGGCGTCGCGAAGGCTTGTCGAGCAAGGCCGCAATGCTGAACGATCTTGGCTGATGTGCCTGCAACAGTCTTGAAATGTAGTTCAGCGTCAATCCGGTGTCGAGGATGTCTTCCACCAGAATCACGTTGCGGTCCCCCAGCGACTGGTCGAGGTCTTTGGTCAAGCGCACTTCGCCCAGCGAATCCCACGCCGCGTGGCCCGCCGGGTCATCTTTGGCGGTGGGACGGTTCCCGTAACTCGAAACCCCTATAAAGTCGAAGGTGGAGTCGAGCGAAACCTGGCGCGCCAGATCGCTTAAAAAAATGGCCGCGCCTTTGAGCACGCCGACAAAGATCACCGATTGTCCGCGAAAATCGCGCGTAATCTCCGCTCCCAACTCGCCAACCCGCCGGCCAATGGTCTCACGCGACAGCAACACTTTGAGTTCGGGTATTTTAACTTCGGGCATCGAGCACCATTTTACACACCGGTGGAGGCTCGGGCGCCTCGCCCATTTATTTGGGCGGCGACTACCTCTCTCCACTTTGGTAGCCTGCTAAAATGCTAGTCGCGAGTAACTTCAGGAGGGTTTCGTGAATCTCAAAGGAATCCAACTCACGTGGCTTGGGCACGCCACCTTTCGCATCCAGACGCCGGAAGGGAAGACCCTCTACATCGACCCGTGGATTGCGGGCAATCCCATGTGTCCGCAGAGTGAGAAGAACATCAAGCAAGCCGACGCACTGCTCTGCACCCACGGGCACGGCGACCACATCAGCGATGCGGTCGAAGTGGCCAAGAAGCTCAACCCGCTCGTCGTCGGCATCTACGAGCTTTGCCTGTGGCTACAGAAGAAAGGCGTCAAGCAAATCGCGCCCATGAACAAAGGCGGCACGCAAACCGTCGCCGGCGTGAAGATCACCATGGTCCACGCTCTGCATTCCTGCGGCATTCAGGATGGCGACCAAATTGTCTATGGTGGCGAAGCTTGCGGCTACGTGCTCGAGTTCTCGAACGGAGTCAAGCTCTACCACGCGGGCGATACCAGCGTCTTCGGCGACATGGCCATCATTCGCGATCTCTACGCTCCGAAGATTGCCATGCTGCCCATCGGCGACCTTTACACCATGTCGCCGCGCGAGGCCGCCTATGCCTGCAAACTGTTGCAACCGGAAACTGTCATCCCCATGCACTTCGGCACGTTTCCTCCGCTAACGGGAACGCCCGCCGAGTTGCAGAAACTTGTGCCGGAAGTGGAGGTGCTGGAAATGAAACCGGGAAAGACAATATCGTAGCGACGATTTCTCAAACGCAGGCGATGAAATGACAATGACCGATCTGTTTGTTCTCTTGCTGCTGTTGGTTTTTGTCGTTTTTCGGGAGATATACACCCCTCGATGTATTGGATGGTTGAGATTTGTCCCGATAAACTACTTGTTCTTAGCTGCAGCAGCGCTCGTTGCCCTGTTGCGCTTCTTGATATTTACCGTGAAACAAATTAGAAATTTGCTTGGCCCCCGCGACAAGTGGACTTTGCAGTAATGAAATTTCTACCGCAAGGAGCAAAATGACCGATCAACCCGCAAAACCCGACTGGCGCATGGGCGGAATTACCGTTCCTGAAGTCGAAGACTACCTGTACGACATGCTGCCGGCGCGTGACGAAGTTCTCGCCGAGATGGAAGCCGACGCCAGCAAGAACGATGTGGCCATCGTCGGTCCCGCCGTCGCTCGCGTGCTGTATCAACTGGCCACCATTAGCGGGGCAAAAAAAATCTTCGAAATGGGATCGGCCATCGGCTATTCCACCATCTGGTGGGCGCGCGCGGTGGGCGATGGCGGACGCGTCGTCTATACCGACGGCGACCGCACGCGCGCCGACAAGGCCCGCCGCTACTTCGATCGCGCCGGAGTTAGCCAGCGCATCACGGTCCGCGTGGGGGACGCGCTCGAAATTCTTTCGGAGGAGAAGCAACTTTACGACATCATCTTCAACGACGTCGATAAGACCGACTACCCGCGCGTATTTCGTCTGGCGCTTCCGCACCTGAAAAGCGGCGGCCTTTTTATTTCGGACAACGTTCTCTGGAGCGGCAAACTTCGCCAGCCCAATCCCGACGCCGAAACCAAGGCGATCGCGGAATTCAACAAACTGATCTGCGAATCGAAAGACCTGTTTACCACCATCCTGCCGATCCGCGATGGAGTTTCCGTGTGCGTGAAAAAGTAGGTAAACATAAGCACCGCGCCCGCCGCTCGCAGTGCTAGAATTGTGCGTTTCCATTTCACGCATAAAGGCCTGACCCTTGTGTCGGTAGAACAGATTCCGGAAACGCTGTCGCGCACCCAAGCGCAAACCCGGCCCGAGTCCTGGGCCGATGTGCTGGTGGTGGGAGCGGGCCCCACCGGCATGGCCTGCGCCATCGAGGCCCAGAAGGCGGGATTCAAAGTCATCGTCATCGACAAGGGATGCCTCGTCAATTCCATCTTTCACTATCCCAACAACATGGTGTTCTTCACCACGCCCGAGCTGCTCGAGATTGGCGATGTTCCTTTTACCTCATCGCAAGCGAAGCCGAACCGGCTCGAAGCGCTCGAATATTACCGCCGCGTCGCCGAGCACTATCGCCTGCACGTGCGCCAGTATGAATGGGTGAAGACCGTCACCGGCGCGGACCGTAACTTCCGCGTCACCACCACCGACCGTCACAATGCCATCCACGATTACCGCGCACGCAAGATCGTGATCGCCACCGGTTACTACGATCTCGCCAACCCGCTCGATATTCCCGGCGAAGACCTCGACAAAGTCTCCCACTACTATCGCGAGCCGCATCCTTATTTCGATACGGAAGTGGTGGTGATCGGCGGCAAGAATTCAGCGGCCATCGCGGCGCTGGATTTGTGGCGGCACGGCGCGCGCGTCACGCTCGTCCATCGCGGGCCGCGGATGCACGACCACGTCAAATATTGGGTGCGTCCCGACATCGAAAACCGCATCAAGGCCGGCGAAATTGCCGCCCACTTCAACAGCACCGTCGAGGAGATCGGCGGCGACTACGTTGTCGTGCAAACTCCTTCCGGCCCGCTGCGCCTGAAAAACGACTTTGTGTTCGCGCTCACCGGATACCATCCCGACTACGATTTCCTGCGCAGCGTGGGCATCGAGCTTTCTTCCGAACAGATGCGTCCCGTCTGCGATCCCGAGAACCTGGAATCGAACGTTCCGGGAATCTACGTTGCGGGCGTGATCGTCGCCGGATCGCGCACCAACGAAATCTTCATCGAGAATGGACGTTTCCACGGCAAACTGATCGCCAATCACATCAGCGAACGCCTCGGCCGCGGCAACCCCAACCTTCCCCTCGACGCGACTTAACCTGTAGCGGCGCGCCCAGAGGTACAATGATTCCTTCGGAGGAAACCATGAAAGCCATTGGGAATCCAGTTCGCAAAATCGTTCACAAGATCGCCGTCGTCGCGCTGCTCGTCGTCCTCTCCGCCACCTTGGTCGTCGCCCAGTCGGACGCGCGCAAATCGTTCGACCTGCTAAAGGGATTGGAAGGCAGCTGGGCAGGGACGAATTCGCAGGGCCAGCCTGTCGAAGTAAAGTTTCGCATGACCGCTGGCGGCTCCGCGCTCATGAGCGAGATTGTTCCTCATGGTCCTGACAAAGGCAGCTCGGAAAACATGATCACCATGTTTCACATGGATGGCGACCGCCTGCTGGTGACTCACTACTGCGGAGCCGGCAACCAGCCGCGCATGAAGGTCATCCGGTCGGACGCGAAATCCGTGAGCTTTGAATTCATGGACGGCACCAACATCGCTCCCGGCGACGGACACATGCAGCGCCTCACCTTGTCGCTGCCCGACGCCGATCACCACACCGAAGAATGGGTCTTCCTCGATCACGGCAAAGAACATCAAGAGGTCTTCACGCTGGCGCGGGTGAAATAGAGAAACCTAAGCACGGCGGGAATCGGCTGCGGAACTCTGTGGTCGGTTGCCGGACCAATGCCTAAGGGGCGGGCAGTCTGAGAATCTTGCCTATTTACGCATGAGGTATCAGTTCGTTTTTGGTACCCCCCCCCCCCCCCCCCCCCCCACCCCCCCTCACCCTCCAATCTTCATTTTTATTTTTTTTTTTAATATAGTCAAATATATAAAATATAATATATATTACTTTATTTATTTTTTTTATTTT
>Ga0181530_10005603_pt1 | contig 12726 bp, 7 predicted proteins | sample PEATcosm2014_Bin_42_FD_119769 | JGI IMG/M metagenome (GOLD analysis project Ga0181530, IMG submission 119769) | Peatland microbial communities from MTU Mesocosm Facility, Houghton, MI, USA - PEATcosm2014_Bin10_60_metaG | ecosystem: Environmental > Terrestrial > Soil > Wetlands > Peat | place... | reverse complement strand
CAGCGAGGTGCTCATGGAGATGACCGTGAAGCCGATCTGCTTCGCCCCCTTGAAGGCCGCCTGCATCGGGGGGTCGCCGTGCTCGATGAAGCGATGGATGTTCTCGATCACCACAATGGCGTCGTCCACCACGAACCCGACCGAGATGGTGACCGCCATGAGGGAGAGATTATCAATGCTGTAGTGGCACAAGTACATGAAGGCGAAAGTGCCCGCCAGCGCCAGCGGCACGGTGATGCTGGCAATAAAGGTGGGCCAGAACCGCCGCAGGAACAGGAAGATGACCATCACCACCAGCGCGATGCTGAGCAGCAACGAGAACTGAACCTCATGCACCGAGGAGCGGATCGTCGTCGTGCGGTCGCTGATCTCCTGCAACTCGATCGAAGGGGGAATCCACCGTTTGAGCTGCGGCAGAACGGCGCGAATCCGGTCCACGGTCTCAATCACGTTGGCATCCGCTTGCTTGAAGAGTATGACCAGCACCGCGTGGTTGGTCCCGGACCAGCCGGCGACGCGTATGTTTTCGGTGCCGTCGAAGGCCTTGCCCAGCGCGCTGAGCTTAATCGGCGCGTTGTTCCGCTGCGTCAGGATCAGGTCCTGGTAGGCATTGCCTTGGAGCAATTGGTCGTTGCTGACCAGCGTGTAGGAAAGCCGGTCGCCCTCAACGCTTCCCTTGGGTGAGTCCACATTGACCTGTTCGAGGTAAGAACGCACGTCTTCCAGGCTCAGGCCCATCGAAGCCAGCGCTCCTGGATTGACCTGGACCCGGACGGCGGATTTATCGGCGCCGCTGATAAAGACCTGGCTGACGCCTTCGACCTGGCTCAACCGCTGCCCGATGATGGAATCGCCGTACTCAAAGACCTGCACGGCCGGGAGGATGTCCGATTGCATCGCCAGGATCATGATGGGGGCGTCGGCGGGGTTGATCTTGCGATAGGTGGGCGGGCTCGGCAGATCAAGGGGCAAATCGCCTGCGGCGGCGTTGATGGCCGCCTGCACGTCGCGCGCCGCGCCGTCCACGTTCCGGTTAAGGTCGAACTGGATCGTAATCGAGCAACCGCCCAGCGTGCTGGCAGAGGTGATTTCCGTGACGCCGGCAATCTGGGCCAGGCGCCTTTCCAGCGGTGCGGCGAGCGAGGAGGCGACCGTGGCCGGGTCGGCGCCCGGCAACGAGGCGCCCACCATGACCATCGGAAAATCCACGCGCGGAATCGCGGCCACGGGCATGAACCGGAAGGCGATGATGCCCGCCAGGAACAGGCCGATCGCCAGCAACGAAGTGCCAACGGGGCGGCGGATGAATGGCGCGCAGACGTTCACGAACGGGGAATGATGAATGACGAATGACGAATGACGAAGGAGGCTCCAAAGCCGAACTCTAACGTCCGAAGGGGTGCACTTGGCCACCACCCGCAGGTAGCGGCAGGCAAAAAGTCGTAAAAAGCCTTATTCCCACCGAAGCTCCACCGTAGCCCCACCGTAGCCCCGCCGTAGCCCCGCCGAAGCAACGCGCGCACGACATCGGCCCAACACGCGCCAGGCATGATTGACGAATGCCGAATGACGAATGACGAAGCGCGAAAGCCATCCGTGGTCCTTAGTCCGAGGCTCGGGGTTCGAGCCAGGCCTCCTTCGTCATTCGGCATTCGACATTCCTTCGTCATTTGGCATTCGTCATTCGTCATTTCATGCCTCCGGCGTGGGGGTCACCGTCCCAGCAACTCCTGCCACGCCAAGCACTTCCCGCTCGTGCCGGACCCAGTGTCCAAGCTTGTCCAGGTAAAGATAGACCACCGGTGTGGTGTAAAGGGTAATGAGCTGGGAGAGCAGCAACCCGCCGACAATCGCGATGCCGAGGGGGCGCCGCAGCTCGGAGCCAGTGCCCCGTCCCAAGGCCAGCGGCAGCGCGCCCAGCAGGGCCGCCATCGTGGTCATCATAATCGGGCGAAACCGCAGCAGGCAGGCCTGGTAGATGGACTTCACCGGCGGCAGGCCTTCGGTGCGCTCTGCATCCAGGGCGAAATCTATCATCATGATCGCGTTCTTCTGCACGATGCCGATCAGCAGGATGATGCCAATCAAGGCAACCAAGGACAGGTTCACCCCGCACAACATCAGCGCGAGCAAGGCACCCACACCGGCTGAAGGCAGGCTCGACAGGATGGTCAGAGGATGGATGTAGCTTTCATAGAGGACGCCCAGCACGATGTAGATCACGATGATCGCGGCCAGGATCAGGAACGGCTCGCTCTTGAGCGAGGTCTGGAACTCCGCCGCGCTGCCGGAGAACGTCGCCACGACCGTATCCGGCAGGCCGATTTCCTTCTCCGCCGACTGGATCGCTTTAACCGCCGCACCCAAGGAGCTGCCCGGGCTCAAATTGAAGGAGAGCGTCACGGCCGGAAACTGCCCCTGGTGGACGATCGTGAGGGGGGCCGTGCCGGTTTTCACTTTGGCGAATGCGCTGAGCGGCACCATCTGCCCCGTGCCCGACTTCACATAAATCTTGTTCAAGGACTCCGGGGACAACTGGTATTGAGGCTCCACTTCGAGCACCACACGGTATTGGTTGAGCTGGGTGAAGATGGTGGAGACCTGCCGCTGCCCAAAGGCGTCGTAAAGCGTATCGTCAATCGCTTGGGTGAGGACATTCAGGCGCGAGGCCTGCTGGCGGTCAACGTCCACGCTGACCTGCAAGCCGCCCGACTGCTGGTCCGAGGCGACATCGGTCAGCTCCGGCTTGTTGCGCAGCACATTCAAGAGCTTCGGTGCCCACGCCGACAACTCGTCCACGTCGGCGTCGGTCAGCGTGTATTGGTACTGCGTGCGGCTGACCCGGCTGTCAATCTGCACGTCCTGCGCCGCTTGCATGAAGAGGGAGATGCCTTCGACTGAGTCCGTAGCGGCGCGCAACCGGTCAATGATCTGGCTGGCGCTGGCCTTGCGGCTGTCACGCGGCTTAAGATTGATGTACAGGCGCCCTGAATTGACCGTCGGGTTGACGGAGCCAGACCCCACGAAAGAGGCCACATTCACCACGTCCGGATCACGCCGCGCGATTTCGGCAATCGCCCGCTGACGCGAGACCATGTCCTTGAAGGATATGGACTCCGCCGAATCCGTGACACCGATGATCAGGCCGGTGTCCTGCTCCGGAAGCAGGCCCTTGGGGATGATGACGTAGAGCCAGACGGTCGCCACGAGCGTGAGGACCGCCACGCCCAGGGTGAAGGCCTGGTGCCGCAGCACCCACTGCAGGCTGCGGTCATAGCCGTCCAGCATTCCCTTGAACATCCGCTCGGTGAGCATAAACAGGCGGCCGTGCCGGGTCTCGGCCTCGGATTTCAGCAGCCGCGCGCACATCATCGGGGTGAGCGTCAGGGAAACGATGGCCGACACTACCACCGCCGCGCTTAGCGTGAGGGCGAACTCCCGGAACAACCGGCCCACAATGCCCGTCATAAAGAGCAACGGGATAAAGACCGCGATCAGCGAGAAGCTCAACGAAATAATTGTGAAGCCAATCTGCCGGGCACCCCTGAGCGCGGCCTGGAGCGGCTTCTCGCCTCCCTCGATGAACCGGACGATGTTCTCGATCATCACAATGGCATCGTCCACCACGAAACCCGTGGAAATGGTCAGGGCCATCAGCGAGAGGTTGTCCAGGCTGAACCCGATCAGCTCCATAATGCCGAACGTGCCCATCAGGGTCAGCGGCAACGTGACGCCGGGGATGACGGTCGCCCAAAACTTGCGCAGGAAGACGAAGATCACCATGACCACCAGCACGACCGCCAGCACCAGCGTGAACTGCACGTCGCGCACCGACGCGCGAATGGTCGCCGTTCGGTCGGTGAGGATGGAAATCTTCACTGAGGGCGGCACGGTCGAGCGGAGCCGGGGCAAGAGCGCTTTGACGCGGTTGGCGGTCTCGATGATGTTCGCGCCAGGCTGGCGCTGGATGTCCACGATGACGGCGGCTTTGCCATCCACCCAACCGGCCAGGCGGACATTCTCTACGTTGTCAATGACGTCGCCAATCTCGCGCATGCGGACGGGGGCGCCGTTCCGGTAGGCCACGATCACCTCGCGGAATTCCGCGGCGGTGAAGATCTGGTCATTCGCATTGATGGCGTAGGACTGGCGCTGGCCGTCGAAACTGCCCTTGGGGGCGTTGACGTTGTTCTGCATCAGCGCCGTTCGCACGTCCTCCAGGCTGAGGCCCTGGGCGGCCAGGGCCGTCGGATTGATACGCGCCCGCACGGCTGGCTTTTGGTTGCCCTCGATCGTCACCAACCCGACTCCCGTCACCTCGCTGAGCTTTTGGGCGAGGACCGTGTCCGCAAGATCATTGACCTTCTCCAGCGGCAGCGTATCGGAGGTGATTTGGAGCGTAAGGATAGGCGCATCGGCAGGGTTGACCTTATTATAGACGGGCGGGTTGGGCATGTGCGGCAGGACGCCATTGGCAGCGTTAATGGCCGCCTGCACATCCTGAGCAGCAGCATCAATGTCCCGATCGAGGACAAACTGCAGCGTGATGGTCGAGTTGGCGAACGAACTGACCGAAGTCATCAGGGCCAGCCCGCTGATCTGGCCGAACTGCCGCTCCAGCGGAGTGGTGACCGACGAGGCCATCACCTCCGGGCTCGCTCCCGGATACTGGGCGGTGACCTGGATCGTCGGGAAGTCCACGGGCGGCAGCGAGGAGATGGGCAGCAGCGAGTAGCCCAGCGCGCCCATGAGCAGCACCCCAAACATGAGGAGGGAGGTAGCAATCGGGCGTTGAATGAATGGCTCGGAAATGTTCAAGGGCGGGAAGAGCTAAAGGATTGAAGCGTTGAAGCGTTGGAGCGTGAAACGGGATGCGTGAAGACAGCCGGCACCCGAAAGCAAACGCCAGGCGATCTCGTAACTCATGGGACTCATTTAACCTTTCTAACGCTTCAACGCTTCATCACGCATCACGCATCACGTTTCCCCAGCTCCCAGCCGACGTTCGACCCTCGGGTTTTGCGCTTTCTTCGGCTTCCGGCTTCGATCCCGCGGCCTTCGGCGTTCCTTCGGACTTCGGAGTTCGACCTTCGGACTTACCCCCTGCTTCTGCTATCTTAACCCGCGACCCCTTCTGCAGCTTGTACTGGCCATCCACCACGACCCGCTCGCCGGGGCGGAGGCCGTCCTCGACTACAACTTCAGGCTGCTCCACCTGATCCTGGAGCTTCGGGGCCAGCTTCAACTGCCGGACGTCTGCTGTCTGGTCATCCTTGATCACGAAGGCGAAAGCGCCTTCCGGTCCGCGCTGGACCACCGAAGCGGGCACGACAATACTGCCCTTCCGCACGTTCAGCAGCAGGCGAGCATTGACGAACTGGCCCGGCCAGAGCCGCTGATCCGTATTGGGAAACGTCGCCTTGAGCTTGATGGTGCCGCTGGTCACATCAATCTGGTTGTCAATGACGGCAACTTTCCCCTCACCCAGCACGGTGGCGTTGTCCTGGCTGACGGCCTGGACGGTCAAACCAGAGTTCCCCGACACGTGAATCTGGTCCTGGATGTAGGGCAGCGTCTGGGCGGAGAGAATGAACACGACGGAGATGGGGCGCAGTTGCGCGATGACCACGATCCCACTGGCATCGGCCGCATGAACGATGTTGCCCTGGTCCACCAGTCGGATGCCGGTGCGCCCGTCAAGCGGCGAGGTGATCGTGGTGTAGGCGAGCTGCACCTTCGCGCTCTCAATAGCCGCCTGGTCCGCGTTCACCGTGGCGACCAACTGGTCCACCAGCGACTTTTGCGTGTCGTATTGCTGCTGGGTCACGCCTTCGTTGGCCAGCAAGTCGGCGTAGCGCTTCAGGTCCACGCGCGCGTTGGCAAGCATGGCCTCGTCCTGCCCCTTCTTGGCCACGGCCTGGTCCAGTGCGGTGCGGTAAGGGTCGGGGTCAATCTGTGCCAGCAAATCCCCTTCATGGACGTCTTGTCCCTCGGTGAAGGCAATCTTCGTCACCTGCCCATCCACACGGGCGCGCACGAGCACCGTGTTAAAGGCTTGGACGGTCCCGAGGCCGCCCAAGTAGATCGGGACGTCCTTCTCCGCGACGGTGCCGGCGATAACCGGGACGGGGGGGGCCTCCATTCTGCCGCCGCCAGGCCCCTTCTTGGCGGCACTGGCAGCATGGTGCCGTGCCAGCCAGATGGCCCCGGCCACGATTAGCAGGCAAAGCCCAATAATGCCAGCCATCTTCGCACCGGAGGTTTCCGGCTTTGGCAGGTTTGGCGCCGCGGGAGACGACGGCACAGGGGGAGGTTCTTTGGTCATTTGGTCTTTGATCATGAGATTGAGAAAGCTTCAAGGGTAACCACAGATGGACACAGATGGACACAGATAAAAAGGAGTCTGAACGGAGCGCCGGCATTCTGCCGGCTTATGCCGTCCGAACAGCCTATGCCCGCCTTCCGATCTGTGTCTATCTGTGTTCATCCGTGGTTCTGTCTTCTCAGTGCGCGTTGTTGGCCGGGCCGTATTTTTGCCTCAGGTAGGCGCGCCGCTCGCGCTCGTAGTCCTCGAATTTAACCTTCTGCTCCGGCGTCAGCACCAGGAGGAGCTGCTGGTCCATGTTGGAGACGTTGGCGAAGATCGCGCCGGCGGTTTCGCGGCGAATGGCTTCGATCCGGCTCATCGCCTGGTCAATCATAGGGTTCATCTTCTGCACCTGCTCCGGTGTCAGGTCAAGCCGGGATTGAAAGCGTGCACGCAGACGAGCCCCGATCTCCGCCGTTGGCAGCGGCGCGACGGGCGTGCGCCGGCAAATCTGCCACGAGATGAGCGCGCCGCTGCCGCCCCCCGCCAGGAAGAGGGCCAGCAGATATAGACCAAGCTTCCGTTTGCTGAGAGTGGTCACGGGTTGAGGCTCATTTGAATCTGGTAATCGAGCTGGGCCGCTTCCTCCCCCGCGAGGCCGATGCTGGGCCGGGTGAAGCTCCACGCAGCGCACAGCAAAAGGACAAAGGTAGCGCCAACCATCGCCCGGCGGAGAAAGAGGAACAGGAAGGCCGGTTCGTCGTCCTCCCGCGCGGCCCGCCAATTTGCCAGCACGCGTGTTTCGAGGCCAAAGGGCGGTGCGCCGATCGCCTCGGGCGGGGCCTTGGCCGCCGCGTCGAGCAGGCGCCGCAGAAATTCGTCACTTGCTTTCATACGCTCTTCTCCGACATCAGCTTCTCGTAATGCTTCCGCAGTTTCCGGCGCGCCCGGAAGGCGCGCACCTTGATAACCGGCACATTCCAGCCCGTGATTTGCCGCACCTCGGCCACTGACCGGCCTTCCAGGTGCAGCAGCGTCAGGACCAGCCGCTCCGCCGGAGCGAGCTGCGCCAGCAGCTTTTCCACAATCTCCCGCGCCGCCAGGCTGCCCGAGGGCTCCAGCTCTCCCGGCGCGGCCATCACGGCCTCCAGCACTTCCGTCTGCTCCTCGCTGAGGTCCGCCCAGCGCAGCTCCGGACGCGCCTTCTCCGCCGCCAGTGCGTTCAGGCACGTGTTGACCGTGATGCGCGACACCCAGTGCTCCAGCGGCACGGCGCAGGAGAACCGGTCAAGATTCGCGAACACTTTCATAAATACCGTCTGCACCAGGTCTTCCTGGCTCGTGCGCCGGGGCAAATGCGACCGCACCAGCCGGGCCACCAGCGGATACAGATGCCGGAACAGCGCCCGCGCCGCGTCCTCATCCTGTTCGAGGACGCGCTTCACGCAAGCAGCCACATCGAGGCTCTGTTCCGGCAGATCGCTCACCGGCGCAACTCTGCCATATCGAGGTATGACCGGCCAGAACTAGAGTGGTTACAGGCAAATCCCGCATTCGTGTAACAGCTCCGGCCTCGGACGGGCCGCCGAACTGCAAGTGGTATGAAGCCGCCCGACCACGTGCCCGGCAGTGGACACGCGCCAGCGTCCGTCGTAGAATCCCGGCATGGCAAACGTCGAGACTCCCGCCCATCTGCCGGCCGACTGCATGGAGGAATTTGAGGCGGCCGCACGTCGGCCGCTGCCCCTGCGCTGGCGCTACGCCTTTATCCACACCTACAAACCGGTGCTCGATGACGCCTCCTTCCGGGCGTTTGATACGATGGAAGACTACCGGCGCTGGTGCGAGCAGAACCTTCCCGATTGGCTCGGGTATGGCCGCGTTTGAATACCGGCAAGCCGAAGAAGTCCGCGATGCCTTCGCACGCCACGCCGTGCGCTATCTGTTCATCGGCAAATCCGGCGCCATCTTGCTGGGCTTCCCGGACACGACGCAGGACGCCGACCTGTTCGTAGAAAGATCACCCACCAACTGCGCGGCGCTGGTCACCGCCCTGCGCCAACTGGGCTTCGCCCTCAGTGAACCGCAAGCCGACGAGATTCGGCGCGGCAAGGACTTCGTTCAGCTCAAGAACGGCCCCTTCGACCTCGACCTGGTGTTTGCTCCCGACGGGTTGGAACGCTTCGAGGATGCGTGGAAACGGCGGGTCGAAGTCGAAGGCTTCCCCGTTTGCCACATTGACGACATCATCGCCAGCAAGGCTGCCACCAATCGTGTCAAAGACCGCGAGTCGCTTCCGCGCCTGCGTTCCTTCCGCAATTACTGGCTGGCTAAACACGGCCGCTGACTTGCGAGAACCGAGTTGCACTGCAACAGCATTGGTTACCCTGTTACTACTGCGCTTGCACCCGGTAAAACTCCGTGCTGCCGCTCGCCGTAGAATCCAGGAACTGAATGACGCCGTCCGCGTTGGTCTCGCTGATTTGCACGGTCTGCCACGCAATCGGCGGCGCGAGATTCGTTGCCCGCTGAATCGTGTAAAGCAGGTTGGACTGCGCCGTGAACTGGAATTGAAAGCCATTGGTGGTCCGGCTCCCCGCTGTTAAGAACGACTGCGTCATCGGCATTAGATTGAGCAGCACGGTAGCCGACACGCCGCCGGGATTATCCGAGTTGTAGGCCGTGAGCACCAGGTTGTGAACGCCGACAGTTGGCCATACATGCGACGTGCTGTAGCCTGCATTGGTTGCCGTTGTCCCGTCACCAAAATCCCACGTCAACCGCGCCGCCCGGCCAGTGATTTGCCCGCTCAGGAAGTAAGAATGATTTACATAAAGGTTAGTGTTGTAAAACACGAGACTGACCGAGAGCGGCCCCACCAGGCCCGACGCCAGAGGCTCATCGCAGCCGATAGAAGGCGGGCTGCCCCAGGCTTCCCCGTCAATGTCCGTCCCTGTGGCGTAAGCGGCGCTGCCAGCTCCGCAGCAAGGCGAGTAGGGAAGTATATGCCAGGCGTCCACGAACAGCGGATCGCTGCTAATATTGCCCGCGCCGCTTAAGGCCGGACTGGTGTCGCAATTGGTCGCCGTGATGTAGTAGTAATTAGGGTACTGCCATGCCCCATTGTCATAGATGATGCTGTTCTTTGCCGTGCCGAGGCATGGCCCTCCACAATACGGTCCATAGGTAGGGCCGCCGGGGATAGAATTGCCGATGACCGTGCAATTATTGAGCGAGGCTGAATAGATGATGCCGGCAGGCTGGGGGCCGTTGTACACGGGCGCGGTGGAGGACAGAGTGTTGTTATTGATCGCACAGTTGTTGTACGTGCCCTGGTATGCCGCGCCGGCCAGGCACGAGCCCGTGTTGCTTCTGATCAGGCAGTTCGCTACCACGGCCGCACTCGATGAGCACCACACCGCACCACCGGAAAAGGAATCGTATGCATAGAAGCCCGCCGGATAAGCCCGCGTCGCCCCGCCTTGCAGCGTGAACCCCGCCAGCGTCGCACCGTTCGTCAGCCATGCGCAGCGCACCGCCGCTGGTCCATTACCCCCCGTATCCCAAGCACCTTGAATGATCGTCGAGGCATAACCGTTCATGCTCACAACGGTCAGCGCTTTGTCCAGCACGACGCGGTTGGTCACGTCGGTGTAGATCTCCCTGCCGCCGCTGGCATAAACTCCATCGTTCACGAGGACTATGTCTCCCGGCCCGGCGGCGCTGATGGCATCTTGAATGGTCGTCGCGGCCACCGACCACGTCGCATAAGGCGGCACCGGATTCGTGCCGGCTGCGTCCGCGCAATGCATGACGATTTGCGCCACCTGGCTGGTGGCCATGCCAAAGGCGTTGCTGACGACGAATTGGTAACTCCCACCATCCGGCGCGTCGAACCGGTTCACGATCAAGTTGGAGGTGCCGGAACCTGAATAGTGTGGGCCGTCTTGAATAACGGTCCCGTCCTTGATCCACCACCAACCAAAGGGCGCTTGCCCGCCGGCACCCCCGAATAAACTGAGCGAACGGTTGCCAGGAGTAACCTGAAACTGAGGCTGCCCTGCAACCACCGCCGCGGGCTGCCATTCATCGCATCCAATGGAAGGCGGATTCGCCCAGGCCTGGCCGTCTATGTCCGTGCCGCTGGCCACGTTCGTGCCTGCGCCACGGCAAGGCGAAGATGCGCCAATATGAACACCGTCCGGCAACCACTGTGGATCAGCATCAATGTTCCCGGCTCCCGCCGGCAGCGGATCCGAGTCACAATAGGTCAGCGTGCAGTTAACGTAATTGGTTTGGGTGGATCCGTATCCCTGGATGGAATTCCCGTAAACGATACAGTTGGTGAGAGTCGCATTCGCCACCGCGCCGCCGCTGGCACTCATGGCCCGGGACGTGTTCCCGGATACTGTACAGTTGATGAGCGTACCACTGGAAGCGCCTCCTCCGGACGTGTATGTCCAATTCAACGTCAAAACACAGTTCCTCAGCCCGCACCTGCTCGCCCCGCCGCCGTCGCCATTATCCGAGGTATTGCCCGTGATGACACAATTGGTCAAATTGCAGGAGTATGCTCCCCCGCCGCTAGTGATATACGCGGGGCTGTTGGCATGGTTGCCCGCCAACGTGCAGCCATACAATGAGGCCTGGTATGCCCCACCGCCTTCATACGAGGCGAGATTGGTGAGGATCATGCAGTCGCATACCAGCGCGCTGGTTGAGGAGGCCCAGATGCCGCCTCCGCAACTTGCCTGCGGGGAAGAGCCGGCAAACACCCGCGTCGCGCCGCCGCATAAAGTGAATCCGCTTAACACGGCTCCGTTGGTCAGCCAGGCGCAACGCACGGCCGAAGGGCTGTTCGTGCCCCAATTCCCCGCAATGACAGTCGCGCTTGGCCCATTCATGCCCAGGACGGTAATCGCTTTATCCAGCGTCACCCGGTTGGTGATGACTCCATCCATGGATTTCCCACCCGTGGCATATACGCCGTTGGTCACGAGCACGAGTTCTCCTGTGCCGGCTGCGGTGATTGCATCCTGGATGGTGGTCGCAGCGGTCGCCCACGTGGAGTAGGGAGCGACGGGATTCGTGCCTGCGGAACTTACACAGTGGGCGAACGCCTGAACGACTGCGCTCGTTGCCATCCCAAAGGAGTTGCTGACTATCACCTCGTAGGCACCGCCCGCAAGTTCGCCGACGGCGCTACAGGCCAGGTTCGTGGTATGAGTCGAACTGTACGGGACGCCATCCTCAAGCGGCACCCCGTTCCTCGACCACCAGCAAACGAAGGGCTCGGTTCCTGCCGGACGCACGTTCACCGTGAATCCGGCCCCAGTCGGACTGACCTGGATGAGAAGTGGAGCGGCAATCAGCGGGGCGGGTTGCCACTCGTCGCACCCCATGGACGGCGGATTTGCCCACGCTTGGCCATCTATATCCACGCCGCTGACCACGCTGTTTGTACCTGCCCCTCGGCAGGGGGAACTATTCGCCAGGTGGATGCCGTCTCCCAGGAGCAGAGGATCGAGTGAAATGTTCCCCGCACCCGACGGAAGTGTCGAAGAACAGCAGTAGAAAGCAGAGGAGGCGTAGTAGTTTGAGCCATACTGCCCCACGTTGTAATAGACAATGGAGTTAGTCAGGTTGCAGGTGTAACCCCCGCCCCCGAACCAAGCTGAATTACGAGTTACCGTGCAATTGTACAACGTTGCGGCCATCGCCCCTCCCCCCTCCCCCGCGCTGCCGGTAGCCGAGTTTCCACTAACAAAACAACTCCGGAGCGTTCCTCCATAAGCGCCACCGCCGTAGCTGGCCGTGTTGCTAATGATCCGGCAGCCTATCAATCCCGCGTTGTACACACCGCCACCGAAACCCGGGGTGGTGGAATTGGTGAGGAACAAGCAATTACTAAACGTGCCTCGGTAAGTCCCGCCGCCATAATAATCAGCCTTGTTGGAAATAATTAAGCAGTTCGCAACCCATGTGTTGGATGAGGCGCACCACACGCCTCCGCCGCTCAGCAAATTGGTCGTGTCCCCTGAGCTGCGTGTGGCTCCACTGAGCAAAGTAAACCCAACAAGCGATGCCCCGTTAGTCAGCCACGCGCAGCGCACCGACGACGCGCCATACCCGGTGGACGGAGTGTAAGCCCCTTGAATGGTAGTTGCGCCGGGACCGTTGACGCTCTGCACCGTGAGCGCCTTGTTCAGCGCCACGCGGTTGGTCAAATCGCCATACATCACCCTACCGCCCGTCGCGTAGGTCCCGCTGTTCACCAGCACCGTATCACCGTCGGTGGCGGCATCAATCGCGTCCTGGATGTTGGTGGCCGCCGTCGTCCAGTCCGCGTAGGGCGACACGGGATTGGTGCTGTTCACGTCCACGCAGAACGTCGCTGCCGAAACGGTTAGCGCTAAGTG
>Ga0181530_10005602_pt1 | contig 12729 bp, 10 predicted proteins | sample PEATcosm2014_Bin_42_FD_119769 | JGI IMG/M metagenome (GOLD analysis project Ga0181530, IMG submission 119769) | Peatland microbial communities from MTU Mesocosm Facility, Houghton, MI, USA - PEATcosm2014_Bin10_60_metaG | ecosystem: Environmental > Terrestrial > Soil > Wetlands > Peat | place... | reverse complement strand
TAAAGACGAGATAGATGACCCGAAGCACCGCGGCCAGCCGTTCTGGCAATTCCTGCGGCGTCGGCACCTCGTACGGAATCGGTGTCTCTCGAATCTTTGCCTTGGCGCGCACGATGCGTTGGGCGAGCGTTGCCGGCGTAACCAGAAATGCCCGGGCAATCTCCTCCGTTGTCAGGCCGCAGATTTCGCGAAGAGTGAGCGCACCTGCCCTTCCGCAGGCAGAGCAGGATGACCGCAGGTGAAGATCAGACGGAGGCGATCGTCCTCGATCTCCTCATCCCCCGTCTCTTCATCTTCATCTTTGCCGGAAGCGTCGTTGGCGCGCGATTCCATATGGGCAACAAGATCTCTCTGTGCTCCATCGAAGCGCGCGCGTCTGCGCATAGCGTCTATAGCCTTGAAGCGTGCCGTTGAAATCAGCCAGTCCGGTTCGAGGAGATCATCCACTGGTTTCCCGGAAGACCGTTTGAACTAAGCCGCTAGCGCGGCGGACGCTGCCGCGTGTCTTGACACAAGCGTCGGAAGCGTCGGAACGGCCCTCTTCCTCTTGAAGAACGGATGGTGGCGGAGGTTGGATGATGCAGCTGGTTACGAGAACTCCCACATTGATGAGCATCAATAATAGCCTTTTGACCAAAGCCCCCGTCTGGCAAGGCTTTTCAGGCAGAAATCGATTGAATTCCCATAGCTCTCACCGCAAACGCTAGCGGCTCACTTCAAACGACCCTATCGAAACTGCCCCGAGCACGACATGAGTGCACCCCCGCACACTTCTGCTGTCGCGGCAGTCCCGATAGGGATCTATCGTTTCTGGATAACTTCCTGTTGGCCGACAATCCAGAAACTGTGGAGTTGTACGCTTAAAGTTGTGGGATTTAGATCGCGATTGCTCGCTTAATGTCCTTCGCTGCTTTCTCCCTGGTTCCACGGCGGAGATGCTTATGGGTTTCGCGGAACCAATGATTCGAAGGGAGGAATCGAGAAGGACTTGGTAAAGGCATGTTCCGGCGGTTGGGTTCCGTCTTGATTGGCTTTTGCGAGAATCTCCATCGCCTGTCCCGTAAGCGGTGGAATGTGGATCGTCGCCGTGAGCCATTTTTCGCGTACCCAGGCTTGGCCCGTTGCCGGCTGACCATCACATCCGGTAAACGGTAAACTCAGCCATCGCGACCGCTCGGCTTCGTTGGTAATCTCCTGAAAAGCTTTGCGAGCTCCCAGGGCCATCGAGTCGTCCTGCGCGCCGACCAGGCTAATTGACGCGCTTTGTGAGGTGGCCATTTTCAGCCAAGAACGCACCGCCCGCCAGGCACTTTCCTCTGTCCAGTGTGCCTTCAGCATCTTCACTTCAATGTTCGACGGTTTCGTCTCCAGCATCCCGGACTCGCGTTCTTGTGCCGAGGAACTCTGTGAAGGTCCTTCAATGTACAAAACAGAACCGCCTCGGGGCAGCAACGCTGCGAATTGTCTTCCTTGAATGCGTCCAATCTCGAAGTGATTGGAACTAACAGCAAACATAGGTGCGGTTGCTGCCTTGCGGAGATCCGACAAGTAATCCGGCCTCCGGTTCAGGACCGCCCAACCGATTCCTGCAGCACTGGCGGCCCGGGCTACCTGCGGAAGAGCCGTGCCTCCAAATGGTTCTACCACAATAGCATCGGGTCGGGACTCAACTCGGCTTTGGATTGCTTTTAGGAGTTGCGTGCTCTGATTCACGGCGTCGTTATCGGCAAACACTATCTCCACATCGCTCCCCAGTTTGTGCGCGGTCTCTTCCGCGGTCTGGGCTTGTGCCACTTGGAAATCGTTCTCGCGGGTGTGAAGAGACACCAGGAATCGGAGCTTTTTCATCATTTCGCAAGTGTACCTGTACCCAGGCATCCACGAAATGCTTCCAATAACCTTGAAGTCCCGAAGCACCTTGCTCGCACCGTGCATGACCTCTACTTCGAGCCAAAGTGCGAGGAATTCAGGCCGCGGACGATCTGGAGTCTTTCCAACGCGTTCACCTCGGCGTTCAAAGAACTAGATCCAATTCCCAGTTCAAGGCGACGGCGAAGCTGGCCGAATTCCTGGAGGCCGGGTTCTCACGGCCGCCGTACTCCCAGTAGACATTGCGGTCTCGGACGCACACATAGCCGATGCGGTCGGCAGCTACCTCGGGCATCGTCCCTTTTCTCGCACCCCGCTTTTACGCCGTGGGCCTCAGCACCGCACAAACGGAGGCGCAGATGGGGCCCCCGATGTTGAACGTCGCTGCCACACGCGGATTCTTCACCTGCAGCCCGGCGGGAGCCCTGCCCCGGAGTTGCCACGCGCACCACCCCAGCATGGCGATCCCGGTGGCGCCGATGGGATGGCCTTTGGCAATCAGTCCGCCGGAGGTATTGATGGCGCACTCGCCGTCCACGCCTGCTTTGCCCTCGCACCAGTAGCGGGCGCCGTGGCCGGCGGCGGCCTTCCCCAGCACTTCTGTGCCGATAGCTCCCATCACTGTGAAACAATCGTGGACCTCGGCCACGCTTACATCCCCGGGCTTGACCCCGGCCATGTCATATGCCTTGTTCATCGCTCGGTAGGCGCCCTCGGGCCGCAGGACATCGCGTCCCGCTTTCTTCAGCGGATCGGTAGCCTGAGCATAGCCGGCGATCTCGACGCAGTCGGCCTTGGTCGCGCCCAGCTTCTGCAACCCCTCGTCGGTAGCCAAGATGAGGCTGGCATAGCCATCGGTGATCTGGGAGCAATCGTAGGTCTTCAGCGGCAACCCCTCGGCGATGTAACGATTGATGCCTTCGATCTTCATCGCTTGGTCCAGAGTTATCTGCACATTGCGCATCTGGGCGTAGGGATTGTGGCGGGCGTTCGCGTACTCGGCGACCGCGATCTGCGCCAAATCCTCCTCCCGCACCCGATGCACCTTCAGGTAGCACTCCATGATCTCGGCGAACAGGTGGGGAAAGATGAACACCTTGCCTTCGCGCTCGTCGGGGTGGGAAAAGTAGCCCAGAGCCTTGCCGATGAGCTTGCCGTCCATCTTGCCTTCGGCGTCGCGCATCTTCTCATAGCCGACAGCAATGCCGACGTCACCCCACCCCAGCAGGAGTTTCTGGATGACGGAGAGTACGGCCTGCCCTCCGGAGGCGCAAGCGTTCTCCACGGACTCGATGGGCTTGCCGGCCAGACCCGGCAGCATTGCCATCAGTCCGGCGAGCAGACCCTGCTCGTTTAGGGAAATGTTGCAGGTGGCGCCGATCGAGCCCACATCCAGCACGGCGGGCTCGACGTTGATCTCGCTGCAGGCTCCGTTGACGGCGTTCTGGATGATCTCCGGCACCGACATGGCCATGAGCTTTCCAAACTTTGATTGATGGTAGGCGGCGATGTAAATTCGCTTCATAAAACACCTCTCACGATGATTTCCGTTCCGGCGTGACAGTATCGCTTCCGCTGGCGACGCCAGACTTGAGATTCCGTAGTCGGTCACTCTGCAATCGATCCTGGAGTTCGAGTTTCAGGACCTTACCATAGGCGTTGCGGGGCAATGCTTCTATAAAGACGATTAGTCGGGGCAGTTTGATCTTATTGATTCTGGGACGAAGAAACTCGATGAGTTCGAGGTCGCTGGCGCTCGCGCCTGATTTCAGCGCAACGAAGGCGACTGGGAGTTCGCCCCACTTTTCGTCGGTCGTCCCGATGACGGAGACCTCGGCAATGGCCGGATGGTCGAGTAATTCCTTCTCGATCTCCGCCGGATAGATGTTGACGCCGCCGCTGATGATCATGTCTTTGGAGCGGCCTGCGATGTAGAAGAACCCATCTTCGTCGCAGCGCGCCAGGTCGCCGGTGTGGAACCATCCGTCGGCGTCGAGCACCTTGGCGGTGGCGGCTGGATTGTTCCAATAGCCTCGGCACACGTGTGGCCCGCGCAGGCAGAGTTCGCCAACCTCATTGGTTGCGACGGGATTGCCCGCGGGATCACGGTCCTGGAGCCCAAGGAGCTTCGCCTCCGTGAACATCATCGGCTTACCAATAGAGCCAGACTTGCGGAGGGAGTCCTCGTCGCTCATGGCAAAGCAGTTCACGCCAACCTCGGTCAGCCCGTAGCCTTGACGAAAAACCAGTCCGCGCTTCTGGTAGGCACGGAGAAGTTGTAACGGGAGCGGAGCGCCTCCGCTGGCACACCAGCGCAGATGGCTGAAATCGGCCGCTGCAAATTCTGGCGAATCGAGGAGCATTTTGAAGATCGTCGGTACGCCGAAAAGGAGGGTGCACTCATAGTCTCGGAGCGCTCGCAAAACTTCAGCGGCGTCGAAGCCGTCATGCAAAACAATGCTGCCCCCGATGGCGAACAGCGGGGTCATGAATACAGTGAGGCCGCCGGCGTGATACATGGGCGTATAAACCTGAACCCGGTCACTCTGCCGCAATTGCCAGGAGACGACCGTGTTGTAGGCGTTCCATGCGATCTGCCGGTGAGGAATCATTACGCCCTTCGGCCGTCCGGTGGTGCCGCTGGTATAGAGCAAGCAGAAAATATCCTCGGGCTGGAGTCTGGTGGAGAGCGGATCTGGACGAACCCGATCGATAGCTTTGGCATAACTCAGTGCGTTCGGAACACTGTCCTTCGCATCCAGACTTATTAGGTGCTCGAAGGCCACGAGTTGTTTGAGCTCTTGCGCGAGTTGCTGGTACCGTGCGGAGTACATGAAGCAGCGTGGTCCGCAGTCCGTGAGTGTCTGGTGCAGCTCGTGAGCCGTGCTGCGCGTCCCGAGCGGGACGAGGATGATGCCGGATTTACCCGCTGCCCAAAAGGCATCGACATATTCAACCCGGTTTTCGGAAAGGATGCAGACGCGATCCCCCGGGACGAGAGAGCAGCGATCGGTCCAGACCCGCGCGCACTGCAAGGCCCGCCGATTGAGTTCTGCATAAGTGAACTGCAGGCGCGTGGGAACGTGGATCAAGGCGACCGCGTCGGGGCTAAGACGGGCGCGCTCTCCGAGAATGTCGCCGGTGATCACGAGTTCTCCCCAGACCGTCTCGAAACCGGTTGTGCAGTGGTGGACGGGCGGGACGAATCTGACGCCAGAATTTGCAGCAAGACTTGCGTCAATTCCCGGGGACGCTCGAGCTGAGGTCCATGGCCGCAACGCTCAATGACCGTAAGCGTGCAATGCGGAAGCTGCGATTGCAGCTTCTTCGCATAATCCAGCGGCACGAGGCGATCGGAGGCACCCCAGATGAGATCGACCGGCAGCTGGAAATTTGCCAGTTTGTCATCGAGCAGGTATTTCGACATAGCTTCTTCGCCCGCGGCCAGCAGCCGCGAAATCGGACCTGTATTGGAGATGCGGACCAGATCATCGAGGACAAAATTCGGCCGGCGAGGCGTGGAAGGATCCAGCACGGCATCGAGCGCGCGCCGAGCCTCTTCGCGGTCCTTTGGCATGATGCCAATTTCCGATACGTTCTTGATTGGGCCGCCATCGATGAGGATCACCCGCGTCACCCGCTGCGGATATTTCTGGGCATAGAGCATCGCCATCCAGGCCCCGAGCGAATTACCCGCGAACATCATCGGTGCGTCTCGCCATGGTTTTGCATCGAGCACCTGCTCCAGTGCCGTGAGCAGCGTTCCCAGACTCAGCGCACCCGCAACCGGATCGCTCTCGCCATGGCCTGCAAGGTCCGGGATCACTAGTTGAAAGTGGCGCTTCAGTTCGGGCACCACTTTGTACCATGTTCCCGCTTGATCGCCTGCGCCATGAAGCAACACCAGCAAGGGCCCGGCGCCGCCATGCCACACGATCTGTCCTCCCACCGTGGTCGTAAGCTTCGTCTTGCGAAGGCCGGCTCGGCGAAGCGCGTTCCTGCGGAACCAGACCGTCGTGGCGATGGGTCGCAAAAAGAAAAGAATGGAGAAAACAATCAGAGCAGTAACTGCGGCAAAAACCAGCAGCAGCACAATGTTGATAGCCAGGCCCACTCCACTCCTCGCGTCCGGCTGGGTTGTTAAGTCAAGTCGGAAAGCCGCCTACGGCATACGAAACGCGCAGCCCGCTTGGTTGTAGCCGACGCCGGAGCCGACCAGCACGACCAAATTACCGGACTTCACCTTGCCCTGCTCGATAGCGTGGTCAAGCGCCATGGCGACGCAGGCGGAGCCAGTGTAGCCATACTGTTCCATGATGGTATGCGCACGTTCCGCGGGTACACCGAGACGGTCCATCACGCGCTCAATCGTGGGTTTCCGCACTTGGGTAAAGATGAAGCAATCGACGTCGCGCAGATCGAAACCGCCGTCCTTTGCCAGTCGTTGCACGATGATCGGCCAGGTCTCCTCGTTCAATTCCGGCGGATAGCGGTTCTTGATCGTGCACGCGGTGCGCCCCGCCTTAACGGAGTCCTCACTCGCCGGTTCGAAGGTGCCACCGGAATAGATTCCCCAGTAGTCGTGATAGGAGCCGTCGGCGCGAAAGGTGGCAGTGATGAAGCCCGGCGAAGCTGCCGGTTCGAGCACTGCCGCGCCCGCGCCATCACCGTAGAAAAAGATCATGGGATCGGCAGCCGACGTAAGTTTGTGCATGAGATAGACGCCGACGACGAGCACCGTCTTGATCCCCGGGGTGGCGGCGATGATTCCCGCAGCTGCGGAAAGACCGGTTGGAAACGAAGCACAGGCACAACCGACATCAAAGGTCCCGGCATTTTTTGCGCCCAGCTTATACTGCAATACGACCGAGGTAGCGGGAGTTATGTAGTCCGGCGAATCGGTGCCGAGGATGATCAGATCGACATCCTCGGGTTTCTTGCCGGCGCGTTCCAGTGCCAGCTTGGCTGCGGGCAAAGCGACATCGCTGGTAGCCCAGTTTTCGGGGGCATGCCAGCGCGTCTTGATACCGCTGCTGGCCTCCATTTTGTCCACGAAATCCGGGATATGTTTGAACCGCTCGCGCAGCATGTCATTGGTCACTTCTATCTCAGGTACGTATCTCCCTGTAGCGACAATGGTTGCGTAACGTGTCATGAATGAGTCCTTTTTGAATTGCTGTAAGTCACGTCCCCAATACTAGTCCGCCATCGACGGAGAGCACGGTACCCGTAATGAACGATGCCGCATCCGAGGCCAACCAAACATAAGCCTCGGCAACATCCTCAGGCGTTCCCATGCGACCCAGAGGCGTGTGCGAAACCATGTTCTGGACGACCTTTTCCGGCATCTTCTGCACCATTTCGGTCGCGATGAAGCCGGGAGCGACGGCGTTCACGCGGATATTGTATTTTGCCAGTTCACGCGACCACGTCCGGGCAAACGCGATGACTCCCGCCTTGGTGGCGGCGTAATTTGTCTGACCGAAATTTCCATACAGACCCACGACGGACGAGGCGTTGAGGATCACGCCCGAGCCTTTGCGGATCATGTGTGGCACCACAGCCCGCGAGCAAAGGAAGACACCTTTGAGGTTGACCGAGAGGACCGAATCGAACGCATCATCGGTCATCGTACCGGCAACTGCGCCGTCCTTCCACTTGACGAACTGCGAGTCGCGCGTAATGCCGGCGTTATTGACGAGCACATCAACCGCGCCCCACCGTCCGATAACTTCGGCGACGGCAGACTCGACATCGGCGGCATTACAGACGCTGACTTTGCGGAAGAGTGGCTCGCCTCCGAGCGAGGAGAGTTCGCGCCGCAACTCTTCCTGCGCGGAATCGTTGACATCCCATGCCGCCACACGGCAGCCTTCGCTGGCAAACCGGCGGGCCGTGGCGCGGCCGATCCCCGCCGCAGCGCCGGTGACAATGACGACCTTACCGCGCAGACCTGTGTCTTTCATGCGCCTCCTAAAACGTGTACTTCAGCGCAAACTGGACCACTCTGGGCCCGGTGGTGGTGGTCGCGATCTGCCCAAAGTTGTACGAGGACTGTATGTTGACAGGGTTGGCGAAATTCACGTTGTTGAACAGGTTGAAGAACTCGGCCCGGAACTCCAACCGTTGGCTTTCCGTCACTGGAATGAGCTTCATGATGGAGAGGTCCGTGTTGATCTGTTTCGGTCCTCGTATGATGTTCCTTCCTAACTGTCCGAAGTCACCGAAGGCCGAGGGCGACACGAAAGCGCTCGTGTCGAAATATTCATTCAAGCGGTCGGCCACGTTTCCGCCCTTGATCGCAGACGCCACTGTTCGGCCAGGCGCCAGGTCGCCTGTGGTTGCCGCAAACAGCGTATCCTCGCCGTAGATGGAGAACGGAAGGCCGGATTGCAGGGTCACGATTCCCGACAAGCTCCAGGAGTCAAGCAGTTTTTTCCCGAAGGCCGAGCCGCCACGGTAGACGTCGGGAAGGTTGTATAAGTAGCTCGCGACAAAGCGTTGCCGCCGATCGAAATCCGAGTTGCCATAGTTCCTCTGTTGGTTGACGAGGTCGCCCGGGGTCACCGTGATGTCACTTACGTCGCTCCCGGAGTAGTCGTCAATCGAGTGTGACCAAGTGTAACTGAGCAGCATTTGCAGGCCGTGGGAGAAGCGCTTGTTCAGGGTCGCCTGGAGAGAGTTGTAATTGGAATTGGAGTTACTCTCCATCAGTAGGCTACCCAATCCGGGGGCTGGCAGATTGCCGAAGCCGGGGAACAAAGGTCCGCCCAGACTACCCGCCGGGTAATATCCACCGAAGGCTGGCGTGGCCGCCTGGTTGAATGAGAACAAGCGCGGAAACTTTCGTCCTTCCGAACCGACATAGCCCAAATCCAGCATCCAGTTATTGGCGAAGCTGGTTTGCACTCCGAGGTTGAAAGTTTGCACGTACGGGATACTCCAGTCGTGCAGGTCGGGATAGAGCCCGGTGGCCGGAACTACTGTGGGCGTGAGCGTGGTCGAACCATACGGTGTATACGGCAGGACGGCCGGATATCCCCCAAATGGGAAGTAACTGGGATTGCCGCTGGGGGTCAGCGGGAAGGCGCTGGGCAGCGGAACTTGCACAAATGGACTTTCGGACGGAGTTTCCAGCGCGGTAGCCAGCATTTCGTAAGGCATGTTGAACAGTTGGCTGTTAAATAGCCGCATGTTGGGCCGGTCGAAGAAAATGCCGTAACCACCGCGCACGACAACCTTACCGTTGTCCGTTGCCTGGTAAGCGAAGCCGATCCTCGGCCCGAAGTTTTTGTAGTTGGGATCCACCAGGCCGTCGCTGACCTTGGGATATCCAGGCAGGTTTCCATTGCCGGCTTGGACGAAGCCGCCGGTGACGGCCACCCCGCAAGTAGCCAAACAGCCAGGTACAGCAGGCAGAGGAGTGGTAGTAGCCTTCGACGGGTCGAAGCCGACAAAATGGCCGTCGGTCTCGGTGGTGGGACCGAAGTAGTCATAGCGCAATCCCAGGTTGAGCGTAAGGCGGGAATTGACCTTCCAATCGTCCTGGAAGAAGGACGAAAAGTCATTGGCGCGATTGTGAAGGCTATTCGTGCCCGAGCCTATCACGGAGACAAAGTTAAACCCGGCTAGAAAATCTCCGAATACGCTGGGAGTGGGGAGGGGAGCAGCCCCAAAGAAGACCATTTCGCCGTTGGGGAATACATCGAAATAGGGAGCGTCCAGCGCCTGCCGCTTGTATTCGCCACCGAATTTGAAGGTGTGCCGGCCCCTTGTCCACGTCATCATATCGCTGGCGCTGTAGGTGTTGGTCGCCGCGTAGTTGGTGGCCAGCGGAGACGGCCCCAGAGTGAACAAGTTCGCGAACAATATTGTTGGCATACCGGGGAACAAGCTGCTTAACGGCGATGAAATTCCTAACTGCGAGGAACTGATGGGTTGAGATGGTTTGCCGGGGCCGTAAATTGTGCTCCAGCCGAACCTGACTTCATTCAGCAAATGACTGGAGATCACTGAGGTTACCCCTACCGAAAGCAGGCGTTGGTCAACGTCTTCCTCGGTCGGCCAGCCGGGCGCCTGCAGCGCGTTGCCGTCGCCAAACTGATCGTAGAGCGCCTGATTGGTGCGGTTAGCGGCAAAGAAGTACTTGGCGAAGAAGCGGTTCGAGTTATTCAGTTTGACATCGAAATTGGTATTGAACTGGTCTTCTTTGTAAGTCGAGTTGGAGGGAATCGTTTCCAGGACGGGCTTGGTCGTCGCCCCTTCTCCGGGTGTGCAACCGGCGGCGGTGGTGACGCCGGGGATCGCAGGAATCATATACTGCCCGTTGGGGAGTTTAGCCGTCAGAGCTGCCGCAGCCACAGGATCTACGTATCCAAATAGCAACGGGGCATAACACATCGAAAAAGCAGCCAGAGATGCGGGATCGCGCTGCGATCCCAAAAAGGCGGGCAGAAATACGGTGGCGAGCGAGTTGGTCAGCGAGGTGCCATTGGTTTCGCGGGTGCCCTGATAGGAGATAAAAAACCAGGCACGATCCTTTATTACCGGACCGCCCAAGGTGCCGCCAAACTGGTTGCGTTGGTAGGTGGGCCGCGGCGTAACCACTCCATTCTCACCATTCAGGAAGAAATTGTTGGCATCCAAGTCCGTATTCCGCAGGAACTCGTAGACATCGCCATGGAGCCGGTTGGTGCCGGACTTGGTGATGGCGGCCACGATGCCGCCGGCGTTGCGGCCTTGCGAAGCATCGTACATGCTAGTTTGAACGATGAATTCCTGCAGCGAGTCGATGGAGGGGACGGAGAGATTGGGCATCGATCCGGTGCCGATGGAGTTTGCATCGACGCCATTGATGACCACACTGTTGGAAAGCGCGCGCTGTCCGTTGACGTATACGGCAGCATCGCCGCGCCCCAGATCGGAGGAGTTCTGGATGGAACCCGAGGTTCCCGTAGTCAGGGCCAGTAATTGCTGGAAGTTGCGCGTCGGCAGAGGCAGGTCGCGCACCTGGGTCTCATCGATGACGGTGCCGCGGGCGGAGCTTTCCGTCTGCACCAGCGGCGATTCGCCCGTCACCGAAACCGTGGTCGGCGCACTCGCCACCTTGAGGGCAACATCAACGACCGAGCTTTCGGTGATCTTGACGCTGACACCTTCCAGTTTGACCGAGGCGAATCCGCTGAGGGTCACTTCGAGCCCATAGGCGCCTGGGTCGAGCAGGGGAAACGTGTAACGGCCGTTGCCGTCGGTTTCGGTTTGGCGCCGCACGCCGGCGTCGCTGGTCAGGACGACATTTGCGCTGGCCACGACGGCCCCGCTGGGATCCGTCACCACGCCCACGATCTGCCCGGTAGTGGCCGTTTGCGCTTGAGTCATCGGCGTCATGGAACAGAGAATGGCGGCGGCCAGCAGCGTTACCAGTATTCGCATACTTCCTCCTTGTGTCGCAATTACGACTTCGAAGCTCGATCCTTCCGGCTGCGGGTGTACAGACGAACAAACTGATCGACAGCTTCTTCGTCACTCACGCCGAGATAGCGCTCGGCGCCGAAGAGTTTCTCCACCAGAAAATGGGTAACAAACTGCAAGTACAAACTGACGTAGGCAAAACCGGGGTTCACGTCGTTGGGAAAGGGAATCGGCGCCTTTTGAAACAAAGCAGTGGAATAGGTGCGCAAACCTCCGGCAACTTCACGATAGCTGTGAAGGAAGTGCTTATGACGGAACTCAACCACGTCGACGTACATAAGCCGCCAGTAGTCCAGATTCTCCGAGACGACGCGGCCGACGGCCATCCCCAGTTTCTTCAGCGACTCCGGATCGGGGGATTGCATCAAGGGAAAAATTTTGCTCCGCCGGAGGGCTTCCATTTTCTGCTCCATGCGCTGGACCAGACCGATGAATATCTTTTCCTTGGTCGGGTAGTAGAGGTAGAGCTTGCCCATGGATACGCCGGCCTGGTGGGCGATTTCTCGGACGGTCGTACCGTGAAATCCTTGCCGGGTGAAGAGCTTCAATGCGGCGCGTTCAATCTTGAGCCTGTTCTTGGCGACGGTGTCGTCCAAAAGCTTGGGCATAGCTGCATCCGCGCACCGTACTAAGACGAGCGCTCGCTCTCGGTGGGTGATTCTAAAACGTCGGCCTCAAGGCTGTCAAGGGGATTTCGCAGCTCGAGCTGAAGGTCGCCCAGAAAACCGGATGAGAGAGGGTTCGATGATTTGAAGGGTTTGGGTGCGCGCTTTTTTTGATGTGTCGCAACGCCCGCGGTGCCCACAGGAGAAAAATCGTTCCACACTGCTGTATAACCCTACTTCGGGGGCATTTCCGCTTTGACAAGAAACGGGCCTCATGTGCATGGCAATCCGCCTATGAGGGCCAAGAGGCGCTTCGAGGAAGTTGAGCCTGACGACATCCGAAATTCGGAGGCATTGTTACGGGTGTGTTCGCTCGTGTTCTCTGCAGCATTGGGTAGCTTACAGTTATTGAGCGCTGCGCTGTCGGTTTGCAGCCTAGAAACCACAAGTCTGCCCGTCGCCCCAGATAGGCGTTTGGTTTCCGGGAGAAAACACTGGGGTAAAAGGGTGCCCGAACCATGTCTGATCCTGCCTAGCCGGCATGTAGCCCGGTCCCTTGACTGACCGCGTCGCCGTCTCCCTTCTTCAATTCGCGGAAAACGATCGTTGAGAGGATGGTCATCCCGCCCAGTACAAAGAACGCTCGGTGGATACCGTGGATGAACTGCTGGGGATTAGAACGATAGCGATCGGGAAGGAAGAAAACCGTTACCAGCGAAGCCGAAGCGACGCCGAAACTGATCGCCATCTGCTGCATAGTGCTCGCGATGGAACTGGCGCTGCT
>Ga0181530_10005599_pt1 | contig 12732 bp, 12 predicted proteins | sample PEATcosm2014_Bin_42_FD_119769 | JGI IMG/M metagenome (GOLD analysis project Ga0181530, IMG submission 119769) | Peatland microbial communities from MTU Mesocosm Facility, Houghton, MI, USA - PEATcosm2014_Bin10_60_metaG | ecosystem: Environmental > Terrestrial > Soil > Wetlands > Peat | place... | reverse complement strand
GCCGGGACAAATACCGCGGCCAGCACTGCGAACATCAACACAACGCGTCTCATGGATCGTTTTTTCCTTTCGTTGCTTCCAGTGTTGTACGTCCAGGAGACTCCCTCCGAAGTCTCCTGAACGGTGGTGAGTTAGTTGGGTTCAAGCAGCGGCGCGATACTCCTCGTGGGGAGTTGCGGCCGCCGTTGGGTGTCGGGAAAGATCACCTTCCCGTTGCGTACTTCACTGCGTCCCGCCTTGATCGGGAACTTCCGGACTCGCTCTAGAACCACGGGCGAGCCTTTCTCGTCGCGGTCGGTGAACACTTCTCCCGTCTTCGTGACCTGCGCCATGAAGATCAGGCGTTCAACGACCTGGCCATTGGTTTGTGTGAAAGGCTGAACCAGAAAGATCCGCCCTTCCGAGTCGATTTCCACCTCGCCGTCGCACAGACTGGGAACTTCCACGGTGACGGGACGGCCACCGGTTCGCTCCGCGATCTGGTTAACGACCTCTTGCGGGAAGCTATAGAAGACAATCGATCCAGTCCCTGTCACCATGTTGGGGTCCGGAGTCGACCGTCTTTCCCGGCAAACGATCGCGTGCAAGGCCGACAGATAGGACAATCGGGTCCCATTCTTGCTGCCGCTCCATTTCTGAAGCCCATTGATCAGCGCCTTCAGCTCTTCTCCCGCCCGTTTTTCGTAGGCGTTCAAGGCAGCGGAAGCCTGGTTGCGCCGGAAGAAAAGCTGCTTGCGAGCCTCGGCGTCGTGCTTGTTCGCCTCGATCTCCGCATTGGCTTTTTCCAGTTCCCCCAGAAGCTGTTGGCGACGGCCCATGATCTCGGTCACGCGGCTCCCGTAGTACCGGTTGAGCACGAAGCACTCCTGATAGATCTCCGGGGTAAAGCTCTGTCCTCCGATCACTCCCCGAAAATCGCTCAAGCGCGCCGTGGCGGCACCGCCGAAGAACCGCCCCAGTTCCTTGCGCACGAAGTTGTACAGTCTCCCGACCTTATCGTTGGCATCGACGTCCAAATGCTCGTCCATGTCTTCGATCCGTCGTTTCTGTTTCAGCTTGAGCCAAGGCGCTGTGGGCACATCGCTGCGGATGTTGCGGATGACCTCCTGATCGGGTTGGGTACCGTGCTTCAGTTGATCCAGCGCATTCTGAAGCTGGTCCACCAACTCCCTTGCCAAGTCGGGCCTTCCTTTCGCCAGGCACGAAGTCTTCAAATCGGTTATGGCGCCGATCTGGTTTCCGCGGGCCTGCATCGAAACTTGCGGAAGGTTCCACCATGGGCTAGGAGGTTTGGGGTTCTTCTTCTTGGTGGCGGAGTGTTGTTCCTCGTAAGCGAACCGGTCTGCGACGAACCGCGGAAAGCGATTGTCCTCGACCAGGCACACCATATCGAAGTCAAAGTCACCCCCGTTTCTGCTAGCAGTTTCCGAATGAAGGACCAGCGTGCCTCTCAGTTGCACTTGCTCCCGAGCAACTGCAGCGACACCATCAGCTGAAAGGTCGCACCCACGCCGTTTGAGGTGCTGCGCCAACAGACGAACGGTGTCTTCCTCTGAGAGGGTTTCGACCGGCAAGAGGTCTTCTTTCATCCGGATGGGATAGCGCACGACCAGACCATGCCGGCAACCTGATTCGGCAATGGCGCTGGTCCTCGGAATCCAATCCGAATCGCAGACCACTTGTCCTTCGTGTAGGAAGAGGTAGCCATCGTCCGCGAGGGCGAAGCCGGGAAGACGGAAGCCTCCACTGGTGCAGAGCCGATACGCCCATTTCATCAACACCCGCTGGAGGTGATGCTGAATGAACGGGTGCTTCAGCATGTACCCAGTAGCGTCAGCGATCAAAGCTGCCTGCGCCACCGTGTATTCGCTCGAGGTGTATTCAGGATCGGTTTCTTCGCCGGGTTCCACGACTCGTTGACTCTCCTGCGTGCCCAGCAGCTGAAACAGCTCCGTGAAATTGTTCGCCTCGAACGCCTGCCGCACCTTCTCGCTCTGGCTGAGAGCGTACGGCTTGATTTCCAGTTCAATCGAGTCTTCCGGCGCGTGTTCCAGCAGGGTGTAACTCGAGTTGAATTCGAGGTTGCGGGAGACATCGCGAAAACCGACGATCACCGGACCACGAAAGGTGTGTGCTTGACGATCACTCACGAGCGAGCGAATCGTCCGCAGCACTCCTCCCTGGTACTTGGGCTTGACGCATGATCGGGGCAGGATGATGTCAGCCTCGAGATGCCGAGCGACTTCGTCCGCCATGACCTTGAATGCGCCCTTCGCCTGGGTCTTGTCGAACGCCAGGCGAAACTGATAGAAGCGGTGCGCCCCGATTCGCCTTCCCTGAATCCTGCGCTTCGCTTGTTCGACCAGTGCCGTTTCTTCTGCCTCGGTCAACGGATGGTCTGCCTGCTCATCGGAATGCTTTGCCGTCCACTGAGCCTGCAGCCGCTCTATCTCCCTGGTCAGAAGTTCGGACTGGTGCTTTTGCTGGAGTTTCCGGAACAACGACTGCGAGATCCATCCCCGGCAATCGTTGGTGCCCAATTCATGGTCATCGACCACCATGACGCGGCAATCTGGCACCTCGACGAGAACCTTGCACGAGGACACCAGGATTCCGAGGTAGGTGATGGCGGCCTGCGGCGAGAAGCGAAACCTCTCCGCAAGCTTCTTTTCAAAAGAGCTCTCGACCGCGTAGAACTTACCGTTCTTTGCGCTGCCGCTAGCCCCAACCAAGCTGTAGCGAATGCCATCAATCTCGATTCGGGTGAGCGCCTGTTCGACCATCGCCTGCTCGCAGGGATCCAGGGGTTCCGCCGGCACGTCGACCGTGGCGACATGAATTCCCGGATAGAGCCCTTGCAAGAGACTGTTGGTAAGTTGCGCTTCCCGATCCAGTTTCATGGTCTTCTTCGATGCGTTTCCGTTACGATCAAGTTCGAGCGCCAACACCGGGCTGGCGCCGCAATTCGTAGCATTTGGCATTGCCAATCTCCTTTAAGCTGTCGAGCAAGGACAGCTGGAGGAGACGGCTCGTGCCAGTCTCTTCGCTGCCCTCGCCGAAAATCGAACCAAAAGATTTCGGCCAGGCAGCAAAACGCCGGCCAACACGAGTTGTAGTTGCTACGCCTTGTTAGTCCTCACTGCTTCAGGATTCCGGTAGCTTCTGGAGCATTGCTGTAGCTCGCTCAAGAAACCGCGTAACCTGCGCAGCCTGGACCATAACCACTCTCCCAATGCCCACAGCCAACACAGCAATGCCGTGAGCAGGAAAGCCGAAAGTGCTCCCATCAGCAAATCCGAAATGCTTGGGGGCACATACTGAAAGTGCTGCCGGACCACCACAAACAGCTCGAACAACAGAATCGGTCCGCAGAACTTCGCTACAGTGAAGAACCAACGTCGGAACAGCACCCGAAATCGTTGCTTCACCATCTCTTCCTCCTTTTCTTTCTGCTTATTGCCAGAACAGAAAGGAGGGACGCTGGCGCGGCTCTCTCACTGCTCTGGTCGAAAACGTTGTCGGTTCCCGGCCAGGCTCGCGAAACGAACCAGACCAGCACTCAACCGCAATCAGCTTGCGGATCGCTCACCACAGATCAACATCATCTGTAAATGAAGCCAGTGCCATAGAACTCGTAGGCTCTACTTGCCGGTAACAACTTCTTTGTTCAGTTGCGGCTTCCTTCCCGCAAAGTCCGGCACTACGCGAAACTCCTGAACCTCGTAGAAGGTCACTCCGAGGCGCAGCGCCTCCACCAGCGCTTCGCCCTCGCTCGCCACCTCCCGATCCAAACCTGGGCTGCCGCCATCGCCGTTTGCCTTGGCAAGGAAATAGCGTGTGTTCCCATTGTTTTCCTCGTCCGAACTCGTACGAGAACGTCTCGTCTTGGCTACTGTGTTCTCCGCGCCGCTGTCAGTCCTGGTGGTTCTTGCCGCCGGAACCGTGTCCGTTGCTGCCGTGCTTGTCATGCTCGACTCCTCTTTGCGGTCGGCCTGATTTGCCTGCCGCCGCAACTCTTACTTATCCAGTTCGCTCTTCTGTTCGAGCCCGTTATCGCGCTCGCCGACCATTTGCTTTTCGGAGTACTCGGCTACCAGCAGTCCGCTGGGATTGAATTCGCTTCGCCGCTCCTCGACCAGTCGGATGTTGTATTGACCAACAATGCGGTCGGTCACTTCCGCACCGCTCTTCACCTTGTGCACTTCCTTGACTCCGAACACGACGTAATCCCACGGCCCGTTCTTGGTGCGTTCGATCGAGCGAATTCGGAGGTCCGAAATGACGTGGTCTTCCTGGATCGCGCCCACGGTATCGTCGTCGCGCAGCTTGTTCAGGGTGAAGGTCCGCAGGTTGTTCGTCATCATATTCAGCGACTCAGCAAGGTTGCGCGGCGCCGAGTCCGGAGTGTAGGAGAGGTAGTGCTCGAGGAACCGTCGTACGACGGCTTTGCCTTCCAAATCTGTTGGTGCGACACCATCGGAGACGGGAGCATCCGGGTCCGCCGCTTGTGCCGACAACATCCTCGCCATCTGCGAGGTCTGGTCGTGCCTTGCGCCACCGCCTACCACCACGGCATTTCCATCCTTATCAACGCGGATGACCGTGGGAGGCTGGATGCGGACGTAGATGGCGAGGCCAAGCGAGCTGAGGGCGATCACTGCAAACAAGATCGCCAGGAACATGGCGCGATTGGCGTATGCCCGCAACATGCCATCGTGTTCGTAATACCGGGTGAAACTGGCAACCTCCGGTGTATCTCTGTGCGACTTTGGCGTTTTCATTGTTCTGCACCCATCCCTGCCCAACGCATGGTTCTGCCAATCGCGTGTCCGGCTTGCCAAGCCGCGAAACCGGCAAGGCTGTGGCCGTTATAGCTACTGCCTGATTGCGCGGCAACGGAAGGAGATTCGTTGCCGCTCTGTGGAGTGGACGACGTTGGATTAGTGGAGGGGACCTCACCGCCGGCAGACATCGTTGCAGCAGCTGCGCCATTTACTCCATCGGAACTTGGCGGTGTGGGTGGTCTGGAATCGCCCGTCACGGCGCCACCACCAGCATTCAGTACCTGCACGCCTCCACCGGTTCCTTGGCCGCCCGCTTCGCTGCCTTGATTGAGAGCACCGGAACTACCGGACGGGGGAGATGGCGGTCCCCCGGACGGAGCCTGCCGCCCTGCGGCTAAGCCACCTCCGCCGGCGAATGCCAATCCCGATGCCACAGCCCCGGCAGTCACTGCTCCACTGATCACAGTCATCAGCGTGCTGCCGACGTCACCACGAACGATACGGCTTGCGATGAAAGGGATGAGGGCAATCATAATCGAGAGCAACAAGCTGGCCACGCTCATCACGATCATCTGGCTGGAGCCGACAAACGCTTGCAGAAACGAGCCGCTAAACTGCATTGGATCGGTGATCTGCAGCGCCGACATCAGCGATTGCAAGATTGCATACAGCAGGCCCCAGCACTGGAAGATCATCATGTTCACGAAGTAGGTTCTGCCCAATTGGCCGAGCCCCCGCGATGGGATCAACGCGAGAACGAACGGACCGACCACATACAGGATCGATCCGTACAGAGCGTAAAAGAGCGTGAAAAGGGTGTAGGTAAAGGGAAGGATTAAGTAACCGACCAGCGTAATCAGCCCAGCAACGATGGCCGAGATGCCGCCGGTAACCAAGTTCCACAGGGAAGAAAACCAGTTGGGGTTTGTTTGCCAGGCTTGGGAGAGGCTATTTCCCCATGCCTTGATGAGATCTACTCCCCCAGAGAGGTTGTAGATGCCGTCAGCCACACCGTTGAACATGGTGTTCACGGCACGAAAGGCACTCTGGTAGTTCAGGAACACTAATCCCAAAACCAAGTACTTGACCGCGGCCACGCCGAGGAGTCTCACGTCCCCGCCATTGCTATAGGCTTCATAGACTGACCACAACAGACTGAGAATGAGAATGACCTCGGCGATTTGCAGAACAGCCGCGGTGATCCCTTGCTGGTCGATACCGTTCAATCCGGTCTGTAGCAACTGTTCGAAGTAAAAACTTGGCATAACGTCTTCCCCTATTCGTGACTCACTGGTGCTGCATCAGATTGGCCAGAGCCTGGCGAAGGCTGGCGGTGTTTGTTGCTCCCATCTTGATGTCGGCGCCGGCATTGGCAAGATCGATTGAGCGCAAGCGCATCAGGTCTGCCGTAGCCGACTGCGTGTAGGCGTTCGCCCGGATCAGCCATGCATCCGCCTGCGCTTCAATAATGGGAGCGCTGCCGGGAGCCGCAGCCTGAATGCTCTGGTTGAGCTGATTTGCCGCCTGAAGTTCCAAGTCAGCCAAGGCATCGATCTGAATGGCCCGCTTCATGGCCGCCTGGGCAGCAGCATCCGTCATATCCACCATGTTCAGTACCTGGGGCGATGCGGAAGTGGGCGCAGGAACCGGACCGTAAAGAGCGGTGTACGCGCCAGATGTTTGCTGTATCTGGTTCGAATTACGTGAAAGCAGTACCTGCTCCAGTTGCTGCGAGAGAGGCAGGGTTGCGCTGTTTACGGGTATGTCCATCAGATTCTGGATCTGGTTGAAGTTTCCTTGCAGAAGTCCGACTAGGTTTCTCGCCTGGTTGATCAGATTCTGCGGCCACACCACGGCCTGTTGAAACTGCTGCATGGCCTGGTCTACGCCCAGAATCTGATTTAGCCCTCCTCCAGCCACCTTGGTCAGCGCCGACTGAATGCTCGACAATCCTGCTACCAGTAGCGCGCAACAAGGATCAAGACCGAACTGTGCCCGGGCAGGCCACGGAGTCGTGAAAACCAGAACCAGTGCCAAAATCGCCGCACGGATTTTGTGGCTGAACGCCCAATTCTTGGTCCTCTTGAGCAGCTCTGAGATTCTCTTCATCTTCATCTTCACCCTCTTTTTCTCCTACTGGTGCAGCAACAGGTTGACCAGGATTCCGCGCAAACCCGTAGTGTTGGTGGCGTTCTCTTTGCGAAGTGTGTTGCCATGTGCAATGCGAGCCGCTTCCTGGCGCAATTCTGCAGCCAGCAGCTTTTGCGTCAGGGCTTGGGCGTGGATGCTGGAGCTAATCGCCGTCGCGGTCAGGAACGGCGCAGAACCTGGCGCTGCCTGGCCGGCAGAATTCTCGATCGTGTCCGCCGATTGAAGTTCTATGTCCGTTGCCTGATCGCCAGCTTTCAACGTCTTCAAATTGTCGAGCGCCAATGCATCGTCCATGTCGGACATGGCGCGGTCCCCTGGATTCGCGGCGGTTTCAACTGGGATCGCGCCATAGACATTGGCAAACGTCGCCGTCAAACCCGGGAAATTGTTCACCTGGTGGTCCCGAATAACGGCTTCCAGTGCTTGCGGGTTGGGCAAGGTCGCGCTGTTGAGCCTGATATGGAAGATATTGCTCATCAGGTTGCGGTACCGCCCGATCATCTGCATGACCTGCGCCCTGGCCTGATTGATCAGCTGCTGTGGCCACACCACCAACTGCTGCAGGTTGTTCAGCGTGTTCCGCACCGTGTTGATCGAGGTCAATGCTGTTTGAATCACCCCATTGATCACATTGAGGACCGCCTGAATCGCCCCCAATATCCCGATTTGTGCTTGGGCCGGCTGCGGCGCTCCCACAAGGGTCACAACCATGACTCCGGCCAGCGTCACCGCCAGCAACCGCCGACGCTTCTGGACTGTTACCACCAGCCAGGTAAACGCTGTGAAAGACACTATGTACAAAAGAGCCTGCATTTCCTTCATCCCTCCTGAAGCCACTTAAGGTCTTGAGCGTTCGCCGTTTATTCCCTCGACTCCCGCCGTGACGCGGGTCACCCCATTCACCTCGCCAGAGACCTCTTCCAGAAGCGGCGAAACATCCGCCAACCCCTGTGGAAACTTGCTGGCCAACTCCTGGTAGCACCCCAACAGCGGCCTTCCTTCATGTTTCCGTAAGAACCAGGCGCGGTATTTCCTCTCCCGTGGGAACGTCGTGCATATCCAGTAAGACAGTGGCGTAGGCACGATTCGAATCGTCTGGGTGGTCTCGGCCTTCTCCCCAATCACCAGCAATACCTCCGCGCTGCGCCCTTTTCGTGGAGCGCCGAAGCCCTTCACCTGGTTCACCGCTACCGGATTCAGGTTGAGGTGGTTGACCATCGCAGTCACATCTCCGGGCTGCTGCCCGATGATCTTCGTGCTGGCGTTTTTCAGGATTCCGGGCCCGTGAACCCGCGGTTGAAACTCCGTGCCTACGAAATCTTCAACCGTCTGGCTGATGCCCCATACGCTTGAATTGCGCTTGCGGGCCGTGCGGTAAAGTTGCACGACCTCTGGCGCCAGCGCCGGGGAGTCCAGCAGGAACCAGCACTCGTCGAGCACCGTGATGCTGGGACGTCCGTTTTTCCCGGTTGCTCGGGCGGACATGGCAGTCGCAATCAGCATGCTCATCGCCGTCTCAAGCCGGGGATCGGAGCTTAGTCCTTCGACGTTGAAGAACAGCCAGTCGCTATCCAGGCGCATCGTGGTTGGTTGGTCAAACAGCCTGGCGTAGATGCCGCCTTCGGTCCACGAGCGCAGTTTGATCGCCGCCAGGTGTGCCTCATCAATCGTGCGTTGCATCTTCTCGGCGTCACGCCAGTTGGCGAGTTCCTCTCGCAGATCGTTGAAGGTCGGGATCGGATTGGAATAGCGAATTGAGCAGCGCTTGTAGACTCGCGTAATCGCGTCAGTAAGCACGTTGTCCAGCAACGACGTGTCCGTGTCATGGCTGTCGCCAAGCATGTGCCGCGTCAGGTTCTTCAGAAATGCCGTCTTTTCATTGCTGGGAGCCGTTTCGCCTGCCGGGAGGTCCCATGGATTCAGGGTCTCTCTACCATCCAGATCGACATTGATCACACGGCCGCCCATCAGATCGACCAGCGGTTCGTAAGAGTCCCCTCGCTCCAGAATCGATACCAGTGGACGGGCACGGGCCATCATCAACAGCTTGAGTTGCGCGAGGAACGTCTTGCCTCCGCCGCTTTTCGCCATGATGAGCATGTTGGCGTCGCCCAGCCCGGAATCGAACGGCGAAAACGGTATGAGCTGGCGATAGGGCGTTTCAAACAGCATCAATGGAGAATTCGGAGTCCCTCGCCACGGCATCTCCACCGGCAGCAGGTCGGCGCCGTGCAGAGTGAGAACATCTCTTTCCCGCTTATTGATCTCACCCAGTCCGGGAAGACTGGAAAAGAAGAACCGCTTTTGCGCCAGCGTCTCCGAAATTCCGCGTGCGCCGTTCATGCGCGCGATGGCGTGCAGTACCCGCTGCCGGCGATCGGAGAGCATCCGCTCCGCTGCTTCTGCTTCGAAGCGATTCCGTGCTGGTCGTGAGGTGCGAACGGCAATGGACAAGCTGAGCTGGCACGACTTCAAAGAACTCGAAATGAGCTCCTGCAAAACCTTGATGAGTTGATGCTCCGCCACTTGAGCGTCCACGTTGAGCCGGAACCCGCCATGGATGTCTTTCTGCGCGGCCGTCATTTTACGTAGCCGGCTCTTGTACTGCTTCACTGCCTTGGCTTGATCGGGAAGGACAACCTCTGCGTTGATGATGATCGGAAAATCCATCACCACCAGCTCCCGCAACACTCCCGGAAAAGTGGCGTCGGGAAGGTCTTTCAGGCTGATGAACGAGTAGAGTAATCCGCCAATCTTGATGTATTCATCGAGTTCGTCCTCAATGTTGACGCTGGCCATCTGGCTGCGTGCGCTCTCGTAGACCAGCGATTCTCTGGGCGGAAGAAACGGGCGGGTGTCGTTTACCAGTGGGTTTAAGGCTCGTTTCACCTCCAGGAAGATATCGTTCTGGGTCAGTCGGTCGATCTTCATACCCGTGGCTTGCAGTGTGGCCTCAACTCCCGACATGAGGCTGTTGAACTCGGCGACCAGGTCCTCATGCTCCCGCCGGCTGCGCTCGATGCACTTGCTGGCGGACATGCTGAAGCTCCCACCGCGCATCTTCTTCTTCCACTCGAACTCCGGTGACTGGTGATGGATGCGCGGGTCCCAGATGAAGTAGAAATGCAGCATGTGCTGCAGGTAATAGCCCTCAGTGTTCTTCTTCGACCAGGCGTCGGACTGCTCGCGATCGACTGCCTGCAAGACTGCACTGGAATTGAGTTGTTCCTGGTTGTAGCGGGCGATCAAGCCGCCATCGCCTTCCGCGATCTCAAACCGCACCTGCAAACGCATGGACCGTTCGGGCAGAGAGCGGATCAGGGCTTCCAACGCCAGCTTGGTCCGGTTCCGCTCCTCGTCGCTCGCGTAGTAGGAGTGAATGCCGCTCACTCTGTAACCGGCAACAAATGAACCATTGAGTTGGATCAAGAGATTGTCGGTGAGATCACGGACTTTCAGCTGCTCACACAGCGGTGGCTGGGCCAATGTTTTCTGATACCGTTCCATCGTCAGCGGCATCCCTTTCTCCCTAGTCCTTGATGTATTCGCGATTTAGTTCCCGGTCCCGCTCCAACGCCGAATAAACATGAGGCTTGACATGGAACAACACCCAGTCCTGCAAATAGCCGCGCTGCTTGCCGTACTTGAAGAGCATCAACGCCGGCACGCTGAGAATCGGCACCAGGTACTGCAGCACCATGTTCATCGGCACGCCGAACATCTCCCGGTTCAGGAACCTTCCACAGATGTTCATCACGACCGCCACCGCAAGGATGGCAAACAAATCCTCCGCTTCCAGTCCCAGGAATGTGACTCTGGTGCACAAGTTGCGGTAAATCGGTGTTACGTCAAGCGCCATCTCTTCCTCTCCTACCGAACCCCTCCGGTTCCTTGGTTGACGAAAAATTCAGCCAGCCGAAGCAAGCCAGAAACCAGCAGGCACAGAGCGGCCGTCACAAAGTGGCGCAGCCAGCCGCTGGTGGGATGAACCAGCGAGAAGATTCCTAATCGCAAGGCCATGGCGGCGACCTGCGAAGCCGCGTAGACCGGCAAGATGACATTTGCAACCCAGTCGATCAGGGTCCTGATCGATATCCAGTACAGATCAGGGTTGTTCCATGCTGCCTGCGAAGCAAATGTCTCAAACGCCCGCGTCAAGCCTGAAACCAGCAGACAGGCCAAGGCTCCGTACATGCTGTGCGCGAATTCCTGCCCCTTGGAAAACTGCAGAATGGCGATGACGATGAAGGCCGCGGCAATCGTGGGCATGATCACATTGCCCATCCAGTTCGCCAGATGAAGGATCCCGTTATCGAAAGTCATGTTTCCGAAATTCATGCGCACTCCTACATCATCGAGATCAGCAGTTTCCAAATAGCGGAAACCGTTAGCAGGGCCAGCGCCACAGCGACAAGCCTCATGAACGGCCTCCTGGTCGCGAAGTTCAGGATCGCTCCCACCAGAGCCAGTACGGCAGCGATCGGCATAATCGTTCCGGCCAGGTGGTTCCACAGACTGTCCAACACATCGACAGTCGCGTATTGCGTTCCCGTGTTGTAGCTTTGCAGCAGGTTGTAAGTGGTCTCGGTGCCCAGCAGGAACATCGCTGCCAGGATCGAGGAAAGCGGGTGCTGTCCAGAGGCAGCATCCAGAATGGCGCGTAAGACGAAGAATGCCGCCAGCGTCGGCACCAGCCTCTGCACCACGAAATTGGTTACGAATTGCGCCAGGTCGCTTTGAAAATTTGCCAGCCACCCGGTTGAGATCCCTCCGCCGGGCAGAGGCACCGGTACTCCAAACGAGGTGAACCAACTCAGCAGCGGTTGCAGCGTCAGGAACACGATTGCCCAGAACATCCACTTGGTGAACCCTCCGCCGATGGCGAACGTCGTTGTTCCCTCGCGGCGCAGACTCACTCCGGCAATCACCAGTGACAACACCGCGGCTGACGGCGCGAGCAAGAGCAGTACCGAGATAATGTCGTTGAGCAGCTGCGGCGTTGCCATGTGTCTTATTCCTGTGACTTACGTGCACAAAAACCATCCTGGTTGATGGCAGCCCGCGTTGTTTCACTGCTGTTGCGGGCTGCCTGTTTCGGTTTGCGCCTCTTTCGCCTTGAGGCATGGCTAAGTCACGCCTCCGGTCCCGTTCGTGATCCAGAACTCGACCAGACGTGTGACACCTGACACCAACAACAGGGCGCCGGCGGCGAACAACCACCGGGCAAAGCCGCGTCCCGTTAGCCAGGACACGACGGCGCCCACGACCGCACCACCTGCGCCGACCGGTGCGATCACGTTGCCGATCCAGTTGATCAGGTTCAGGAAACTACCTTCCGGTTGGGCCCCGGTCTCTCCTTGAACCGCCACATTGAATTGCGGAGAGTTACCAAGGTTCTGTGCAGCCACAAACTGCACAATCACCAGAAGCAGAATCGCCAGCACAACCAGATGCTTCTTCCATCCGAGATCTGTTTCAAATTTCCTCACCCAAGATTTCTCCTTTCCTAAGTTGGTCGATTTGCCTCGCCGCTCGCCGAAATTGATAGCGGAAAGGCGATCGATGTGCGACGGAAAGTAAGCTGGAAATGAAATGCTGTCAAACGGACGCGAATTCAGCGGAGATGAAAGATCGGGGCACTAAGGAAGGGGCGATATTTAGAGCGGAGGCATACCGAATGGGGATTCCGAGCGCTCGGCTATTGCAAGCCAGTATTGTGCAATTGAGCCATGCCCCCGCGAACCCGCTCGGTGGCCCTTTCGAAATCAGAGCAGTTCAGGGGTGGCAGTTGGTCGCT
>Ga0181530_10005597_pt1 | contig 12733 bp, 7 predicted proteins | sample PEATcosm2014_Bin_42_FD_119769 | JGI IMG/M metagenome (GOLD analysis project Ga0181530, IMG submission 119769) | Peatland microbial communities from MTU Mesocosm Facility, Houghton, MI, USA - PEATcosm2014_Bin10_60_metaG | ecosystem: Environmental > Terrestrial > Soil > Wetlands > Peat | place... | reverse complement strand
GCGCTGCTCCAGGATCAGCCCTACAACGCCGAATACCTGGCGGCCATGGCGGATACCTACGCTCGCGAAGGCGGCGATAAATCCCTGCGCGACTTTTATCTTGCCAGAATCCTGGCCTTCCGCGACTCGAATCTGCCCGCCGATGAGAAGACGGCTCGCATCGCGGCGCTTCGTCGCGGGCTCATTCCCGCCCTGGCCCGTTTGAAGGATTTCGCGGGAGGCGTCGACCAGTACATCGAGATCATCAACAAGTTTCCGGGAGACGAAGGATTGGTTCAGGAGGCCGCAGGCTTCGCCGGCCGCTACGGCCGGCGCAGGCAACTGCTCGATTACTACACCAAGACCGCCGCCGATTCTCCCAAGGACTTCCGCTGGCCCATGGTCGTGGCGCGCATCGACGCTTTCTTCGAAGATTATTCCGCCGCCATCGCTTCCTACGCGCGTGCCCGCGCTATCCGCCCAGACAGCACAGACCTGCTGGCGGCCCAGGCCAGCCTCGAGGAACGCTTGATGCGCTTTGATGACGCCATCAAGAGCTATTCGCGCCTCTACGAGCTGGCTTACCAGAATCCCGCCTGGATGGAGAAGGTGGCGGAGCTCCAGGCGCGTCAAGGGCGCACCGATGCGGCCGTCGCGGCATTGAAGAAAGCGTTAATTGAGGGCCGGCCCGAAAAGCCCGCCGTCTTTTTCGCTGTTGCCGAACGCCTGGCGGGCTGGAATCTGCTCGACCAGGCGCGGCAGTTTGCGGAGCGCGGCGTGGCGCTGGCCGGCAAGGATCTGCTGGTCCGGCCTGAGGATTTTGCTGGGGCGGTCGCCTACGCAACGATCCTCACCCACCTGCGTGATTACGGCACGGCCTATGCTGGCCTCCGGGTAGCGGCGCAGGCGGCGCGGGATCAGAAAATCGAACCCAACTTGATTCCCTGCCTTTCCGCCATGGGCAGCGTGGTAAAGGAATACTACACGCCCGAAGAAAACAACGCCTTCGCCAACTTCCTTCTGAAGCAGGAAGAAGGGAAGGCGGGAAGTGAATTCAATGAGGCGCTCATTCCCCTGGCGCAAGCCGCGGGCCTTACGGACCTCGAGGCGCGCTGGCGGTTCAAGGCGATGCTGGCCGCGGCCGGCGAGCCCCTGGCCCAGGCCATGCAATCACGATTGGCTTTGCTGCAAAAGCAGCGTATGCGCTTCAACGAATATGGGGCGCAGCTCGAAGACTATTGGAAGGTCTTCCCCAACAGGCCCGGCAAGAACTTCATCCTCGAACAGGCTGCCGAAAATTACCGTGCAGTAGGGAACACCGCCGCGGAATTGCGGGTGCTTCAGGAGGCCTTCGACGGGCGTGGCTTGAATGGCGTGCCTCTCCGACGCTACCTCGATCTGCTGTCCAAGACCTCGCCTGAGCAACTCGTCGCAATTGCGGGAGGGGCGGACGCCGATAAGGTGCGCGACGCCGCTGCAACCTCGGCGCTCGCGACGGGAAAAGTCGATCTGGCCCTCCAGGCCATCGCCGCACGCGGGCATCGCCTGCCCGCTGTGTGGACGCGCGTTTACACGGGCCTGATGGGCCTCTATTACTCCGACACGTCACCTGCCATTAGTTCTGCCTATCAGCAGGCGCTCGATACGCGCACGATAGGCGAGCGCGTCGCCAAGCCCCCGAACCGTGACGAAACGCTGGCGGGTGATATCTGGTTTTACTATGGCGGGAGGTACTCAGAGTATCTTTCAGTTGCGCATCAGGGCAACCCCGAGGATTACCTCCCGGCCGCCCTGGAAGGGACCCCGGCGAGTTCGGAGGCCTACTTCGCGCTCGCCGATTATTACCGGGAGGCGGGCCAGTTCGACCCGGCGCTGGCGGATTATGCACACACGCTGGAACTGAATTCCAAGCGCGCCGACGCGCACGATCGCAGAGCGCAAATCCTCTGGCAGCAAGGCAAGCAGGAGGACGCCATCAAGGAATGGTCGGCGGCACTCGTTGCCCTGCGCGCGCAGGAAGACAGCCGCACCGTCCCGCCCGCATTCTGGACCGATCTTCGCGCCACACTCGAGCACATCGGCGAACGGAAACTATTCCCGCGCTTGCGTGACGACGCGGAGCGCGTGGTGCGCACCTACGTCCGGCGCAACGGTAGTTACCGCGCCGAGCCGGTCCTGCGGGGTGCGCTGGCGGCAGCGGGAGATCCCGCAGAGGGCGCGAATTGGCTGCTCGATCTTTCCCGCTCCGCCCAATCCCCTGTCGATTTCCTCTCGGAGGTTGTCCGCGCCCAGTGGTTCCCGGAAGGCCAGAAGGAGCCTGTCTATCAGAAGATTCTTGCCTTGGCTCAGGACCACGCCGACAAGACCTTCGGCGCCGAACACTCGACAGCGCTCGAAACTCTGCACGATTGGCAACTCGATTGGATTAGATTCTTGCTGGATCATCGCCGGACGGACGACGCACGCAACGCCTTTAATAGCCTGTCGGAGGATTTTCGTGACCCGCACCGGCTCGAGATCGCTTCCCTCAGGGTCCGCCTCGCGGTCCAGTCAAACACGCTGGAAGAGCTACTCCGGCAGTTTCAACAAGCTCCCGAAAAGGCTCCTTCTTTCGAAGTCCTGCGCAATGCCGCGATGAACTTGAAAGAAAGTGAGCGGACGGATGCCCGCCGGCTTCTCGAATACCTCTACACGCGCCAAATCGAAGAACGCGACTTTGCCGCTGCGAACTTCCTGGGGCTTGCGGAAGTTCGCCTGCAACAAGGCGACCTTGCCCAGGCAGTGGCGCTGCTCCAGCGCATGAACCTCGTTGCGGGCCAGCCTTTCGAGAGCCTGTCCGCGGCCGGGGACCTGCTCATGAAGATGGGACATCCGCCGGAGGCCGGGGATTTTTACCGTATGCGTCTGAAGGCCGTTCCCTGGGATGCCGGCGCCCAGCTCAAACTGGCTCAGGCGGAAGCGGCGGCAAACAGACAACGAAACGATGCCGTCCGACTACTCACCGCACTGGTATCCTCTCCGAACGCTGCTTATGCCCGGCGAGCCTCGGCAGCCGGGTCCCTTGGGGCCCTTAAGGCGCCTGCACCAGGACAGGTCAGCGCCGAGCTCGGTTGGCTGGTTCGTGGGGGACCCGTGGCGGCGGCTGAGTCGCCCGGCTTTTACTATGCACGCCTGCGAGCAGCGCGGGAAGCCGCTGAGCCCAAGGACAAAATCCGCCTCCTGCTGGACGCGATTGCCATCCGCCCCGAGGACTTCTCGCAGCGTACGGCCGGGGCCCCGCACTCGGAGGCTGAGCCGGAGAGCGTTTCGCCGCGTGTCGATCTGGCCGAGGCAGCGGCAGCGGCAAACCAGAACGAACTTGCGATGTCAGCCATAGCACCATTGCTGGAGCAGAGTTCGACGCTCACCGTGCAACCCGAAAATCAGGAAGGCGAGGCAGCGGACGAGGGATCCGGCCAGCCCGAATATCCGGACATCCTGTGGAAGTGGTTTTTGCGTGATCAGAAGTTGAGCGATGAGCGGAAATCGCTCCTGGCCACGCAACTGGCTGGCGCGCTAGTGAAGCTCGATCGGCTCGAGGAAGCACCACGGCTCTGGAAGATTGCCGCCATGCTCGCCACCGACGACTCCGTCCGGTCGAAGGCAGACAGTGAACTCGGGCGCGTTCACGCGCAACTCAAGCTCGAGAAGGCCGACCAGGAGCGCCGGCCGGTAATTACGAAAGACCTCGGGCAGAGTGTCCTTGTCAGGCCCCGCTTGGCCAGGTAGCGTGCACTTTCTGCGTGCACTTTCTGCTTGACAAAAGAATGGACCTATGATAGCCTATCGTTGTGGTCAGATTGTGGACAATTCGTCGCCATCCGCAACGGCACTTGGCCAGGCGTCGGGGACAGCGGAGGCACTCCCTCAAGCGAAGGAGTGCAGGAAATACAAAAAATGAAAAATAGTGGGAACGAAGCTAAGAAGTACTTGAAAACAAAGGAAAATGACTTTTTTAGTGCTGCAAATTGCGCGCGTTTTGCGCGCAAATTCGCATAGATCGGACACGAAAACGAGCGAAAATGCCTCATTTCGCCAAAAACGAACCGAAGCTTCCTTGTCGCATAAGGCCGTTGACGGCGGCCGTCGGGGGGGCTACATGAAGTCCCCAGGTCGTGAGTTCGGAGGTGCAGCAGTATGAGGAAAATCGCGATTGGCGTCCTCTGCTTTCTAAGCGCCTCTCTCGCCATGGCCCCGCCCGGCCAGGCGCCTGCTCCGCCCTCGTCCAGCCTCGCCGCTTTCATGCCTACGGGGTCGCTGCTTTTCGTGGAGGCACCCGACTTTGCCAAGCTGGTCCACGACTGGAGCAACTCGCAGGAAAAACAGAAGTGGCTGGGGAGCGACAATTTCCAGGTCTTCTCGCGCTCACGTTTATTCCTGCGCCTCCAGGAAGCACAGCGGCAATTCGCCGTGGCCGCGGGCGCTCCGCCGGATATGACGCTGCTGGATTCGCTCGCGGGCGGGCAGTCGGCGCTCGCCATCTACGACATTGGCAACCTGGAATTCCTCTACATCACCCGCATGCCGTCCGCCCGCGCCATGCAAAACGTTTTGTGGACGAGCCGGGAGAAGTTCGAGCCGCGCAAGGCCGCGGACCTGCCTTACTACGTTCGGACGGAACCGGAAAAGAATCGCCTGGTGGCGTTTGCCACCTCAGGCGACTACCTGCTGCTCGCGACCCGCGAAGACCTCATGGCCGGCGCGCTGGGCTTGCTTTCCGGCAAATCGCAGCCCCGGCTCCCGGACGAGATTTGGTATAAGAGTGCGGTTGCGACGGCAGGGCCGATCGGCGATCTCCGCCTGGTCATGAACCTGCCGCTTCTGGTCAAGTCGCCGCATTTTCGCAGCTATTGGATCGAGCGCAACGTCGCGGATCTAAAACCCTACTCGGCAGAAGTCGCGGACGTGCACTGGTCAGCGACGGAAGTTCGCGAGGATCGTGTCCTCCTCAAAACTAACCCGCCCCCGGGGGCGGAGCCTCTCACTGCCGCCCGCAGTGCCTTGGGCGAATTGATTGGCATGGTTCCGGCGCAGCAAGGCCTTTACCTCGCCTGGAAAGACCCCACCTCAGATAGGGTGCTCAACTTGGTGCAGCAGAAGGTTCTGATGCCCCACCCGGGCCCGGGCGTAGCTTCCCAAATGGCGCCGGCCGTCGCTTCCACTCCGGGGCAGGCGGGCAGCGAGAGCGACCTCGAGACACGGATCGACGTTGCTCCTCTTCAGGGGACGGCAGGAGCCCTTGGCCTCGAAGCTCTCAAAAAGCTCCTGAATGCGGCTCCGCTCGAGGCGGTGCTGGAGTTTCACTCGCTTCATCATGCCGGGTCGCCCGCTTTTATCGAGCCGCATACTGCCATCCTGATTCGTAGCTCAGCGAATTGGGACTCGCAAGCGGCGAGGGACGCCATCCGAACGGCCATTCAAGACCTGTGGACGACTTCGCAAATCGGTGTGAACTGGGTGGAAAATCACGAAGGGAGCGCCAGTTACTATCAACTTGATGGGCTGGTTCCGCTCGCCGTCGCGGTGCGGGGACCGTTGCTTTTGCTCGCGAACTCTGACGAAGTGCTGAAGCCCCTCCTGGCACGAGCGGCACCTGGCCCCGCAGCGAACCCTCCGGGCGCCGGGCCGGGTCAGAACCTGGTTTACGCGGCAGGATTTCAGCATGCCGCCGAGCGCGAAAACATCGTGGCCATGATGCGGCTGATTGAATCGCCGCTGCCAAGAGCGAATGTCGGTTTGGCAGACGAGCAAGGGCGGGAGCCGGCCTTCTTTTCTGAGGACTTGGCGAGCCTCAGCCACTCGCTCGAGAGCATCGAGTCCGAGTCGCTGGTCGTCGAGGACCGCGGCCCAATGCTAGTGCAGACGGCAACGTACCGGCTCAAGCAAAAGTAGGTGGTATGTGGTAGGTCGTACGTGGGGAAAAGAACGCGGGCGGCACGTAACCGAAGAGCCCTCTCCCCTGGGGAGAGGGTGTCCCGCTGCCGGCGTTTTCATCAGCCGGAGCGGGACGGGTGAGGGGTTAGTAGAAATGCCCAAAGGAGCCCGGAGTTAGGGAACGATGCTATCCATCGGCAATCGAAGATCGACCATCGGCAATCTGCTTTTGGCTTACCTTCTCGCGGCGTCTTCCTTAGCCGCGGCTTCGCTCTATGACCAATCGGTCTCCCGCCTGCTAGCAGAACGCTATGGTTCCAGCGACTTGTCGTACATCGTGATCGACGCCGCCACGCGCCGCCTGATTGCCTCCCGTTGGGAGGCGATCACAGAACCGGTCCCGGTCGGCTCGCTCGTGAAGCCGTTCCTTGCCTTGGCCTACGCGCAGAAGCGCGATTTCAGGTATCCGGTCTATTTTTGCCACGGAGCGCAGGACGGTTGCTGGCTGCCGCGCGGCCACGGGCCAATGGATATTAGTTCGGCTATAGCATATTCTTGTAATGCCTATTTCATGAACATGGTTTCGACCCTAAAGCCTGAAGACGTGGATTCCATGGCCCAACGCTACGGCTTTTCTCTTGGACAAGCGCCCTCGGGCGCGGCCCAAATGATTGGCTTGGGCGGAGCTTGGCGCATTGACCCTCAGGAACTCTTGCACGCCTACGTCCTTCTCGCCGCCGCGCCGCGAGCGGCCGGGACGGCCGAACTGCTGCGTGGGATGGCTCTCTCCGCCCAAAAGGGGACCGCCGGGGCCGTGGGCCTGACTCTTCACGGAGCTGCCGTCCTGGCTAAAACAGGCACCGCGCCGTGCGTCCACCAGCCTCTTGCGCCGGGCGACGGCTACGTGCTCATGCTTTTCCCAGCGGACCAGCCTCGCCTGGCGCTGCTGGTTCGCGTGCACGGTGTCCCCGGCGCTCGTGCGGCCGAACTCGGAGGCCGCATGTTGAACAGTGTGATTAGTCTCCAGTAGAAAGTATGCTTGGGACAAGCGCTTCGACGCCCTTCGGGGAGGATCTAATCCGCAAACGGCTTGCTTTATCCGTTCTCATGTTCGCGGTGCTGGCCCCTTGCGCCTCCGCCCGGGATCTGCGGATTGGCGTGTTTGGCCTGCTTCATCCCCGGCAGTTGGCGATTACCTGCCCGCCCGGGCAAATGCTGATTCTCACCGCGGGCTTACACCAAGTCAGCCTCTCCGAGGGCGCCTCAGTCTTCTTGAATTTGGAAGGGGACCATGTGCGCGTGCGAAGCCGGAATGACGCCTTCGCGGCCACCGAAGTACACCTGACAGGCGCAACGGGCAGCGCGTCTGACTTCCTGCTCTCCGTTCCCGGGAAGCTTGCGAGACAGTATCGAGGCCAACTCGAAGTCGAGTGCCAGATCGACGAATTGGTTGCGGTAGTAGATATGGACCTGGAAACAGCCGTGGCTTCAGCAGTGGCCGCCGAAAGTGTGCCTGGGGCTTCCCTCGAGGCCTTAAAAGCCCAGGCGGTGGCCACGCGTTCATACTATCTGGCATCGCGATCGCGCCACGGGCAAGTTGATTTCTGCGATACGACTCACTGCCAGTTCCTTCGCGAAGCGCCTTCTCCGCAGTCTCTTGCGGCCCAGGCAGCCGCGGCCACCTGGGGTCTGGTCCTCTTTTACGATGGCGTGCCTGTCCCCGCGCTATTCACCGGAAGTTGCGGGGGCAGAACACGGACCCTCGCAGAGATCGGCCTCGCGCCTGCTCCTTATCCCTACTTCTCCGTAGCCTGTAATTACTGCTTGCAACATTCACCGCATTGGCAGGCGCGGCTCGAGGCCGAAGAGGCTGCCGGGCTCGCAAGCCACTCAGAAGCGTGCCGGCTGAAACTCGGCCGCATCCTGGGCTGGGACGTGGTGCCCGGCAACAATTACGAATTGCGGCCATGGGGCGATGAGGTGCTGGTGGAAGGTCGAGGCAAGGGGCATGGCGCAGGCCTCTGCCAGTTGGGCGCGGCCTGGATGGCCAGGCAAGGACACGGCTTCCAGGAGATTCTTGCCTTTTATTATCCCAACACACTACTCGCAGGAGCTTCAAACTGAACGGTGGTGTAATCTGTAGCGGCGAGTTTACCTCGCCACATGGCGGCGTAAAGCCGCCGCTACCCCGAACTGGCACGCTACCAAATGAACGGTAATGGTACAGTTTGAAATTCTTGCCTCTTGACTGCCCCGGCAATTGTGCCATGCTTGGGGTATGAAAAAGAAATCAGCCCCGCGTGGACATAAGCCCCAAGCTGCTGCACCAAAACGACCGCCAAAAGAGGATTGTTGCCAAGCGGCGTATCGAACGGTCCAGGAGACGATACGGCGCAGCGAGGGGAAGTAAGTTTGATGGCTGCGGAAAGGTCTTAGGTTTTCAACCAAGCGGCGGTGTACCATACGGTATGCACTCGCCTCTGCCTGTTCCGCAGCCATAATTAGTTGTTGACATGTCCAACCGTTTTGCTATACTGAGTTGTTTGTCCCCCTTGGAGGTTCCGGCTCCGGCAGAAGGCTTGCTGACCACGATCTGCCGGAGTCACCTAGTACCACTCGACCGACAGCACAAAACCGCCGGTAGAGTGGCGGACGAGTTTTACGTGGCAACTCATCCAACACCTCCTTTCTGCCCTTTGGGTTCAGCGGGTTAGCTGTAACTAACTCGCTGAGCCTTACGGGTGTGGACAAAACATCAATTCACATCCTTTCTGTATCGTAACTCCAATATTGACTTGGAGTTGCGGTGGAAAGTCCCTAAAAACACTAAAGGGCCGCCAGACTGCTGTTCGCTATCCGGCGGCCCTAAGTCTTTCTCACCGCCTCTTCCGATTTACAAGACAATCATAGCATAGTTTTCACGATTTGTCAAGGGTAACTACTTGCATATTATGGTGTCCGATACCGAAGCGGACGAGGTGCCGGGCTGTGACCCCGGATGAATCGGGTTCGAGTCCCGACGGACACCCCAACCCTTTTGGTGCTCCACATGATTGACATCCGCCACAAACCGCCATATCCTCCAAAGCCAACGCCACGGAGGAAACCCAAAGCCATGACGATGGCTGCCAGCTTTCACTTCGACGAGGGAGTTCTGCTGTGTGCAGACCGTCTGATAACGCACGGTAGACCTAGCTCGCCGGATTCCTTCGGTTCCTACCAAGAGAAGATTTGGGAGATGACCTGTCGCGGATTTTCCTTGGCCATTACGGGGGCGGGGACCACTGCGGCCTTGAAGGCCATTGCAGATAAAACCATGCAGACATTGCAACAGGAACAAGGGCCGGATGAGGAATTTTGCCAGCTTCCGGCGGGAATGATAGAGGCTGCGCTTAAAGAAGCTGTGGATGAGGTGCATGAGGGCTTTGATCCGCAGACGGATAGTGCCGACGTACTTCTTGCAGTGAACCAATACGTTTCAGGGATTACGGTCACCCGCAATACAGGAAGGATAATCAGCAGAGTCGGCACATCTGATATTGTGGGAATTGGAGAGAATTCTCTAATCGGATTCCTCGTAAACAATCTGTATCGCGCACGGATGAACCAGACACAGATTACGGCATTCGCGGCGTTACTCGTCCACGAAGCAAAGACCTACTGTCCGCAATACTGCGGGGGACAGACTGATATCAAGATTCTCAAGCGTGGATTTCGCGGGGTTCTGACGGTCCCGGCGGCCACAGTGGGGGTGTTCGAGATATTCTTCCATGAGCACGCCAAGGATCACCTCAACAATCTGCTCCACGATGCGATACAATTTGTAGACCGATCCTGCAAATGAATATCCTCAGCCAACAAAAACAGAGTCAGGTAGTGGCGGCACTGGTCGAGGGGAATTCGATAAGCTCCACGGTTCGGATGACTGGCGTTTCCAAGGTCACCGTCCTGAAGCTTTTGGCGGCCCTTGGCCCAGCGTGCGCGGATTATCAAGACACGGTATTCCGCAACCTAAAGTGCCGACGGATTCAATGCGACGAGATTTGGGCTTTCTGCTACGCCAAAGAGAAGAACGTGCCACGCGAGTTGAAAGGGAGATTCGGTTACGGTGATGTATGGACCTGGGTCGCCATTGACGCGGACACGAAGCTGGTGCCCTCGTTCATGGTCGGCTATCGGGATGCCCGCACCGCCCGCATATTTATTGACGATCTGGCGTCGCGGCTAGCACATCGGGTGCAACTCACCACTGACGGGCTGAAAGTTTACCTGGAAGCGGTCGAAGGCGCATTCGGGTGTGACATAGATTACGCGCAACTTGTGAAGGTGTACGCGGCGTCGCAAGAAGAGACGCGCTACAGTCCCGCGAAATTGTCGGCGGCGGAGAAAAAACAGATCACCGGCAACCCCGATGCCAAGTACATCAGCACGTCCTACATCGAACGGCAGAATCTCTCGATGCGGATGGGGATGCGAAGGTTCACACGGCTGACAAATGCATTCTCTAAGAAGGTTGAGAACCACGCTTACGCGATTGCACTGTTTTACATGCACTACAACTTCTGCCGGATTCACAAGACGCTACGGGTTACTCCCGCGATGGAAGCGGGGCTGGCGGATCACATTTGGTCGATTGAGGAACTCTTGAATGTCCTGCCGAAACCGGTCGCTGGTCCGCGTGGGCCTTACAGGAAGCACCCAACAACGATCTGAAAATTCACGCCCACACAGTTGACACCTGTGCTATAATCTGCACTGGAACGCTCACTAGGGAGGTTACGGCAGGATGAGCAACAGCGAAATTCTACAGGAAATTGGCAAGTTGGCCGTGGCCAGAAGCAACGCTCGCCAAGAACGCAATACCCTCCATAGAAGGATCACGACCGCCGGTAAAACGCTCCACAACTTAGCACCCCTGCTGATGCGGGAGTATCCGAATGCTCCTGATCTCGGAGCCGCCGCCGAACTCATCGGCCACCTAATTGACGCTGGCGGGCTTGAGCAAATCAGGAAAGATATCCAGCAATTCCTTGTCTTGGAACAGCAAATCTCGCAATTGTCCCAGCAACTCGCCTCTGAAGGGGCGGAGTAGGGCCGCCGCCCCAAGCCGCAGAAAGAAATTTCAAACTGTACCACTACCAAATGAACTTCATGCTTCCCTTCAAGTGCAATTTGTGGGACTATTTAATTTTGCAACCTGATTCTGCTGTCCCCTGAAAAACCTTCGCCGGCAGTTTAGAACTGAAGGGACGATGAGGAACTAAGACGTGGCCTCCGTCAATAGCCTGACCACCAAAGAAGTCTTCGACTTGGTGCGTGCTGACCTCCAGAAGGTGGAAGAGGAGTTTTGCCAGCAGAGCATCTCCAGCGTTCAGCCCATCACCGAGATCGGTCAATACCTGCAAGGAAACGGCGGCAAACGGCTTCGTCCCGCCCTGGTGCTGCTCTCCTCGAAACTATGCGGCTTCGAGGGCCAGGCGGCCATTCGGTTGGGAACGGTTGTCGAGCTCATCCACACTGCCACTCTCGTTCACGACGACGTGATTGACGAAGCGGAACTGCGCCGCGGGCGCCCCTCCACCAATTCCCGCTGGGGCAATCACTTGAGTGTGCTGGCCGGCGATTGGCTCTACATGCAGGCCTTCAACATTGCCCTCGGCGAGCGCAATTTCAAGATCCTGGACCTCTTTATTGCCATGACCCAAGCCATGGTCGAGGGCGAATTGCTGCAATTGACCTGGCAAAGAAGGATCGACGTCCCGGAGGACGTCTATTTCGAGTTGACCTATCGCAAGACTGCCTACCTGTTTTCCGTCTGTCTCCGTCTGGGCGCGGTGCTGGCGGGAAAGAGTGAAGAGGAGGAAAACCTGTTGGGCTCCTACGGCCTCAACCTGGGCCTCTCCTTCCAACTGATCGACGATGTTCTCGACTTCACTTCCTCTGAAGAGGTCCTGGGGAAACCGACCGGGAACGATCTCCGCGAAGGCAGGGTCACTATGCCGCTTATCTACCTCCTGCAGCGCTGTACTCAGGAGGAAGCGCAGAAAGTAAAGCCGGTGCTCGCCGAGGGCGGTTTCAACTCGCTGCGATTCAGTGAGATTCTGGACCTAATCGACCGCTATGATACGTTGCGGGCGGCGAGAGAAAAGGCCCAGGAATTTGCTCAGAAAGCCAGGCGGTCTCTGGAGATATTCCCCGATAACCCCTACAAGGATGCCTTGCGGTCTTTGCCCGACTTCATGCTGGATCGCGAGTTCTGAGGACAACCTCTTACCGTGCAACTGGATGCCGGGGCTGTCCCTTTCGGCGACAGTGTCATTCCGAGCACCGCGAGGAATCTCGCCGTGATTTTGGGAAAACGGAGACCCTTTCTCGAAACCGAAATCAAGCTGCCCGTTCGCGACCGCAGGCAGGTGGCAAAGCAGTTGGCACAACTGGGTTTCAAGGTTATAAAGCCGCGCCATTTCGAAAGCAATTACGTTTTCGACTTCCCGGATCTTCGGCTTAGCAAGTCCCGCAGGCTGCTGCGGTTGCGTTTCGCGGCGGGCGAGAGCCTGTTGACATTCAAAGGCCCCCCGCACCGCGCGCGACGGTATGCGAGTAGGCGCGAAGTCGAAACCCGGGTCGGGAACGGCGCGCTGCTGCGCGAGGTCCTGAAGAGCCTGGAATTGAGGGAAGTGTTCGTTTACGAAAAATTCCGGACCGTCTTTGTCGCCGCTGCCCAAGCGTCCCTCCATGCAGCGCCGCAGGCAGTATTCGACGAAACGCCCATCGGCAATTACCTCGAACTTGAGGGACCCGCCAAGTGGATCGACAGGGTCGCAAGCCGGCTTGGTTATTC
>Ga0181530_10005593_pt1 | contig 12735 bp, 12 predicted proteins | sample PEATcosm2014_Bin_42_FD_119769 | JGI IMG/M metagenome (GOLD analysis project Ga0181530, IMG submission 119769) | Peatland microbial communities from MTU Mesocosm Facility, Houghton, MI, USA - PEATcosm2014_Bin10_60_metaG | ecosystem: Environmental > Terrestrial > Soil > Wetlands > Peat | place... | reverse complement strand
CTTTTGAACGCGAGCGCCGGCTTTTCGACCAAGAGCCACGAAACGAGCCCCAACGCGATGGTTACCGACATACCGATCCAAGCGCCCTTGATCGATCCTCCGTAGCCGCTCACCAGCAGCAGATTGATGACCGGCATGTGATAGATGTAGACGCCGTAGGAAATATCGTTTCTTCTCAATAAGTGGTCGCTCAACCGCGGATACGAAAATGCGGCGGCGAAGAGCACGAACATCAAGCCCAAAAAGAACACCGGATTCAGAGAATTTCCGAATCCCCATCCCAACCAGCGCTCGGCGAGCAGAGCAATCGCCACGTACGCGACGAACACGGGCAGGAATTTGCCCGAAAGCTTTGCATGGAAAAACGCGAAGTTGTACTGCACGAGAGCTCCGGCGAGGAACATATAAAGCCAAGGAATGAACGTGACGCCCACGAGCTTGATCGACATCGATTCGCCGCGCATCGGCAAGAGCATGTCGTAGATTTGATTTGCGGTCATGAATACCAGGATCAGCGCGATGCACAGGCTGTTTTTGCCGAATTTGGCGCTCATTCTCGAGTGCATGAACTTGTGAATCAGCGGCGTCAACACGTAGAATTGAAGCTCGACACTGATGGTCCACATGCTGCCGTTCATCACTCCCGATCCGTAATGGCGCATGAAATCCGGATTGTAGAACTGCAGAAAGGAGAGCTGCGCCGCCGTCCACCCGGCAAACTCAATCCAGTCCGTGCGCGCACTCCGGAAATAGCCCATCGCGAACACCGAAAGAACCGAGACGAGAAAACACACGATCAGAGCCGGATAAATTCGCAAACAACGATTCAATGTGAAATCGACGATCGACGGATTCTTGTCGAAGGATTGGGTGATCAAGAATCCGCTGACAAAGAAGAAAACGGGTACGCCCGGAAAGAACCGGGTCAATAGCTCCGCCAGGTTGAGGTCCGACGCCAAACCCAGATGATGCAGCGAATGGACGACGACGACCTGCAATGCGGCGACGAGACGAATCAAGTCGAAGTTATTTGACTTAGAAGTCATGAAATGGCACTACGCAGCATGTGATAATTCATTATGACGGGTGGGAAAATGAGTACAAGACGCACGCTACTGTCCGGAGCCCTTGCCCTGGCATCCGCTCGCACCGCGATCGGCGCCGATACGGCGGCAGCGGCCGGCGCCGCCGGCGCCGGCGTAAACCACTCTGGGACGCCCTATATGCCCGGCGACGTGCGCCGCTACGGCCTCATTCCCAACAGCGAAGCCGCTGCGCCGGACAACACGAAGGCGCTGCGGGCGCTCGTCGCGCCCGGCAGCGCCTTCGGCGGCAACGTCACCTTTCCCAATACGACGGGCAGCGACGTCTATCACCTGAATGATATCATTCCGTTTCGCGACGGTATTCACGTCGACCTGCAGGGCAGCACGCTGCGCTTCAGCAAAATAGGCGTCAAGGACGACACCAATACCGGCTTCATCTACGCGGTGCGCGACTTTTCCATCGAGAACGGCTCGATCGTGGTCGACTACCAAATGGGTGGAGGCGGAGTCGCCGCGGGCTGCGCACTGCAGTTCGGCAATCGTGATGAAGAGAGCCGCTATTTCAGTCCGACGTACGACAGCATGCTGCCCTCCCCGATGGGCAACATCGTCGTGCGCAACCTGCGAATTTCGTCCAATACCAAGGGCGGCACCGGCATCGACATGACCGGCGGCCTGAACGGCGTGGTCATGGAGAACATCTGGATCGACGGCAATGGCGGAGCCTTGGATAACGGCATCTACTACGAATTCGGCTGGGCGACGAATGAAGCGAAGAGGGAATTGCGGCAGACCGCGCATGCATACAACATGCGATTCAGCAACATCAACATCTCGAATCTGAACCCCGCGAACGGCGAGGCATTTACGCTTGCGGGCGCATACAACTGCTCGATCGACGGCCTCTATGTCAAGTCAGCCAAGATCCTCTTCGCATGTACGCCGGGCGAGTCGGGATTCTATCGCCCCTGGAAAGGCGTCGATCAGATCGGCGTGAAGCGCAACATTGCCCTGCGAAATATCGTTGGCATCGGCATAACGGGCACGGCCATCGCCATTGCCGGCGCGTCGGCGAAAACGCACACCTACTTGAGCGTGACCAACAATACCGCCAAGGATGAAACCGACCTCATCAGCTGCTCCATCGACGGGTTTGCGATCGACGGCGCCAATCTGGACGGATACGGAATTCATTCCAGCGCCGAAAAATTCGACCTGCGCAACGGCCGGATCACGAATTTCTCACGCGGCATCGTCACGACCCACGAATGCACGCGCATGACGATCGAAAGCGTCGACATCTTTGGCTGCAAGCAATGCGGCATGCAAATTGGCCAAAGTTCCTCGATTTGGGACCCGCCGCGCCAGAAAATGGGATTCATTCGCAATTGCTTCATCGCCGGCAACAGCGTTGCCTCCCCGGGAGTCTTCGCGGCGATAGAATTCGATCGGTCCGCCGCGTTCGTCATCGAGGGCAACCGTTTTGGCTATGAACCCGATCATGACGGCATCCCCGAAGCGACCCAGGGCTTCGCCGTAAGGATCGGCGCTCAGGCGAACAACGTCGTATGCCGATGCAATCATGTCGGCGGTGTCGCACTGGGCGGGACGGCCTTCGTCTCCGCGGCCGGCAGCCAGGGCAATCGCATCGAGAACTCGAGCGGGATCGCGAGCACCTCGGGTTCCTGGAGCCGGTAGATTCGCATGTTCAAACTCGGAATATTCAAGAATGATCAGCTGACGCCGGGCGCTCTGAACGGCTTTTTCAACAGCCGCAAGTTCATTGCGCTTGATTTATACAACTCCCTCGGCGCCCTGCCGCAGGCCGAGCGGGATAAGATCCAAGAGAGGATGCTGGGCCGGTTCTCCGTGCAGAATGGCAGCGTAAAATACACTCACAAACGGCGTTTCGACGATTTCGACGAGTTATCCGTCTCCGCCATTGCCGCCAATTTCTCCACGGATCGCGACATTCTCGTTCACGACGTCGCCGCATCGGATGGACGCACATCCTGCGATTTATACAAACGACTGAGCCAGCTGTTCGGTGAAAGGCTCGACTACACCGCTTCAGACTACGCGCCGTATGTGTACGCTTTAAAAAGGAAACACAGCACCCGGCGGCTGATCGTCGATGATCGTGATAATGTGCTGCAGATCGTTACGCCGCCGTTTGTGTTCATCGTCGTGCGGCCCGAGAGCAAGAAGCTCTACCCGCTGAATCATCTGATACGGTACCTTGCCACGGCCGTCTATGCGCGGCCTTTGCTGAAAGCCTATAAGGCCGGGAAACCGGGCATCGAACGCACGCGAGTCGAGCTGTTGTGCAGGGAGTGCCACGATCTGATCGCAGAAAGAAAAAATTTCCGCTTCAACAGTTATGACGTCTTGACGGGCCCTACGGGCCGCTTCGACGTCATCCGGGCGATGAATGTGTTGAATCACGGATATTTTCCGGAGGCGCAGCTAAGAACGGCGCTGAAGAATATCGTCTCGTCACTGAACGAAGGCGGCCTATTCATCACCGGATCGAATACCGCAGCGGGAACCCTGGTCAATGGCGGCATCTACAAGAAAAAGGGGAGCCGCCTGGAACGACTGGCAACATCCGGCACGGGATCGCAGGTCGATGCCTTGATCGCCGCCGTGGGTGGTTCAGCCTGAAGTTGCGCTGCGCGTCTCGCCCCGCAGCAACTGCATGAACAAGGATTCATACGCACCGACCATCTTCTCGACGCCGAGATTTGCCTCCGCATATTCCCTCGCATTGCGGGAGAATCTACGCCGATCCGCCACGCTCAGGGCCGTGAACCTCGTGATGGCCGCAGCGATGCTCTGCGGCGATTCGGGATCGAATAGGAACCCGCGTTCCCCTTCGGCGACCAGCAGAGGATGATCACAGACGGCCGATGCGAGCACTGGAATTCCCGTGGCCAATGCCTCGCAGACGACGTTGGGCAAGCCCTCATAAAAAGACGGATGAATCAGCGCGCCGTGACGCCGCAGCAATTCGGGTACGTCCGCTCGGACTCCCAACCAGTGCCACCTGCGGCGGATCTCCGGCAAGGATTCGAGCGCTTCGTCGATTCGACGGCAATAGGGCCTGTCGAGCTCACTCTCATCGCGCTGCCCCACCCAGCTGATCTGCGGAGAGTCGCCGGATTCGCTCTGCAGCGCACCCAGAGCGGCGATCAAATTCAGAATGTTTTTCTGCGGGCCTACGCGCCCGATGGCGATCAAGCGCAGGCCGCCGGCCGACTCGACGGCACCCTGCTGCGGACGGAACACCTGCAGATTCAGTCCGTTGTAGATGTACACGGCCTTGTTTCTGAGCCACCATTTCCTCCTCAGCCAGTCGCAATGTGTCCGGCTGTTGGCCACGACCTTGTCGGCAACGACGTGCATGGCCCGTCTCAGAAAGGAGCGCACGGGCGACTTGTCGTCTTGGTGACCTACACGCTCCGAAACCACGAGTTTCGAGCCGCCGGCGAACGGTGCCGCCAACTCGGCATAGATATTCGGGCTGTTCAAATAGGACACCACGACATCGAACCGCCGTTCGCGAAGCAGCGCGATCAACCGTGCGAGGACTCCAAACGAAAACCCCGCTCCCTTCGCATATTCGTGCAGGGTGATCCGATGTTCCTCGAGAAGCGGTCGGAAAAAATCATATTTCGGAAAATAGGAGAACATGTCGACCTCGTGGCCGCGGCGCTTCATGCCGCATGCCAACTCGACCATCTGCCGTTGCGCGCCGCCCAGACCGAAGTGATCGATGATCATCAGTACCTTCATGCGGCGTCTGAAGCCTGCGCGGAGCGCGGAAACAGGCATGCTTCCCATCGATCCATCAGGATGTCCTGTCGATAGCGCTCGCGTACAGCGGACGCGGCGCGCCCGAGCCGCGCACGCTCGTCGGGCTTCGAAATGAGTTCCGCCATCACATTCGCGAGAGCGCCCACGTCCTCAACCGGGACAAGCCGCCCGTTGACGCCCTCTTCGATCAGGTCCGCCGGTCCGGAAGGACAATCCGCGCTGATGACTGCGGCGCCGAGTCCCATGCTCTCCAGCACGACGTTGGGGAAACCCTCGAACCTCGATGGCTGAACGACCAGCCCTGCGTGAGCCATCCAGTCGAGGACGTCGGGGGTCGGACCGACGAACTCGACTCGACCATCCAGCAACAATTCGCCACGCAAGCGCGTCAGGCTTTGCCGTTCGGCGCCTTCGCCGATGATGACCAGGGTCCATTCCGAGAATCTTGTAGCGATTCGCGCAAAGGCTCTCAGCAGCAGATCGAATCCCTTTTGGCGCGTGAGGCGCCCGACCGCAACGATCACGGTTCGCTTCTCGTCGGACGGCTCCGGCAGCCGACGGAGCGCGTTCGGGATGACGCTCACCGACGTGTGACAGTGACGCTCCAACCAGAGCGCTGCATCTCGTGTCTGCGCGACGACGCCGTCCGCCCTCACGTAGAGAAGCCTTCTCAGGATTTTCCACATCCGCGGCAACGACGTGTGCAACGCCGGCTGAATTCGCTCCGAAACGACCACCCGGGTGTCGAGACCCATCCTCGCAAGAATCGCCAACAGATTGCTTTCCGTCAGAAAGCTCAATACGGCGTCGGGTCGGGTTGCCGACAGCAGTTTGCGCAGCTTCAGTATGCGCTTGAGGTTTGACCGCAGCCGCGGCAAAACCGCCGCATGTGCGATGTCGACATTCAAATGCACGCGTCTCACATGGGCATGAAGGGGAAAGAAATCAGCGAGCTCCGATCCACTCCAGGTCGCGAAAATGATCCTCCAGCCCTTTGCGGCCCAGTAATTGGCCATGTCGGAAAGCTGCCGCTCCGCACCGCCCGCTTGCAGCGTTCCAATCACCAGCACGACGGTCGGCGTCGCGGCCGCATCGGAATTCGACGCGGCAAGATTTTGCGACCCCACCCCGAGCAGGGCGCGGCTCATGCGCGTTGGGCTACGGCGAGAAAGGAGTGGCCGCACCAGGAATTGAGGGCGCTCGACACGACACGCCGCACCACTCGCTTTGCAATGGAGCCGCGCGAGCCCAGCAGCCACTGAATCTGCGCTCTGAGCGCCGTCATATCCTCTTTCATGGAAATCTCTGAGACTCGTCCGCGCCACTGCAAGAGCTTGAATCCGTGCGACACCAGTTCGGCACTCACTTCCCTGCGGCTCAGTGCGAACTGATAGAACGAATCCGGCTCGGAACTGAATTCAGATCGGGGATAGCCGTTCGCGTGGGCTTTGTGACGCCGGTAGGGCGAGAACCACGGCGCGGTGAGAAACAAGAATCCCGCCGGACGCAGCACTCGCGCCGCTTCCGACAGAATTTCACCGTAACCCGACCAGAAGTGCTCGATCACCCCGATCGACCAGTACCCATCGAAGGAGCCCTCCCGAAAATCAAGCGAGCGAACATCGCCCACTCGAATGTCGAGACCCGGGTAGTTGCGCTTCGCGCTGTTGACCGATTCCTCCGCGAAATCGATTCCGACGGCGCTGAAGCCCGCATCGGCCATTGCCTTGACCTTATTCGCGCGCCCGCAGCCGCCCTCGAGCACGCGCGCGCCTGCGGGTAGATATTTGGCGGTAACCACGATCACGTCGTCTCGCGCACTCACCGTTAAAGGGTTGGTTTCGGCACGCCAGTGCGAGTCCCAGAATTGCGGCGTCGCCTTCTCGTCCAGATAGACGAGGCGCTCGGCCCCCGGCCAATAGACGACGCGCCTCATGAGATCGCATCGACGACGGCCGGCGCGAGTACCGGGCGAGGCGCCAGGCGAAGTAGGAGCCCGACGCTCACCGCGAAAAACATTCCCATGAACGAATTGTAGTGCATGGTTCCGGACAGGGTAATGAACGAATAACAGACCAGGCCGGCAAATATCAGCGCCGGCAGGCTACCCAGATCGGAACCGCGAACCCGCACGAGACGCACGACGAGCGACACGAAGATTGCGTAAAAGAGCCCGAATCCGATCACTCCCGTGTTGTATAGAAGATCGATGGGCGTCGAGTGCGATGTGTTGCCGTAATCCGCTCGAAACGCCTCCACTCCATTGCCGAACAGCGGACTGGTCACCCACCCCTTGATACCCTGCTTCGTCCAATCGGTCCGCTCACCGAACGAGGTGTTCCCGGTCCGGTCCTCGCGCCGCTGCAGAATTTCGACGCCGTGCGACACGCGGTCGAGTCCGCTTTGGACCCGATCGAGCAATGCGTCGTTGGAGAGGATTGCATATACGCATGCGGTGACGAGTATGCTCAGCGGCACGATATTTCGCAGCAACACCCGGAGCATTCTCTTCGAATACACCAGCGAGGCGGCGCAGGCACCCAGAACGATCCCGAGATTGGTCTTGATCGACGTCGTCGCCGCAATGAGCACGATGATGACGATTGCCAACAACAGCGGCAGCAATCTCAAGCGCGTGTACCAAGCAAAGACAAACGTCATGAACAAACCGAACAGGTACATTCCGGCAATCGCGTTGTAGGAGAAATCGGGCGGATAAACGAACGGGAAACCGATGAATTTCGTATACAGGAGCGCTCCGAGAACAAACCCGCCGAGAGCGCCCACGATCACTCCCCGAAGATCGTGCAAGGCGACGAGCGAGGTGAACAGAATCGTCAGGAGAATGTAGTCGAGAGCCGGCAACAGCGTATTCATGCCGATGTCGACGCTGGGCGTCCAGATGAGCGTGATGAACATGTACGCCGTGAAAGCGGCATAAAGCAACAATTCGCGCGTGTGGAGCAACCGGGGACGCGCCAGCAACGTCAAAAAGATGATCACGACCAGCACTGCCGCCTGACGAACGGGATTGAACGAATCGACGTAAACCACGGCGATCATGGGCTCAATCACTGCCAGGGCGGACACGATGAGAATATAGAGCACCGTGAAGGCTCCCTGGATGCGTCCTTGGGGAGCGGTTGCGTGCTGCGATGCGGAAGTCTCGATCACAGCGAGCAGCCGGCGCTCGGTTCGTGCCGTTCTCGAATCACGCGAGCCGGTACGCCGACCACGGTGGCATGGGGAGGCACGGACTTCGTGACGACGCTACCCGCGCCGACCACCGCATGGCTTTCGATGCAGACGCCATCCAGAATCCGGGCGCCTGAGCCGATCCAGACGTCATCACCGATGGTAATTCCCTTCGCGGATATGCCGGAGCGATACAGCGGCATGCCGGAGACGGAGACCTTGTGGTTCGCCGGAATGATGACCGAGTGCGCAGCGATTCTCACTCCGTTCCCGATCTTGACTCCGCCGTGTCCGTAAACTATCACAAAAGGATTGACGCTGCAGTCGTTGCCGATGGCGATATCCCCGCCGTACGTCAGGATCATCGCGAACGGGTGAATCTCGCAATTCCTGCCGATCGATATCGAGCCACCCCCCGTCGTGCGGATGACCGATCGCCATGATACGCGAGAAGAGGGATCGATCTTCACGGCGCGCCCGCAGAAACGCACCTGCATCAGGCACGCCCTGCATGCACGCAGCGCGCCCTCCAGCACGGACAACAGCAGTGTCTTGACCGTGCGCGATATCACGATGACGATTGATTCATCGGATCAAAGCGCGGCCGAGCACGAATGCCTCCGCGGCCTTCACACCCACGCTGGCGCCGCGCCAACGGGCGAGCGATTCCACCGCTTCGAGCGATCTCGCATGAGGCCACGCGCGCATCTCGTTTGCATAAGCCGATAACGCACGCTGCTTCGATTCGAAGGTCGCCGAGACGTCCACGAAATAGGTCGGTTCGAACGCTCTGCCGGCGCTCACGCGCCATTCGGTACTGGACGGCACTTCGAAAAAGAGCAGCTGCTCCTGCGTCGATTGCGGGGTCGGCCGGCACGCGGTCTGCACGGCCTCGCTCACGACGCGATGATCGACGTTGAGATCGAACGGCCAGTGCGTGTATATCGTCTGCGCCTTGCATTTGTCGAGGAACGATTCGACGGCTTTCACCACCTCGAGCAAATCGATGCTGTCCAGCCGATTGTCGGGAAAGTCGAGCAGTTCGAGGTGAGCAGTTCCGAGCACTTGGTTCGCCGCGCGCGCGCTCGCCGCGAGCTGCGAAAGCTCATCTTTGGCGGCCGACCGGTCGCGTGCGGCGCGCCGGCTCGTGGCGCCCTCGGCGACGATCAATACGTGCACCTCGTCCCCTCCGGCGGCGTGCCGGGCGATCGTGGCGCCGCAGCCGAGTACCTCATCGTCGGGATGCGCCGCAATGACGGCGATGCGACGCTTCATCGTTTGATCGCCACGAAATTCCACCACGCCATGCAATGAGGTCCTTTGGGCATAACGATCTCGCTGCGCTTGTGCTCGAGCCGCTCGATTTCAAATCCGCCGCCCGAGAGCAATTCCATCAAATGCTTCCGATCGGAAAAGTGCACGAGGCCGACGCTTTTGTACGGCCCCGAATTGAAGTCGGTCCGCGTGTAGTAGTCGCCCGCTTCGCGTCCCGCCAGAAATTGCGAATCGTCGGCCGAAAACCAATCGATTCCGATGAATTTTGCGCCGCGTTTCATGCGCGAGCCGACGAGCTGCAGACAGCCGCGAATCGCCGTCGCGCTGTTGTGCGTCAAAGAACTGCGATCGACGACCAAATCGAACGGTCCGTCGAACGGCATACTCTGAGTGAAATCGCAGCAAGCGAGCGTGATGCTCGGCTGATTCACGAATCGCCGTCCCACCCGCTTCACCGCCGACTCGCTGCCCTCCGTACCGAAATATTCGACCCCGAGACTTGCGAAGAACGCCACATTTGCGCCGGCACCGAATCCAAGTTCCAGGACTTTACACGATCCGCCGTCGGGGCGCGCATAGCGCATGACGTAGCTGACGAGATCGCTCCATGGCCAGATGCTATTTTGCATCTCTCGACTGTAGATGTCTTCCCATTCATTCGAGAAGGCCACTCATGCTCTCCTGGCGGTCGGCGCAGCGGGATGCGGCAATTGTTCGCGCGCGTCGTTGCCCGACATGATGATTTCGCGGCTTCGCGGGCCTTCATTGAACAGCAGATCAATCACCGACATATAGGGCTTGAACTCGCCGTGCAGCTGCCGGTATTGCGGATGGCGGTAGTCCTGGAAGTAAGGCTGCACTCCGCGGGCCCGAAAACTCTCGACGTCGGCGTAATCGCGGCCCTGAGCGCCGAAGATATAGACATCGGCCTTGAGCTGCACGCACATATCCAGTACGAGGTCGGATTTCACGCCCTGAAACGCATAATCGCTCGCTTTCACGATCGGCGTGGAAATGTCGAGATTACGCATCGCCAGACGAAGTACGGCGAGATTGAGCGCGGACAGCGTCTCAAATGATTGCGCGATCAGCATCTCCTCGAGCTGCCCGATGTATTCGCGAAAGTACGGCGCTTTCTGATATGCCATTGAAATGGACTTGAAATGCTTGCGCTGCCATCCGTCTTGCACGATCCGGATATCACCGACGCTCTTGTTGAAATGATTCTTTGACTCAACCGGCACCGAAAGCCAGATATCGCCGCTGTGAGTCTTGATCTTGTTGCGGTTGTTGAAATCCTTGGTCTGGTACTGCGCGATGTCGAAATAGCAGAACAAATCGGCCAGGGCGATCTTGTGGAATAGCCCCAACCACGGCAAGTACACGGGTTGGTGAGCGGTCAGAATCACCTCAGCCGTCCCGCATGAACGATGGCTGAGCGGGACGGATGCGCGCAATCACGATTCGGATTCCCGCCTTCCTTGGTAGTACCCCGCCTTCACGGTCATCGGATTGCCGGCGATCAGAGAGTAAGGCGGAATCTCGCCCGAATCGACAATCGTGCCCGCGGCGACGACCGAGTGGTGTCCGATTCGCGCGCCGCCCTTCACGACCGAGTGCGAGCCGATAAAAACATGATCTTCGATCAGGATGTCGGCGCGCTCGATCGCAGTCGACAGACCAATGCACCGCTTGTGCGAATCGGCGCTGTTGATGCTCACGAACGACGCGATATCGCAAAAGTCCCCGATGACGACACGGGCATCCTTGGCGTTCACCACGGAGAATCCGCCGATGAACACTCCTTGGCCGATTTGCGGATCGCCGACAATCCATACGAACGGATGGAAGGGATTCTCCTTCATCTCCGTGAGGGCGCTAAGGCTTTTCCCGAGCTCGGCCGGATCTAGCATGTGCCGATATCCCCAAGGGTCAGCAGAGCGCCGGCCGCAATATCGTGCGCGGCACGGCTGCCCAACAGTTGCTCGAAATAGCTCGGCGGCAAGCCGTTGCCTGGACGCCGCAGGCCGACGTTCTCCACGGTGAGCACGCTGCCGCGGGAAATGGGCCGCAGCGCGACCAGGCTCCGCCGTGCGAGCGTGCGCATGGCCAGCTCCGCCTTCGTCGCCTTGACCACGGGGCTCCCCAACATGAGCTGAGAGACGCGTATGCCGTCGATCCATTGTCGCAGCCCGCTCGGATCCTCCGAGAACCAATGATCCGGCCCCGGCAGGTCATGATCGAGCGTGAAATGCTTTTCGAATATCTGCGCTCCCATCGCGACCGCGAGCGAAGCGGCCAATGGTCCTTGCGTGTGGTCCGAGAATCCGGTGACGAGACCGGGAAACGCGCCCTGCAATGTCTTCAATTTACGCAGATTGACGTCGGCCGGGGGCGTCGGATACTGCGACGTGCACAGCAAGAGCGCCACGGGATAGCCTTCGAAGGCGCCGGCTGAATCGAGCGCCTGATGAACTTCCGACAAATCGGACATTCCGCAAGACAATATCAGCGGCAAGCCGGTCTGCGCGTAGCTGCGTATCAGCGGCAGGTTGTTGAAATCGTCCGAGCCGATTTTCACCGCCGGCAGTCCGACCTTGAGCAACAGATCCAGATCGGACCGATTTTGCGGCGTGGACATGAAGATCATTTGCTGCCGGTCGCATTCGGCCTTGATTCGCGCCCACGCTTCGTCCGGCAACTCGTAGCGTTCGAACATGACCAGCATCGATTCGGTGACCTGCCGGCCTTGAGAGCGGTAGGTGAATTGCTGGGCTTTGTCGCCGACGAACTCGCGCGCCTTGAAGGTTTGAAATTTAACGGCGTCGGCGCCCGCTTGCTTCGCGACGCCGATCATGGCCATCGCCGAATCGATCGAACCGTTGTGATTGATGCCGGCCTCCGCGACGATGAATGCCGGGTTCCCCTCGCCGATGCGTCGGCCCGCGATGGCAAAGTCGTTCATTGCGTATCACTCATTGCAATCGTTCCGCCACGCGACTCGCGCCCATGCCATCGCATATTTTTGCGGCCGATGCCGACATCGCCAGCAATCGAGCCGGCGAAAGCGCCGTAATCTCTCGCGAGTAATCCGCACTGGTGATTTCTTGGTCCCAGCCCACGAGCGATTGCGCTCCGGCCCGCGCTACCGCGGTCGCAATGGAAAGCTGATCTCTTGAAAGGATGCTGACCAGCGCGGGCAACCCCAGGCAACAGCGTTCCCACGTCGTGCTGCCGCCCGCGCCAATCGCGCAATCGGCCGCCGTCATCAATTTGGCCATGCTCGAAGTCTGCACATGAAGCGTCGCTGCCGGAAGGCGCGAGCAGATGGTTTCGATCGACTCGCGATGCGGATTGCCGGCGCCGATGATCACATCCGCGTGCCAGCCCTCTCGCCAGGCGG
>Ga0181530_10005592_pt1 | contig 12739 bp, 8 predicted proteins | sample PEATcosm2014_Bin_42_FD_119769 | JGI IMG/M metagenome (GOLD analysis project Ga0181530, IMG submission 119769) | Peatland microbial communities from MTU Mesocosm Facility, Houghton, MI, USA - PEATcosm2014_Bin10_60_metaG | ecosystem: Environmental > Terrestrial > Soil > Wetlands > Peat | place... | reverse complement strand
TTATTTCATTCTGGTCGGCAGTCACCGAACAGCCGATCCCGAGTCGAAAGCTACTGCCAAATCCACCACCAAGTCGGTGAATCAGGCCCATTTCGCCCCCGGATCGCATTTTGGCGAGGAACACCCAAGAGCGTACAAGTGGCTCAAGGTTAGTTCTGCGGCTCGGGCGTGGTCGAGTACGACGTTGGTCATACCCTCGATTTGGCGATGGCCCGCGACAGCGACGACGAAGACGGAAATGGGGCGCTCAAGCGCAGTATCGACGGCAATAATGCCTTGCGCGCCGCGGCTAATGAGCATGCGCGTGTAATCCTCCACCAGGTTCTTGCGGTGCCGGTGGTGCGTCGTAAGGTAGAAATATCCCGCATTGATCAGTTGATCGCCGATGCCGCTCATCACCTCAGTGTGATAGCCATCGCCCAGTTCGGGCACAAGGATGCCGATCGTCAGAGTGCGCCGGTTACGCAGGGAACGCGCCAACTGGCTCGGGTGGTAATCCACCTCCTTGGCGGCAGCCTTTACGCGATCGCGAGTGGATTGCGGAATCGAGCGACCCGGCACATCGTTGAGAACCACCGATACTGTCGTCGGATCCAGCCCCAGATGGGCCGCCAGTTGCTTCAGGCTTACCGGGTGCTGGGCCGCAGGTTTTGCGGCCAGCTTACGCTGCTCAGTGCTTACGGAATCTCTCCCTAGCTCTTGAATAGTGCAGAAGTAAGGGGCCCTTCAAACCCGCGCTACACTAACGCAGCGCCACGTGGTCTATTTTTGCTCCGGCGTTTAAACTGTGCGGGGTGGCCCAGACCCGATAGCTGTTGAAGAGGAATTGCCCTCCGAGTATCAGTAGCCAGACCCAGAGTGCGAAACGCAGCGGCCGGCGTGGAACGCGGGTGCTGAGCAGCGTTCCGCTGATGGCTCCCACAATGCCCCCGGCGATGAGTTGCAGCAGTAATTGTGGGTTGGAAGCATTGGAGAACCAATGAGCGCCGCTGCCAATGATGGACACAACAAAACCGAAAGCGATATCCGTGCCGACAACTTGAGCGGGGATCAAAGGGGTAAGGCTGAGTAGTGCCGCGCTGCCCAGAGCGCCAGCCCCAGCCGAGGAGAAGCCGACCTCGGTGCCGACCGGAAGCATCAGCCACGCAAGCAAAGGGCTGCGATCCCGCCGGTCTGCATTCTGCTTCAGCGGACGGAAAGAATAAAGTAACTGCCAGCTTGACGTGCTCACCAGAATTGCGCCGAGGAGCGCATTCAGCAGGTTCTGCGATCCGGCATTGACCAGATGCTTTAGAAACAGCGATCCGACGATAACGCCTGGCACTCCACCTGCAAGCATAAATCCAAGAGTCCGCCAGGCAACGTTGCGGCGGAGAATTTGAGACGGCACCAGAATCAGTTTCACGGCAGTCGCGAACATCAGGCCGATTCCAACCGCGACCGGTGCGGGCACCCCGAGAAACAGGATCAGAACCGGCACGGTGACCGTACCCGCGCCAACCCCGGTAAGGGCGATGAACAGCGCGATGACAAATCCAATGAAGTACTGCATCCCGTCTCCTTAGTTACCGCGGCACGGCCTATTTCGCCGGCGCCGCTTCAATGTGAATGCCGCACTCAACCTTACGCCCGGCCCAGCGGCCTGAGCGCGAATCGTTGGGATCCAGCGGAAGCGTGGTACAGGGCTCGCAGCCGATGGAGGAGTAGCCACGCTCATAGAGCGGAAGCAGTGGAATCGCGAGCTGTTCACAGGCGTACCAGACATCCCGCGTTGTCCACGCAGCGAGGGGCGCCAGCTTGAGCACCCGCTTTCCGCCGGGAAGCGTGAAGAGAGCCTCTTCCTCTAGCGCTGCACGGCTCTTTGCCTGTTCGCGCCGCAGGCCGGTAAGCCAGACGCGGTACCCGGCGACGGCCTTGAACAGCGGCTCGACCTTGCGCAGTTTGCAGCACTGGTCAGGCGCCGATTCATAGAGAAGGCCATGCTCCGCCTCCTGCTCGGCTACGGTCTTTTCGGGCAGCAGATTGATCAGGTTAAGCCGCCACTCGCGTGCAATGCGATCCCGATACGCATAGGTCTCTTGAAAGTGATAACCCGTGTCGAGAAAGAGAATGGCGATTCGTGGATCCAACTCGATTGCGAGCTTCGCCAGCAGCACGTCTTCCGCCTGAAAGCTGCAAGTCAGGCACACATCCTGCTGGCATGTGATTTCGCGCGCAAGGATGGCGCGCACCTGGTCCAGCTTGGCATTCACCAGAGCGTGTATTTCCACTGCGCTCATCACAAATTCGCCTTTTCGAAAGAGATCAGGATGCCTGTGCTGTGCAACAACTGATGGACGGCAGAGACCGCCTTGAATGGATCGTTTGCGTCGAGAGTGAGTTGCCGATCTTCCGCGCGCGCCAAGAGCGTGCCGCTATCGTTTTCGTGAACAACGAGCGCAAGCAGGCCGGAGTGAATCTGCAATCCGGTGACGATTTCCAGCAGGCTGGGATGAAGGAGAAAGGCGTCATCGTCGGCTTCGATGCGATTGGATACGACCCCGGCTGCAAAAAGAGAACGCTCGATCGCGTCAATCAGCTTCGTGGGTCCGCTCATTTCGAGAACGCCGCCGCGGTGCCCCCAGCGCGCGGCCCTTTCGCCGCCCGTTACCGGTCCCCATGCGCCCGCATCGATGTGGCCGCCCTCTGTTTCATAGCTGGACGCCGCGGTAATCATGCCCGCCGCGACCGTGCTTTTGGTCTCGGCGTCAATCAGGATAAAAGCGCCGGTGCCGCGATTTTCTCCGTAGAGGTCGAGCGCGATCGGCCGCAGCAGATTCAGGGTCACCACGCCGATGCCGTTCATCTCCAGCGTCTCAGCAGGTTCGTGCGTCAGAGTGCCGATGTTGGTGCGGTGCTCGATCGATGAAAGAGACGCAGGCACCGTCTGGCTTGTGTGCTTGAGCAGATAGCGGCGATGGAGTTGGAGCGGACGCCGATCCATCCAGACCAATGCGGCCTTGATGCTCTTGGCAACAGTTGCCGGCGCATGAGCGGAGACGATGAGATCGCCGCGGCTGATGTCGAGTTCCCGGTTCATCACCAGCGTAACGGAGAGTGGCGCATACGCCTCGGCAAGATCGCAATCCCAGGTGACGATGCGCGCGACCTCAGCGCTCCTGCCGGAAGGAAGCACGGTCACTCTGTCTCCAGGGCGAACTGTTCCAGAGGCAATTTGGCCGGCGAATCCGCGGAACGTCCGGTCGGGCCGAAGAACCCGCTGTACCGGAAGGCGAAACGGTTCGGCGCGCGTGTCAAGCGACGATGGCAGCGACTCAAGCAACTCAAGCAGGGATGGTCCGCTGTACCACGGCATTGCTTTTGAACGATGAACGATGTTGTCCCCCGCGAGCGCGCTGACCGGGACAAAGATAGACTCGACCGGACTGCCAGTATCGGTCGCGATCTGGTCGAGGATGGAACTGAAATCGGATTCGATGGCGCGGAATGCCGCTCCGTCGTAGCCGATAAGATCCATTTTGTTTACGGCGACCAGTACATGCCGCACACGCAGCAGCGAGGCGATGTAGGCATGGCGGCGCGACTGCAAGAGCACACCCTTGCTTGCGTCAATCAACACCACGGCCGCATCGGCCGTCGAAGCTCCCGTAGCCATATTGCGCGTGTACTGTTCATGGCCGGGCGTATCCGCGATGATGAACTTGCGCCGCGCCGTGGAGAAGTAGCGATAGGCCACATCGATCGTGATGCCCTGTTCGCGCTCCGCGCGGAGGCCATCGGTCAGCAATGCGAAATCGATCTGTCCGGGAGCGGTTGTTCCCTTGCCTTCGATGGAGCGCACTTGGTCTTCGTAGACCGATTGCGTGTCATAAAGCAGGCGTCCGATGAGCGTGGACTTTCCGTCGTCCACACTCCCAGCTGTCGAAAAGCGCAGCAGATCCTTCTCGCGCTCCTGTCGCAGGAATTCATCGATGGAGAAACCGGGAACGGTGAGAGTAGGCATCTAGAAATATCCCTCCCGCTTCTTGATCTCCATCGAGCCTTCCTGGTCGTGGTCAATGACGCGGTTGGCGCGCTCCGACGAGCGAAAGGAGAGCAGCTCGGCGATGATCTTGGGAAGCGTATCCGCATCCGAGCGAATGGCTCCGGTGCATGGACTGCATCCCAGCGAACGTAGCCGCGACTTGACGAGTTGCGGCTGCTCGCCGAGACGCGCGACAAAATTCTGCTCGATGGAGAGCAGCGCATCGCCGCGCACGTACATCGGGCGCTCCTTGGCAAAGTAGAGATCCACCACCGGAATGTTTTCCTCGTGGATGTATTGCCAGACGTCCATCTCAGTCCAGTTGGAGAGCGGGAAGACGCGAATACTTTCGCCGGGATGAATGCGCGAGTTGTAGAGGTTCCACAGCTCGGGGCGCTGGTTCTTCGGGTCCCACTGTCCGGCGCTGTCGCGGAAGGAGTAGATACGCTCCTTGGCGCGCGACTTCTCCTCATCCCGCCGAGCGCCGCCAAAGGCCGCGTCGAAGTTGTAGTGCTTCAGAGCGTCCAGCAGCGCCTGGGTCTTGAGCAGGCCGCAACAGCGCTTGGTATCGAGTGCGATGGGGTTCGTACCTGCGGCTAAGGCGCCTTCATTGCGCCACACGATCAGCTCCGCCCCAACCGAGCGAGCTGTCGCATCGCGGAAGGCGAGCATCTCCGCGAATTTGAATCCGGTGTCAACATGCAGCAGAGGAAAAGGGATCGGGCCGGGGTAGAAGGCCTTCTGCGCTAGCCGCAACATCACCGAGGAATCCTTGCCGATCGAGTACAGCATCACCGGGCGCTCGAACTCGGAGGCGACTTCGCGCAGGATGTGGATGCTCTCAGCTTCCAGCAGCCGCAGTTGGCTGAGGCGCCGCGGAGTGGAGAGACTCGCTCGCGGCGATGGGGGCAGTGTTTCTCTTTCGGCAACCGGCATGTGACCTCACTTCGAAATTGGAGGCTGAAGGCCGGCACAGGGGAGCACAAACCCGGCTCTTCAGTTGCGGGTGTGTCTTCTGAATCAGTTGTACTGGGAGATCAGAGACTAGCAGGTACACCCGTCGAAGATGTTCGACAGGCAACAACAAGAGCGGCTTAGGGAAGCACGGACCATGTGTCTCCTTATAGTAACAAAAGAACGGGGCGGGCACAATTCAGGTCGCCCCGCCAGTTCCTTCGCTCGATCTCTGCCCCTAGAACAGAAACTTCAAGGCGAACTGGAGCTGCCGCGACGTGGTTGCCGTTGCGGTCATTACGCCTGCCGTGGGTGAAAGCGCCGCCGCCGTCGATGGGCTGGCCGGTGTTGGGCCGGTGCTGAAGACGACGGCATTCGGTGTGGTGAAATTCGTGTGGTTCAGAATATTGAAGTACTCCACGCGGAACTGCGCGTGCAAGCGCTCACGGAGGGTCGCGTTCTTGACCAGCGAGAGGTCCACATCCGCCAGGCCCGGTCCGATCAGGGAGTCGCGGCCTGCGTTGCCGAAGGTGCCGGGGTAGGGCGCTTGAAAAGCGTTTGAATTGAACCACTCGGCCGCGGTCCTGGGGTAGGGCGTTCCTTGAAAGTTGGGGTTCAGCTGCGGACGCGCCGGGTTGCGGGAGTCTCCGTTGCCGGTTGGGTTGTAGCCGAGCTGCGGAGAAAAGGGGAATCCGCTCTGAAGCGTCGCTATGCCGCTGAAGCTCCATCCGCCGGCGATCTCCTGCGTAAGCGGAGATGCGTTGGCCAGCACTGCGTGCCCGGGTCCGGCGGGGAGTTCCCACGTTCCATTGATGGCCGCTGCATGGCTAATGTTGGTGGCGGCCAGGCCGTAATCCAGCTTGGGATTGCCGGGAAAGGAGACAAATGCGGGCGTGTTGGCGGAGACGCTGGTGTTCCAGGCCGAACCGTCATCGAGATTCCTCGACCAGGTGTAGACTCCACGCAACTGAAGCCCATGAGCGTACTGGCGGCGCACATCCACCTCCAGCCCGTTGTAGTTGCTAACGCCTTCTGAGACCCACGAGGTCGAGTTGGCAAGGCTCGGGTTGGACAGAGTGGTGGTCGGATAGTAGACAGTCCCCGCCGGCAGAGACGCGGGGCACGACGCCGCGGGGCAGACCACCGGCGCTGGCGTGTTCTCGTCTTCCGAGAGGATCTGATGGTAGCCGTGCGAACCGACATAGCCGATGGTGAGCGTCGTGCGGGGAGCGATCTCCTGCTCCAGCCTCACTGCCCATGCGAGCACGGTTGGCGTCTCGATATTGCGTTGCACATTGCTGGGAGAAACCAGGCCGCCCGTTGCCGAGGCCGTTGAGAGTCCCGGCAATTTGCTCAACGTTGTCTTGCTGTAGGAGAGCGTGGTGTTGTAGGGCGCGGTCTGATCGAGCCGGTAGTCGAGCGCGTCCAGCAGGGCGCGATGCAAGCCGAAGCTGCCTTTGATCGCCGTCTTGCCGTTGCCGAAAACATCCCAGGCAAGGCCGATCCGCGGCTCGGGCAGGGACTTTGCGCGGTTGTCGGAAAGGGCTGAACTGCCAACGGTCGGATTGGTATTCATGACGCCGTTGGTGAAGTCGTAGTTGGAGGCGCGGTCCTGCGCTTCATTCCAACCGGTTGTGGACTCGACGCGGACGCCGGCGCGCACTTCGAGCCGGGGCGTCGCCTTCCAGGCATCTTCGATAAATCCGGCGCTGAGCAGCGAGCGCCAGCCGAGTTCAGTCGGGGCGGGAACGATCGTGTACTTCGAGACAGTGCCCGCCTCGAAGGTGGCGAGCGTCGAGAACGAAGCCTGTCCATATTGGTCCTGCGCCAGGAAGTCGTTGGACTGCAACCGTTGCAGCCAGATGCCCGCCTCGACCTGATGCCGTCCACGCGTCCAGTAGATATGGTCATCGACGGTAAACAAATTGCGCGCGGTTGCATTGTTGCTGCCGGTGTTTGCGCCGGCAAGGGTGATCTGAGAGGCGCCGTTGGACGCGGTGCTGCCGGAGATGACAATAGCGCCCACGGGACCGTTCGCGACCCAGCCGGGAACCGGGCCCGCTACGATGCTGTTGAAGTGGAAATCTGCGCGCGAATAGCCGAAGCGAAGCGTATTGAGCAAGCTGGGCGAGTAGACATGCTGCTCCTGCGCGCTCACGACCTGTTCGCGAAGCCGCTCATAAATGGATGAAAAGGGATTCGCCGACGGGGTAGTTGCGTTGCTGTCATCCACTGTGTAGACGCCGAAGAGCAGATCCTTCTGGGAGAGGTTGGAGTCGATGCGCGTGGTTCCAAAGTCCTCCCGCACATGTTGCGGCGGATGCGAGAAGGCTTCGGCAATGCCGCTGCCCAATTCCGTCGTTCCGATGGGCCACAGCGCCAGCAGCGGCTGAACGCTGGCGACCGTGGCAGCGCGAGCGGACGCGTCCGGAACAAACGTCAGATCGCTCAGGTCAAGATGCTGGCGATAGCCTTCGTAGTTGGCAAAGGCGAAGAGCTTGTCGTGGCGCAGCGGGCCGCCAACCGCAACGCCGAAGTCATTGCGCTGGAAGGGAGCAATCTGCGCCTGATCGAAGTAATTGCGCGCATCCAGCGCGCTGTTGCGGAAGAACTCATATACCGAGCCGTGAAACTGGTTGCTGCCCGAGGCGGTGATAATCGAAACCTGTGCTCCGGTACGCTTGCCGTAGTTGGCGCCGTACGTGTCGCTCACCACGTTGAATTCGCGCACCGCCTCCACGCCAAGCAACTGGCCGCTTGTGCCGCCGGGAGTGACGTTGATGAGCGAGGCTCCGGTGTACTCGATGCCGTTCAGCAGAAAGAGATTGTCCTGCGGACGCCGGCCGGAGACTGAGTACATGTTGCCCACCGAGGAGTTCGATGTTCCTACGCCGCCGGAGCGCTGCGTCGTATAGCTCACCGCCGCCGGATTGAGTTGCAGGAGCTGGTCGAAGCTGCGGCCGTTGAGCGGAAGCTCCTTGACCTGGCGCTCATTCACCAGTCCTTGCGACTGGAGCGTGGAAGTGTCAACGCTTACAGGAGTGTCGGCGACCGTCACCACCTGCGCCACAGTGCCGACTGTAAGCGTGAGATGCAGGTGGATGCTTTGACCGACGGCTAGCACAATGCCGGTGCGCTTGAGCGGGGCAAAACCGTCGAGCGTGACGGAGACGGTGTAGACGCCAACCGGGATCGAGGGCGCGGAAAACGTGCCGTCCCCGGCGGTGATGAGGCGGCGTTCGCCGCCGGTCTCCTCGTTGCGAATGAGCACCGTCGCTCGGTCGACTGTGGCGTTGCTGGGGTCCGCCACATCGCCGGCAATGGTGCCGCCCACCAACTGCGCAGGCGCGAGCGGCGCCGCCGCGAGCCATGTGATGAGAACCAAAAGAAGGCGTAAACGAGCGGAGAGCTGGGGAAGATGCATGACTGGGCTCCTAAAGAATCAGTTGCGATGAATTTCTGGGTGAAGGGGAAGTGGGCGGGATCAGCGGCGACAAGAACAGATCGCGGCGCCGAGCTTGAAGGGCCAGACGCAGGCGGAACACTTATGAATATGAGAGGAGACGATCAAATCCTGGAGCTCCATACAACGGCGTCGGTGGTGGGGTTCTTCTATCGGGCGGATGGCCGATATCGAATCATTGCGAAATCTAGCGCGGACACCAACAGACCGAGTACGCCGGGGAGGCGCAACAACAGGTCGGAGTTTGGCGGGAAGCAACGATCACAAATTGAAAGTAACATAGGACAAGTTGAAGTGCAAGAGGTTGCGTGGCCAGCTTGACTTTCGCGTTGCCTGCCCCTACTATCTCTTTATGCAAGGTCAACCCTGTTGTCGCTGCTGTACGCCGCTTCGCGCGCACAGGTGACCTGGGTCTAAAAGTCAGATCGAAAACACGGTTTCCAAATGCCCGCGATACAGCCATAGCTGTCGCGGGCTTTCTGTTTTTTTGAAAGAGGGAAAATGGCTCAAATTGTTCCGGAAAAAGAGACCAAGGCCCAACGTGCGGAACGCCTCAAGCGCGAGAAGAAGCCGTGGGAGGCGTTCGACGAGGTGCGCGCCTTTGCCCGCCAGGGCCGCGCGAGCGTGGTTCCCGAGTGGGCTGCCACTTATTTCAAATGGTGGGGCGTCTACACCCAGGGTGACGGCGTGGGCGTCACCGGCGGCAAAGGCGGCGAAGGCCTGGCTTCCGATTACTTCATGATGCGCATCGGCATCCCCAACGGCATTCTCTCCGCCGGCCAGCTTCGCGTCATCGGCGGCCTGGCGCGGAAGTACGCACACAACCTCGCCGACATTACCGTCCGCCAGAACATTCAGCTTCACTGGCTCACCATCGAATCGCTCCCCAAGGTCGTGGATGCTCTGGATGCGATTGGACTCTCGCCCAAAGGTGCCTGCGGCGATGTGGTGCGCAACGTGACCGGCTGCCCGTTGGCCGGCGTGGCCGCCGATGAGTTGATCGACGCCTCTCCGCTCGCCGCCGAGATTTCGCAACTGCTCAAGGCAAATCCGGAGTTCTACAACCTGCCCCGCAAATTTAAAATCTCCGCCACCGGCTGCCCCTCATGGTGCTCCTATCCGGAGATCAACGATGTCGCGCTCACCGCGGTGAAACACGACGGCCAAGTCGGCTTCTCGCTCCGGGTGGGAGGAGGTTTGTCCAACGAACCGCATCTCGCCGTTCGCCTTGACGCCTTCATTCTCCCGGACCAGGCCGTCCGTGTGGCGCGCACCGTCACCGAGATATTCCGCGACCAGCAGGGCCTGCGCGAGAGCCGCGACCGCGCCCGGCTAAAGTATCTGTTCATGAAGGAGGGTTGGACAGCAGAGAGCTTCCTGGCTGAACTTCAGTCGCGCCTCGATTTCAAGTTGCTGCCCGGTGTGCCGGAACAAGTACCCGATGAAATCCTCCGCGACCACGCCGGAATCCATCCGCAGCGCCAGTCTGGCCTCAGCTACGTCGGGGCCTCTGTCCTCCGCGGCCGCCTGACCGGCGAGCAGTTGGCAGCAGCAGCCGAATTGGCCGAGCGTTTCGGCAGCGGCGCGCTCCGCGCCACCGTCTCGCAAAACCTGCTGTTCATCGACATACCCAACAGCAAGACGGCGGAACTCGCCCGCGAACTCGGCCAGATCGGCCTCCAGGTCGAAGGCTCGTTCTTCTGGCGCGGCGCCGTCGCCTGCACCGGCACGGAGTTCTGCAAGCTGGCCATCACGGAGACCAAGGGCTTTACCCGCTGGCTGGTGGACGAACTCGAAGAGCGGCTGCCGGAGTTCGACCAGCAGCTCAAGCTGCACGTCACCGGCTGCCCCAACAGTTGCGGCCAGCATTGGATTGCGGATATCGGCATCGAGGGGAAGAAGATCAAGCACGAGGGCAAGCTCATCGACGCCTATTATTTCTGCCTCGGCGGAGCGGTGGGCCAGCACGCCGCAATCGCCCGCCCGGTGGGTTATCGCTGCCCCGCGCCGCTGGTGCCGGAAGCGATCGAACGCCTGCTGCGCGAATATCTCGCCGGCCGCGAGCCGGAGGAGAACCTGCGCGCCTGGTTCGGCCGCCATTCCAACGACGAACTCCGCGCCCATCTGGCCGGTGAGGTTTTTGCGGCCGTCGAGCGCGACGCTCCCACGGGCCGCGTGCCGCACGAATTAGCCGCCGATTGAGGATCGAATCATGAGCCTGTTGCCGGTCTTTCTCAAACTCGAAGGTCGCCCCGGCCTGCTGGTCGGCGCGGGGACAGTTGCGTTCGACAAGATCGGCAGCCTGCTCAAGGTAGGCCTCCGCCTCCGCGTCATCGCCCCCGATGCGCGCCCTGAAATCCGGCAACTGGCGACAGAGGGAAGACTCGAATGGATCGATCGCCGCTTCGAGCTTTCCGACCTTGACGGCAACTTCCTGGTCATCGCCGCCACCGATTCCGCTGAGGTCAACGCCGCCGTTTACCGGGGAGCCGTCGAGCGGGGCATCCTTTGCAACAGTGTGGACGACCCTCCTAACTGCGATTTCTACTTCGGCTCGGTGGTCAGCCGCGGCGACCTGCAGATCGCCATCTCCACCGCCGGTGAAAGCCCCGCCGTCGCCCAGCGCCTCCGCCGCGAGATCGACGAGCAACTACCCGATGACCTCGGCCCGTGGCTTGAAAATCTGGGCCAGCTCCGCCGCGAAGTTCTCCAAACCCATCCCCGCGGCGAGGCGCGCAGGCTCCTCTTGCATCAACTGGCGCAGCGTCCGGTGTGCAAAGCGGCGTCCTGTCCCTGGCATCAATTGGCTCTCGCGCCGCAGTTGCTCCATCCTGTGGAAAATCCCCGCGCTTCCGCGGGCGATGTTTATCTGGTGGGAGCAGGTCCCGGAGACCCCGGCCTGCTCACCGTCAAGGCCCTGCGCCTCATCCAGACCGCCGACGTCGTCCTCCACGACGACCTTGTTCCGCAGGCGATTCTCGACCACGCCTCACCTTCGGCTGAAGTTCTCAACGTAGGCAAGCGCTGTGGCAGCAGGACCATCACACAGGACGAAATCAACCAGTTGATGATCGAACACGCCCGCCTGAATCGCAGTGTGGTTCGCCTCAAGAGCGGCGATCCGCTCATCTTCGGCCGCGCCGCCGGAGAGATGGCCGCCCTCGCCGAAGCGGGCGTGCCTTTCCAGATCGTCTCCGGAATCACCGCCGCCTTCGCTGCCGCCGCTGCCATCGGTTGCTCTCTCACCAGCCGCAACAGCGCGTCCAACGTGATCTTCTCCACCGGCCACCACGCGCAGTCGCACAACCAGTCGCCGCTGCCGGAACTGGAAGATGCCACACGCGTCGTCTATATGCCCGGCCGCGACCTCACTCTGCTTGCGCAGGAATGGCTCCAGCAAGGCCTTCCGCCGGACTTCCCCTGCGCCGTCGTCTCGCGCGCCGCTCAGCCCGGCCAGCAGGTTCGATGCACCACGCTCGCCGCGCTCGGCGACGCCGAACCCACCCTTGCGCCCAGTCTGCTCATCGCCGGCTGGGCCGTCCGGGAAACCGCTGCCGCTATCCATCTCGCAGCCGGCTGTGTTCCAGTTCCAGCCTGAAATTTAAATCATTTTTTGCAGCACCAACATGCCGAAAGCCACCGCCACCGGAGCACCGGCGCACCCTGTAGACCCGAATGCGGAGAGGAAAGAGTGGCGTTTTCTCCTGTCCGAACTATCGGGGTGGATGAGGAATAAACCTTGCAGATGATGCCATAAAGCCCAAAGCCTCCACGACGAGGGACACGGAGCGTCTCATTATCAACAAGCACCTGCTCTCTCGTTGGGAAGAAGTACCAGCCATCGAGATGAAGGCTTTGGCAATTGAAAAATGGTTGAAGGGCGTGTCTGTTGACACGCTCGGGGAGAAGGGGCAGGAATGGGATTCCCTGACCAAATGGCGTCGCGTCATGAACGACATTTTTCTTCATGGGCAGAAACATGACCTCATACCCGAGTCGTGTGACCCTGTGGCTCGCCAAAATAGCGATCGGCATTCAAATCAAAGAGTTGGCAGATATGCCCCAACTTGGTCTGTCCCCGTATGATACTGACCTCATGCTGTGCCTGCTGAGGTTTTTACTTGTCTTCCTTATCCGTATTTTTCGCTCTCGCCGCGACCTGCTGCTTGAGAACCTGGCTCTTCGCCAGCAACTTGTCGTTATGAAGCAGCGGTATCCTCGCCCACAGGTCTCCACCTCCGACAAGCTGTTCTGGGTGATCTTGCGGCGGCTCTGGCCGGAATGGATGCAGGCGCTAA
>Ga0181530_10005590_pt1 | contig 12743 bp, 12 predicted proteins | sample PEATcosm2014_Bin_42_FD_119769 | JGI IMG/M metagenome (GOLD analysis project Ga0181530, IMG submission 119769) | Peatland microbial communities from MTU Mesocosm Facility, Houghton, MI, USA - PEATcosm2014_Bin10_60_metaG | ecosystem: Environmental > Terrestrial > Soil > Wetlands > Peat | place... | reverse complement strand
CTCGGTCACCGCGGAAGAAATCAAGGCACCGAGAAGAAAGCCAACCGCTCCAATCGAAAAGATGATTCCTATTACACCCTTAGAAATTCCCAAGATACGGTACGCGTAGAGTAGGATGGCTACGCCGAAAATGTTGGCGCCGAGGTTGTAGGTACCGGTGCATCCTGCCTGTGTCCAGAGCAACTTATTGCCAGTGATCACTCTGATCCCTTCCTTCATTTCAGCGAAGAAATGCCCTTCGCGGTCGGCGGAGCTGTGTTCAGGATGCGGTTCAGGTTTTCTAATCCAGACAAGCATGAGGGCGGCGATTAGAGTTCCGAACGCATCCGCTGTGAGTGACAGGGCTGCGCCAAAAAGCTGCATCATAGCGCTCGCAATGCTGGGACCCACAACTTGAGCGGCAGACTCGCTGGTCTCAAGCTTCTGGTTGCCTTCTACGACGTCCTCTTTGTTGACTAGGCTTGGAAGGTAGGACTGGTAGGCGACATCGAAGAAAAGGGCGCATGTCCCCATGATGAGGGAAACGGCGTACAACTGGTAGAGGCCGAGTATTCCGAGTAGGAAAGCAGCAGGCACCGTCGCGAGCGTTGCCACCTCGATCAGGTTCACCACGATCATCACCATCCTCCGTCTTATCCTATCCATCCAGACACCAACGAAGAGGCCGAGGGTGGGGAAGGCTATGAAGCCAAGAGAGTTGATCACCCCGAGCTGAAATGCCGACACCTGGATGGTGAGGATGGCCACTGTGGGGAGCGCCAGATCCGTAATCGGGCCCGTGAACTGTGTGACCGTGTCACCGATCCAGAATTTGAGGAAATCTCGGTGATTCCAAAGATTTCCCCTCGCCATCAGTTCACACCTGCTGCCAGCTAATTTCTTCGATTCATTGAACGCGACCAATTAGCTAGCCGGTCAGTCCAGAGGATTCAGAACTCTTCTTTGGGATTTTGCGAACTTTCGAAGGGTAAATGAAACTAACTCCTATGCCATGCGGTGTTGGACCGGCGCATTATAGTTGGCTTATCAGAATTACCCTTTAGTGTCACCTGTAACACATTTCTGGACTAGAATCACATTCAGGCTTGGTGAGGGTTATTTGAGAGCGTCAAGAGTTATTGGTGGTCTCTTCGTCGTCTCCGGGCTTCTCGGAATCTTCTTACTCTATTCGGACCCGACTTTGCGGATTGGTGCCCCTCAGCATTACGACGCGTTGATTGCTTTCGTGGTTATTGACTTTCTTCTCGGTGGGTTAGAGCTTCTTACGCCTAGAAGTCTCTTGCTTCGTGCGTCAGCTATCTGGAGCGTGGTGCGAATTCTACTCATGGTGGGTGACGTCTTTCTAGGTCCGATGTATCAGTTTACGTACGCTCAGTTTGCTGACTACCTATTCAACCCAATGAGTTCAGTACCCGCGGATGTGGGAAATCCCGCTGGAATTCCAGCTATCCCTATTGATCTAATCCTCCTGATCGATCTTGCAGTTCTCATCATCGCTCTGCGCCAGAAACATTCCGCAAGTTTAACATAAGAATCAAAGGAAAATGTGAGACTGGTACACACACTTCAAAACTACTCTCGCGGAATATCTGAGGGATCACTAGTAACACACTCGTCACTATGGCCTGCCCTAGATGCAAGAAGGGAATGCCGATCGCAACTACGCTTGAACTAAGAGCAGAGGAGAGAGATTGGGCGACGTCAAGAACAGGGTGACAGAGCTTAACTCGGCACGTTCAACATGCGAATCAGAGAAGCCTTGAGACTCGTCTGTGCCAGACAGCTTGGTCTGCGTTGGTGTTGGGGTGTTTACCAGCCGCTGCCGGAGGCGCTAGTTGTCGCTGACGATGCCGTAGAGGAGAATGGTGTTGGGACCGTGCAGGCGTACCATACGTTACCAACTCCTTGACCGTTAGTCTGCCCTGCGCTCATATCGTTGATGAAGTAGTAGAGTGGCCAACCATCGTAAGCTAACTGCTTACTCCCATCGGGTCGAGTGATTACTGTGAAGCTGGTTGCGCTGAGTCCTGATGGGAGAGCCAGGCTAGCGACGTAGAACGCGGGCCATTTCGCCGTGCAACCACCCGTACACGCACTCGTCCCACTATTTTGGGTATCACGCGAGAAAGTGTACAACGTGAAGCCAGTAGCGTTCGTCAAGTAAGATCCTATACCGGGTTTGGTGGCCATGTTTACGGAATACTGTGAAGAACTCGTACTCATACTCTGAGCGTATGCAACCATGCTCGGAGACACAATGGAGTAGCCAGCAAAAAGCGCCACAACTGCGGTGAGCACTACAAGCGCGGCTGAGGCGATCTTAAGCTTCGAATTGACTTGACGCATACAGGATCAAGAATTATGACAATCGTCATGTATATTTAAACTCATTCCAAAATTATTCAAGAATCCAGCCAAAAAGTGCTGGATTAGTATGGTAACGGTCGTATCTCGCGCATGCTGAGAGAGTGGAGTAATTAGGATAATCAGCGACGTTGCCGCATAAACTCTCTACAACTTGAACGGCCGGGCGCCCCAATTTTTCTCTTATTTCTTTGTGGTTAGATTAGTTATTTCCGTTGCGAGTTCTTGTTTCGTCTTTCCTAGGGTATTTATGCCCAGGCTCTTCGCGGCAATTATCAGCGGGTCTTGAGGAAGGTGGGTTGGTGCCTGCTGACTGGTAATAGTTTCGTTAATGGGATCTGTGATGGACTTCACATCCACAAGCGACGTAACCTCTTTGGCTGCTTTATCGAACTCTCTTTTTGCTTGGCCTATTGCTCTGACCATTTCGGGGAATTTCGATGGACCCCAGACAAAGAGTGCTATGAGTATCGCGACTATAACTAGTCCGTCGAATCCTGAGAGTGGCACTTCCTTCCACAGTCACGGGCAGCGTTCGGTTCCCTATAAGAATAGGGCTGAGACGGAAGAAAGTATTCTCCAAGATTGCCAATACTCGTAGGAAACCTGCCGCACAGTACCAAACCGTTTCATACCCTCCACTTTGGAGTTCACTTTTCCTCACGAGAGAGTCCAGCGCAACCCCATCTCTCTGCCTTAACTGATTGCAGCGGTCACGGCAAGAAACGTGAATCGAGTTGAATTGTCCGAATTGCAACCTGGAACTTCTTGGTCAGGATGATTACCCTCTGAAGCGGTGCGAGAAATGCAACCTCTGGTTCGAATTAGAGAACGATGAAATTGTTCCGTTACGAGCCGAACCATTGTACATGTCGGGCTGAATCTGATTGGAGATTGAAGGTAACTCAACCAACTGCTTCTATTGTCACAAGCCGTTAGTTTGGATTAGCAGAGTCAAGCGGTCACAACAGGGCCGTGACGTATACGAATTCGATTTTCGTTGCGACTCTTGCAAGCGTGAGTTTCAATTCAAGGATGGGAAGCTTAAGGAACTGAAGGCTCAACGAGATGCATTCGCTGAACTCATGGCGATGCGTGAGGCTGAAATCGGCGCAATCCGTAATCGTCGTTGTCCTCATTGCGGTGGGCCGTTGAACGATTGGCTGACCTGTGACTGGTGCCATGAGCAGTACGGCATAGATAACGGAGAACTCGTACCCAGAACCGAGATTCTGCTTAAGCAACGTAAGCCCCAGATGAGGGAGTTCTATGCCCTTAACGCGCAACGGTAACCATTACACCCTCCGCGCCAAACGGCTCTGCGCTCAATGCCATGAGTGGACAGACCAGACGGCAACAAGTTGCCGCTATGAAGCTCCAGAGATACCTAAAGTTCCTCCAACCTCAATCAAACACATCGAATGGTTATGTGATTGGTGCGGTGGTTACGAGGAAGAAGTCAAGGATACCCTTGAGCCCACAGACAAAACAATGATGGTGAAACGGCTGCTCAGCCTACCGAAGGAATACGACGTGCTGGGCTTCACCCTAAGCTCGGAAGCGAATGTTATCTCAATTAAGATTCGATTACCCGACTTTGATATGGGCGAGTTGCGGGCCATTCAGTACAAGCAACAGGAGACCGGTTTCATAACCGTTGACGAACTCATCAAGGTGCAACGAGCCGGCTACAAACAACCCATCGCCGTCCCCCCTAAACCTCAGCCTAGCGATGCTGCGGCGCGGCGGAAGAAGGAGAGGCAGAGGGCTTTCGCCGGAGAACCCAGACCATACGATTGACGAGAATCCGTCCCATTCGCTCTGATGGTCAAAATATGCAAGCTAAAACTAGGAAACGAGTTGGGGTCATAATCTGCGGGCGCATCTGGTTAGAGGTCGACCAGAAGATACGGGATTGGATTAAGAACCACCCCCACGAGAAGATCCTTGATAGAATTCCAATCGTATTCATAGCTGAAAGCGGGAGATATTGCGGTGGTCTAATGGTAGAGACTTACGAAGAATCACTCCCTTCAGATTTTTGAAATCACGATCTCCAATTATTCCCGCGTGGAGCCTCGCTACCTTCAAGCCTAAAGAGAACCAATTATTCCTCAGGCTCATAGGCAGGTGGGGTCTTGGTTCCGGAGGGTAAGTCTGCGTGGCTTGTAGGGGCCACTTACAAGACGGGGTTAATCACTCTCAAGCTGATCATATCGCCCGACCTGGAATCGGTTGAATGGGTTGAGAGAGATTTTCAACCGTACTACCTGACTACGCAGAAACAGGGCGAACCCGTCAAGAAGATAGACCTCTTTACTGGAAACGAGTTGACACTAAACAAGGTCACCTACACAGGGAAACCTTCGAAGGACACGAAAGCTTGGGAGCTGGACATCGATCCGGCGCTCAGCTACGCGTATGATAAGGGGCTTCGGTTCGGCATCCTTCACCGTTTCAGCGACAACGGGTGGATTCCCGATGCATCGTTGGGCGGGGAAGATGATTCTCGCTTTGAGAAATTGTTCGGAAGGATCAGCCGAAGTGACCCCCTCAAGTATGCTTCGTTGCAGGAGGCGTACGCGTGCGTCAGCCAACCCGTACCCAGGGTTTCTGAGGCGAAGCTCAATCTCCGTGAGGTTGGCTCCGAGGAGGATTACTACAATGCTTTTCTCCTGAGCCGCTTGGCGAACCTCCCCCTCAACCGAACCTACAGAAACTACTCCGTCTCCGATTGGATACGTTCAATGCTCAACACCTACTACCGCTCCCATAACATCCTCATTCCCAATCCGGAAGAGCTCAATCTTGGAGACATGAGAAAGCAGGTGACGGGCGCTTTAGCAATCGGGCCGGAGGCGGGTACTTACTTCAACGTGCACGTCCTCGATTTCGAATCTCTCTATCCAGGGTGTATAGACGTTTTCAACCTCTCATACGAGACTATCCAATGTCTCCACCCAGAATGTCGAAGCAACCGGGTGCCCGGCCAACCACAGTTACATGTTTGCACGAAACGACGGGGAATCTACTCCGCTCTCGTAGGCGCTCTGCGTGAGCTGCGTCTGCAGGTCTACAAACCGCAGACGAAAACAGCAGATGAGGCGGACGGTAATGTGTTGGCCGCATCGCGAATTTTGAAGCTATTTCTCGTCTCCTGCTATGGCGTTACAATTAGAATTCATGGTTTAGCCAGTCCACTCCTTGGCGAGGCGATCACCGCTTACGGGAGGCATGTGCTTCAATCAACTTGGGATTTGGCGAAGGGGATGGGTCTGAGGCCGAAGTATGGCGACACCGACTCCGTCTTCCTAGACAACCCAACCGCGGAGGAGACGTGGAAACTCATTCAAGAAGTCGGTAGCAAGTTTAGGCTGCAATTGGCTTATGATCGCGTCTATTCGGTCTGCGTTCTCAGCACCATCAAAGCGTACTTCGGCATTCTACCAAACGGAGAAACTGAAATCAAAGGTCTAGCCATCGCCAAATCCAACTCACCCCGATTCTTTCAACAAACCTTCCAGCGCTGCCTGACTCAGCTAGCTGAAGGGCGGCGTTCTCCATCCGACTTCGAAACCGCCAAACAGCAAGTGCCCGAAATAGTCAATGGGGCCGTTCGCAGCCTCCGCGAAAAGGCCGTAAGCCTAGCGGACCTGGAGTACCGTGTTGAGCTCAGGGAGGACCCACATGAGAAGTTAATGTCGAAGAGGCTTCCGCAAGCCTACCAGGCGGCTTGGTTGCTCATGAAACAAGGAAAAGCGCCAGCCCGTGGGGAAACGATCGGCTTTGTGAAGGTGCTTCCCTTCAGGTTGCAGGGAAGAAACTTCACCGTCAAACCCACCCCACAAGCAAACCCGAAAGAAATTGACGTAGAGGACTATATCCTCAGCCTGTTCGCCTCACTATCACAGGTCTTCGATCCGATGAATATTAGACTCAAATTGAATCCGGCGACCCTTTCAGATTTCGTTTAATGCTCATCAGCCTGAAGGCATCGTCGCGACACCTATCGTAACGGCCTTCTGAACATGTGCTCCAGATTCGTCCACGAAGCTCTCATGAGTTGTCTTAGGCGGAAGGTAGCTCGGAAAAAGAGAGGAAAGGAAGCTAAGTCCAGTCTGAGACTTACTTAGCGGTAGGGAATATCGGTCATCCAAAGATCTCCGTACAGCCAGAGTGAGTATTGGCCTTCTAGGTTGCTCTGTTGTGGAGTGAATAGTACGGTGGTTCCTTCTCCTGGAGTTGCCTGCCCTTGAAGTACGAGTGATCCTGGGTTACTTCCGCCTACCTGCAAATTGAGCTGCAACGTGCCGGTCTGGTTGTTGGTTTGGCCCTGGCCTCCAGTTATCGTGTAAAACACTGGGCCGATTTGCAATATGCCTGTCATTTGGCTGAGCTGTATATTTCCACCGTTTACGTTCGCTATCCCTTTCAGGTAGATACTTGCGCTGGGTGAAGTATTTCCCATACTGTTTATCGGGGTCGCGCTGCCTCGGGCCGTGATCAGTACCGACTGCGGGGCCGCGTGTGCCAAAGCAGGCTGAATCGCGAGGATTGAAACGACTGCGAGTAGGCCTGCAAGCGTAAGCTTTCTGGTTTCCGTGTTCAAAGTAACATTTCTCCTGCGCTATGACTGCACGGACATGGTATATTAGTGTTCGCATTATGGGGCATTAGTGTGTTAGAAGTTTTATTGCGTCTCAAACGATAGACCTAACTCATTCAACAATTTTCGATACGCGATCGCGGTGCGACCCGATTTCAGGTGCAACTCAGCCCGTAAATCTAAAGGTAGAAACTCCAGACGTTGAGATTCGACTACGGGCATATCTGCGCCTATAATGCGATGTTCGTACGCACGGACACTTTTCGTTAGTTCATCGTCTGAAAGATCATGCATATAGTTGGTGCAGTGTAACCATACTAGACTCTGTACTTCTTCGACTGTAGCTCAAATCATGTACCGCTTCCCTTGCGACTCGCTGGTCAGTGATGCTGTCAGGGGACGTAAGGGCGTCTGCGGCGTAACAGAATCAACGCTGCCAACCCCAAAGCGAATCCTACCGTGATTGCTTCTACTTGGAAACCTGGTATAGGCGAAGTCGTCATCGGTGATGTAACCATGCTGTTTGAAGAGATGGCTTCAGTACCGGTTGAAGACTGGACCGGTGAGGGTGAGGAAAAAGTTCTGGGAACGTATGGTTGCGGTCCTACGAAGTTTGCTGGTTCCAGAAGCGGGGGTAATGGTGTCTGATCAAAATTGAACGAATTTGACATGTCTCCAATGTCAGTTAACTCGTCTCGATCATTATTGTTCGGGAGGCGTGGAAGGCTCCAATTGTCTTCAACGAGTTTAAGGAAAGAAGCGAACTCGTACAGTGTGTTGTCAACGTACGCGTGCTTGGCCCAAGGGGAGATTACGAGTGTTGGAACACGGAACCCCTCGCCGTAAGCGTCAACTTGCGGTGGAGCGACATGATCATAAAACCCACCATAATCATCCCAAGTAATCACAATCGCAGTACTCGACCAATACGGACTCTGCATCACCTGATTCACCAAATAGGATACGTAATCCATCCCACAATCACTTCGCGCAGGTGGATGCTCACTAACACCGCCTGTTCCCCTGCAAGCCGCAGGCCAACCAAGCGGAGTAAACTGGTTAGGAATAATCCACGACACCGCAGGCAGTTTCCCATCGTTAACATCCGACGCGAAAGACGAGGTGGGTTCAACGTGTTGGTTGAGAACGTTAACGTTGTTCTGGAAATAACTGAACAGGGGTAATACGTCCCAAATGTCGGCGAAAGTGGGGTCGTACGCGTTTCTCCCATTATACCACGTCCAACTGACATTAGCTAGAGTCAACTCCTGCGCCATCGTCGCCCACGTAAACGAAATACCCGGCTGCCACGCAGCTGGCGCAAGATTTGCAGGGTTGTTGAACACGTGTCCTGAACTATCAATCCAAACCCTGGGGTAAGTAGACGTTGCTGGACCATTCGCTCCCGATACGATATAGAGGTGATTGGGCAAACTAGGGCCCATCTCGGAGGAGAAGAAATTATCATCAATCACATAGTTAGAGGCGTAATCGTAGTAATACGGAATATCGGTCCCATCGTAGTACCCCATCGTAACCGAAGATCGCTCAGCTGTGACGAACCCATCCATCCTACCACCATCATACGCCAAATGCGCAGCCCGCCATGAATGATCCAGATCCTGCAGGCTCTCATTGGACAAATGAAACGGCGTTGTAGAATTGCTCTGTGGCAATTCAAAATCATCAGGGTCACTCACGCCTGGAGGCAGTTCGTCCCCTACAATGTAGACTGGTTGCGTAACGTTAAGGTGAAACGGTCGAGTTATCTTCGAAAACCTACTGTCAATATTCCACGAACAACAGACCGGAGCGTCATTCAACCCATTAACGCCCGGAAACGCACCGAAATAATTGTCGAAACTATGATTCTCCTGAATGATGAAAATGACGTGCTGCAGCTTAGTCGTTGACGGGTTCAAGCTCGAGGGGGGAATCCAGAAAACCCCAAGCAGCGGAATGTAAGGAAGAACCATCGCAATTAACAAAACCGCGCCGACCGAAACTACACCGTAACGAAACCTCGCGCTAGATCTTTCACGTTGACTTCCAGACATACTAATGCCAACCGAATAGAGAGCTGAACTGAGCGACCACAGAGATCGTTCGATTGCATTTATATGACTTATGACATGATTTTAACTGAGTCCACACGAAAAACTTCCTTGTCCGAAATCTTGATGATCAATAGTCGCTTCAAATCAGTTGACGTTAGGACTCGGCCCAATTCTTGACGTCTTAGCTTTGGCCAAGAAGATGGCAAGCAATACGACAGCGAAAAGACCGCTTAGCCACAATAAGAGTTGAGTAAATGAGATACTCACGAGATCTTGCGAATTTAATATCACTGGAAACACACGGTCCAACCCTAGATATGCAGTTGAGAGCATTTCGGACTTGGCGTTGTTCACGTTCAAACCGATAGCTCTTGACCAAGACAATGAGAAATTCAAGTATAGGCCGACGAATATCATGCAGTACGCTGCAGTTTTGAACCACAGCTTAGATAGATTATTCTTTAGAGCCAGTGATAGAGGTAGGCTGAACAGGGGCAGGACTGAGATAAGATATCTGGCAGGGAGACTATAGCCTGCCCACCAATGCGTGAACAGAGAGGACCCCACATATTCTGCTAAGACTGCACCTGTAGTCAAGGCGAAGATCTCTGGCCTCTCTTTGAGAAGGGGTCTCAATCCGAGTACGGACAGCAACAGGATAGGGGAATAGGGCAAGAGGCCACGGTAACGGTCGAATACGAGCCCGGTGGCTGCGAAGATCACGTTGTTTACCATAATTTGGGGGTATGCTGATTCCCCAGAGGCTAGGGGAACCGCAAACGCGCTCCCGAACGCGATGGTGTTATAGAAGCAGAAAGCCGCCAACCAAACAGTCGCTCCGGCAAGAAAAAGAACAAAATTCAGACGCTTTCTTCTGATGCAGATTATGAAGAGCGCTAATCCGAGGCCCACGATGATTGCGGAGTAGGCCGCTTTCAACAAAAACCCGTAACCAATGAGTAAGCCCATCGCCAACTGGACGCTGTTCGTTAAACCATACTTGAGAACCAAGTTAAGAGAGACTAGCAGCAAAAGCGCCATCAAAAGCTCTGGATAAAACTGGTTCGAATATGCAAATACGAGGGTTGCAAACCCCATCACCAAAGCAGTAGCGAAGGAAACATAATCATCCCCAGTTATCCTCCTGCACGCAAAATATTGAGACAAATTCACCAAGCTTGTGACCAATGGAATGAAGAGAATTACTCCAAGTGAACCTCCAATCATATAGAAGGGCGCGGCTAGGAGAGGGAGGCCGATGCCGTGGGTTGAGTAGAAATGTCCGTCGGGCCCCTTCACCGCATGCCACGAATAAGGCCACGTCGTCCACTCCGGTCGTGGATCCCTGTAAACGTCCTCCACGTACAGGTGCCCCTCTACAAGGCTCTTGATTATCACAACGTAATGCGGCTCATCACCAGTGTAGTAAGAGGAGAAGGAGGTCCCGTTATGAAGTGAGAGAAATCCGTACAAGCAAAGGGAGACTAGCAGGAGCACAAGTGGATACCGGTTTCTCCTAAGAAAAGAACCTACCCGCATCACGATGCGCTCTTGCGTGGGTCCCACTTTGCCTATTCAGTTTGAGTTGCTTGGATGGGGGGTTATGTGAATTGCCAGAGCCCGACTACATTGCCTTCTGTGTCTCTGAAGTATGCTGCGAATCCGAAGTTTCCGACGGGCGCTTTTGGTTGGATGACTTTGCCTCCGTTCTGCTCGATCGCTGCCGCTGCCTGGTCAATGTTCTTCACGTTGATGTAGATGACGGGGGACTTCACTGAGTCACTGCGCTCCACCATGCCACCGTTTATTGCGCCTGGTTCCTTTGGCTTTCCCCGTACTCCCAACCTATCAGCTTCAACGGTTCCGACTTGTGTGTAATGCATCTCTGGAATCTCGTTCATCTTCCAATCAAAAACCGTACTGTAGAATTTCCTTGCTCGCGGAAGGTTGTCCCCTGGTATTTCGAAGAATATTACCTTGTCCAAATCCTCACCTCCAACAGCTTAGTCACGCCTAAGCCTCTGAGGGTTTAAAGCTAGCCCGATGCTCCAAGATCAATAACAATAATCGAGCTTATGCTGAATCATGAACTGATCCTTTAGACTTCCTTCATAAGCCATTATCCATCAAAGCTACTGAGGAAGTGATTTCTCCGCATAGTCGATACAAGCTTATAAAAAACTGCAAACGCAATATTTTACCGGTTTTTGGATGAGCACGTATGTCGTTTTGTTCCGTGACGGATTGCCGAAGGAGAAGCTAACTGATGATTATCTAAGTCGCTTTACCAATTGGGCCAAGGATATCTCCAAAGACTTGAAACTTGGAAACCGGCTTAGGCCTGAGGGCAAGATAATCTCCGGCAAGAACGGCGAAAAGGTCTCCAATGTCGAGTTTAGCAGTTCGTTAGTCGGAGGATATGTCGTGATAGAAGCGGACGGCTACGACAATGCGGTTTCAAGACTTAAAGCATGTCCGATCTTCGAGAACGGCGGTTCGGTGGAAGTTCGCGAGATACTGCCCGTACATCAACGTTGCAGTACCGGTCTAAATCCTTGAAGAGGTTCTTGATATCCCTCTCGGAAAACGCTATCACCCGGTACCATTCCCAACCGCCCGTGTATACCGCTGGCTGCAATTCGAGGCAATTGCGGCCTTCTATCACGGGAAGCGTGGGTGGAGGTATCTTATCGCATGCACAATGTGGCAGTACGACTTGTAGGTTTGAACTAGCGTATGACTTTCGAATTATTCACGTTCCCAGAGCCGTAGTCAATTCCTTAATGCTCTTCTGTATCCATTGATCGCGCAAGTCTCGGTGAGCGATCTAGGACGTCCCTGCTCCAATTACACCAATGTGAAATGACGACGGGGGGATATGTCTTGGGAAAAGCGTTGTACGGGCATTCATGCTGAAGTTTGAACGACACTTCGAAGTGCGGCATGGTAAGTTTGGGAGCTAATTGCATTAAATGCCTATAGCCGTACGGTGACGGCACCTGAAATATACCGTACGCAGCCGGCCCTCTAGGTCGCAGCTATCGGGGGAGTTTGTCGGCGGCTTCACATCATGGGACTAAATTTGGGACTTCGATATGGGTTGGTTCGTAGTCTTGGAGTTTGCCGGTTAGGAAGGCTTCGTATGCTTGAAGGTCCAGTAGGCCGTGTCCGGAATTGTTGAACGCTATCACTTTCTTTTCTCCGGATTTTTTGCATCGTAAGGCTTCATCAATTGCGTATTTCAAAGTGTGCGCGGTTTCGGGCGCGATTATCATGCCTTCTGTTCGTGCTAGGATTTTTGCGGCTTCGAATACTTCGGTTTGTGAGTAGGCGACGGATCTCATGTATCCTTTGTTGATCAGGTAACAGAGCGATGGTGCTTTGCCGTGGTAACGGAGTCCGCCTGCGTGGATGGGAGGTGGTAGATACTTATGCCCAATGGTGTACATTTTGATTAGTGGTGTCATCTCGGCCGTGTCACCAAAATCGTAAGTGTAGACCCCGCGGGTTGTTGATGGGACGGCTTTCGGTTCACAAGCTACAAATTCGGTTTTGGACTTTCCTTTCAGTTTGTCGGCCATGAATGGGTATGCAAATCCGGCGAAGTTTGAGCCGCCGCCGATACAACCGCTGATTATGTCGGGAGTAACGTCGATCATTTCGAATTGTTTCTTCGCTTCCTCTCCAATAATTGTCTGGTGCAGGAGGACGTGGTT
>Ga0181530_10005589_pt1 | contig 12745 bp, 11 predicted proteins | sample PEATcosm2014_Bin_42_FD_119769 | JGI IMG/M metagenome (GOLD analysis project Ga0181530, IMG submission 119769) | Peatland microbial communities from MTU Mesocosm Facility, Houghton, MI, USA - PEATcosm2014_Bin10_60_metaG | ecosystem: Environmental > Terrestrial > Soil > Wetlands > Peat | place... | reverse complement strand
TCAGCGATACTTTTGCCTCCGCGCTCTGGAGTGCGGACCTCATGTATCAGCTGGCGTCCGAGGGCGGCTCGGGGATCAACTTTCACGGGGGCGGTTATGGCTGGTACACCCCGATTGCTGGAACGGTGGCAGATGGATTTCTGGCAAGGCCGATCTATTACGGCATGTTGCTATTTGCGCAGGCCGGAGCGGGGCAACTGGTCGAGAGCAAACTCGATCCGTCGGAACAAGCGCCGCTGCTGACGGCTTATGGCCTCCGCTGCAATACAGGAGCAATCAAGGTTGCGGCTTTCAATAAGAGCCTGGATCGTGGCGTTCGCCTGACCATCGATGCGGGACAACGCGCACAGCGCGTGAGTGTGCTTCGCCTGCATGCGCCGCGCGTGGACGACACCACTGACACTACCTTCGGCGGGGCGCCGGTGGGCGCGGGCGGCGCATGGTCGGCCACTCGGGAAGAAACTCTGTCTGTAGAGAACGGCGCTGCGGTCGTCGAACTTCCGGCAGCAAGCGCGGCCTTAATCACGTTCGAAAGCTAAGGCCCAGTTTCTTTGGCAAGCGGCTCTCGCCCGCGATGCCCATAGCGCTCGGATCACGGCCGACTCGGAAACAATGCCCCCGTGTTCTGCGAGTTCTCGAAAACCTGAAGGCGTGACCTCTGCCGTGTCCATTCTGTGGTCAATCACCTAACGCCCTTTCTTCATCTGGCTTTTCCGGACTCGAAAGGGCCCGAGGACACCCACTGAATTGCGCGGTTTCCGTCGCTAGTTGATGGCCAGTTTTTCAGGCCCCGCCCGGCCAACGAGCGATATCGCGGTCTTACGTCAATCAGTGGGGTGCTGTTCGCCCAGACGTTGAATCCAATCGTTGCGGACGGGCGGGATATAGTTGGGTAGCAGCAACCCGCCACGGTCAAACCATTCGCCTGCGGCCGGACCGATATAGCCGCCCATCCACGTAGCCGGGTTCTTGCGCCAGTGCCGCCGGATATAGCGGATGATTTGCTCATAGCACTTCTCAAAATCCGCTTGCTTGTTTTGGAAGACCCCATAAATGCGCCCTTGGGTCAGAGCAGGACGGCCCTCCCACGTCGTGAAGCCGGACAGCGACAACTCGAACACCGGCTCCGTTTGCTCGTCCGCGAGGTAATAGGGCGAGTCCGCCGTCGCCACGAAGCGCCTTTGTAGGTTGGGAGCGAATCGTTCGCTCCACAAAACCAAACTCTGTCCGCTCACATTGTCAGGAATGAACGATTGACGCTCCGGCGTGGCGGAGTTTCCGCGCCGCAGGGCTACCTCCAGTGGCTCTTTGTCGTGCATAGCCACAAGTAGTTCGTTCAAGTCTTTGGGAAGGACGTGTAACTGTGTTTGGCGGCCCATCGCCTCCATTGTAGACGGCGCGGTCGCCCGACAACTGTGGTAAAAAGGCCATTTCGCTCATTGAACCCCAGCAGGGCTCCTTCACAGCTTTAACCAACCCTCGTATTGCCGCCAGTCGCTGTCAATGATCCGTCTGCGTCTTCCTGGGATTCGTCGTTGCCGGATCTGCCTGCGCCGATTACGGAAGTACCGTTGACCCTCCTTTCTTAGGGATCGACGATACAGAAGCAACTCGGTTGCAGACGGGGCCGAGCACTGTCTGCCACGCGCGCACAACGGCGGCTGCCAATAGGCAAGCCGGTCGGACGCTCCATTTCCGATCGAAAACGTCAAGTTCCATGCTCGTGCAGTCGCGCAGCACAAGCGGTTGTTCCTGGAGCAAAGCGCTGTCGTGGCGAGCGCCATGAACTCTGGTTGAAGGAGCGAACTGATGGTTCGCAGAGTGGTTTCCACAGCCGTTGTTGTTCTTCTTTCCGCCTATCTCGCGGCCACCGGACCTCACGGTCAGTCTGCCGGTGGCGCCGCGCCGGCGCAGCCAGCCAATCCGCCGGCGGCCGGTCCGCCGATCGGGTCCATTGGCATGCAATTCCAGACCGGAAATGAGCCGCCGGAACGCGTTACAAAGATCGTGGTCATGAATGTGATTGAAGGCGGTCCCGCAGCCCAGTCCGGCCTTCTGGCGGGCGACACCATCACATCCGCGGACGGTCATGCGGCCGCAAACATCGCCGAGTTTGTGAGCGCGATCAAAGCGCACGGCATCGGCTCAACTGTCACCATCGGCTATGAACGCAATGGCCAGCCATTCGAAACCAGCGTCAAGGTCGTGGACCGCAACCAGCTGTGGACCGCCTGGCTTATGAACGGTTCGCAGGCGGAACAGTCCGCCAGCGAACGGCCACAGAGCGATGCCCAGTTGACCCTGCGCCGGGCGCTCAGCGCGGTCATCGCCGGACTCCAGAGCAATCCCGAAGCAATCGTCATTGATCCAATCCACTGTAATTTCAGCTTTGACACCCTGGACTTCGGCGCCAAATTCTCCAGGCATGGAGACTTCCAGCAGTACAAGTTGGACCTGAAGGCCCTTCCCCAAGTTTTTCCCAAGCGTGGTTTTGGTGGAATGTACCGCGTCAAGGACGAGGCCGGGAACGACCTTCCCAAGCCCCTAGACCACCTATGGTGGCATCCCCGCGACCCGCATGCGCAGGCGAACGCCGAGTCGTTGGCCAGGGGGCTCAACCATCTGCGCTACCTGGCCAACGATCGGAACATTATGGCCCTGCGCAATTTCGAGCAGGCGGCGGGAATATGGCTCACGCTCTCGCCGAAACCTCCAGTTCCGGCAGCGGTTCGCGACGAACGATTGCTCGCCGAGACCGCTTTCAAAGAGGGCAAAGTCGAGGAGGCTTTATATCACTACGAAAGGGGCGTGGAACTTGATCCGGTATGGCCCGAGGGCCGCTTCAACGCCGCTCTGATCGCTGCGGAGTTGACATTCTACGCCGAAGCCGTCGAGTACATGCGCGCCTATCTGGAGTTGGCGCCTGATGCCCCCGATGCGCAATCCGCCCGCGACCAGATGGTGATTTGGAAGGACAAGTTAAGGCAGCTGACAAGCAAGTGATGCGGCGGCGTGACGAAATTCGCACGCCATTCGAAAAGGAGTTTTTGCATGACTCGCGTATCGAGAGATTTCGCAATAGTTGCCATCTTGCTGGTTGTACTAGCGGGAGTCACTACCCCTTCTGCCGCGCAGCGCTGGGCAAGACGTAAACCAGATCAAGCGCAAACCGCCGAGCCCGAGGCAATCTCCATGACCGTATGGCAGGCGCGCAGATCGGTTATTGCCGGGCTCAAGACTGTTCTCCCGAGTGTTGAGACTTGGCACAACGCATTCGGAGATAAAACCGGATACAACGTCGCCATGCGCACTCCAACCATAGAAGTTAGCGCCGGACGCATTGAGTGCTCAGCCGATGTGACTTACTGGGACCATATGACCGAGCCTATGGCCTGCGCTATCGACTTGCGAACTGTCGGAACACTCGGCGTTGATCCAGGAAGGCACCCGTGCTGTTATTGGTTGACTGAGAATGGGAGACGGGCCCGGGACACGAACTTGGGACGGCCCGCGGGGTATTCCAGCGAACTCCTGGGAACGATTGCTTGGCCATCGCCTGGCGAGGCACAGGCGTTCGCGACTGCGGTCAACCGCTTGCGCTCCGCGGCCCGTGGCGAAGACCAGGAAGTCCAGGCGGGTTCCTGGCTGGTGTTTCAGCAGCAAGCGGCCGCATGGCGTGCACTCGCGGTGAAACCGGCCATTTCGGAAGAGGTGCGGCGGCACCGGTTATTGGCCGAACATTCGGTCAATGAAAAGCAGTTCGACGCCGCCGTGGAGGAATACGAAGCCGGGCTCGAGATCGACCCGACCTGGCCGGAAGGTCACTTCAACTCCGCGCTGCTCTGCGCCGAGTTGGGCTATTACTCCGAAGCCCTGCACCACATGCGTGCCTATCTCGAATTGGTTCCCGAGGCGCAGGATGCCCAATCGGCACGCGACCAAATGATTATTTGGGAGGCTGATCTCAGAAAGATCAGGTAATGGAACGGTCCGCGCACCGAACGACGAGAGGAAGCAAATGAACGAAGGATGCGAAGTTCCGCCAACGAAGATTCGGCCCCGTTCCGGCCGTTTCTGGCCGCTGTTTGCCATGATTGCCTGTTGGTGGTTCTGCGTCCCCCGTTTCACGTTCGCGCAGGCCGTCCAGTCCGACGATCAAGCTTGTTCGGACGCCTACAACTCTGGAATTAAGGCCGACTCCAGCGGAGCCATCGCCAGGATCACGGCTGTCATCCAGCGAAATACGCGCTCGTGGCTATGCTTTCATTTGCGGGGCGCCTTGTACAACCAGGAAGGCGATCTAGACCAGGCGATCCTCGACCTCAACCGCGCCGTCGATCTGGCTCCCAAGCGGGAAGTGAACCCGTATGTGCTTCGCGCGCAGCTGTACGTGCAGGCGCAGCGCTGGGACAAGCTGCTGGCGGATACCGGAACCGTGCTTGCCCGGGACCACAAAAATCCCTCCTGCCTCGTGTATCGCGGACTGGCTTTACACGCCTTGGGGCGTTATTCGGAAGCGGTGGCGGCGCAGGATGAAGCCCTGAAGCCTCGCAACCAGCTTCCCGATCCATGGCGCGCAAACGCCTACATCTGGCGCGGATTCCCACTCTTTACGCTGAACCGATACCCAGAGGCGATCGATAGCTTCGACAAAGCCATCGCCTTTGGCGCCACCGACATATCCGTGTACCTCTTCCGCGGAATTTCTGAATGGATGCTCGGTCAGCTCGATAAAGCCAAGGCGGATGCCGCAGTACTTCTGGAGCGGGACCCACGCTTACAGGCCAGTTTCGGCGGAGATCGTCTGCTCGAAATGTTCGACCTGGAGAAGCGCCGGGTGGCCACCATGAATGCAGTTGAAGCGGCCCAGGCGGCCGAGGCCAAAGTAGACTGGCCGGCCTCTTTCGCAGCGTGGAACACCGCGTATTCGAATTGCGCCATATTCATGCCAGACGGGCCGGCAATCTGCAACGTCAAGATCATGGACGGCTTATTCAGGAGTTATCCGAAACTTGCGGCTAAGCCCGCCATGCCGGAGCTTGCCCGGCAATTCCAAGTGCAGGCCGAGACCTATTTCCAGGCGAAAGACTACGCCAAGACCATCGAAGCATACGGCAAGCTAATCGGTGCTGCCCCGTGGTTTGCCCAAGCCTATTTCAACCGCGGATTTTTGGAAGGGGAACAGCAACAACAATACAAAACTGCAATCGCCGACATGCAAGCGTATTTGAAGCTGGCGCCGAATGCGGCGGACGCTCGTCAAGCCCAGGACCAGATCTATGTATGGCAGGCCAAGGCGAAGTAAGACGATGACATTCCATGGCGTCAGACGGTAAGGCAACCAGAAGCGGGGCGCACAGTTACCCGCTTCGTTTGGAGGCAATTATGAAGGTGGCTCGGTTATTGGTTTCTCTTGTCCTCTTGGTTTTAGTAATGATGAGTTCCCCGGCCGCATTCGCGCAGAACTGCAGCAGTCCTCCGAACAGCGGCTGGGGAGGGAACTATTCGTCTTATGCGGCTTGGTGCTCGGCGTGTGGCGGCACTCCCAGCAACAGCAGTGGAGTCAGCTGCACGCCCGGCCCAAATTGGGGTAGGACGGGGGGCAACTCTGCCGGTAACGCGTACGGCGGCCTCAATCAAGCCGGTTATCAGCTCGGTTATCAGCTCGGCTATGCGCTCGGCCGATGGCTGTTCGGTTCGAATTCGAATCCGCAGGCGGAGCTGCAGAAGCAGCAGATGATGGAGGAGTTGCAACGGCGCCAGGCTGAAGCCGAGCGCCTGCACCAGGAAGAAGAGGCTCGCCGGCTCGCCGCCATGTATAACCGTCTGGCGGCAACGCTGAAGCTGAACGGATTGCCCAACCTCCAACTAAAGGAAGTGGGCGGCAACAATCCCGGTCTGAGGCTCAAGCTCGGCGACAGCCCCGATGGGCATGTCGGAATCAAAGGTCTGCCCGGCATGTATCTCAACGACGGCCCGACGCCCTATGGAATTCCTGGACTGCCGGGCATCTACACGGGCGGTCCCGGGCCAGGATCGGGGCTGACGAATTCAAAACTGGCGCTGAAGACTGGCGACGCTGATCCAAGCGCCAGCCAAGCCGCGAATGCTCCTGGCGCGCCGAATCAGAGCGGACAGCCGTACGGGGCGCCTTCGGATGCAGCCAGCATACCTGCGCCGTCGCCAACCAACGATTCAGTCCCGCAATTCTCGGGCCTGCAACTGAAGACCGGGGATAGCGCCGGAACAGCCGCCCAAGCCACTACGCCAGGTCCAGGGCTAGATCCGAAGTTAGATCCCAGCAAGATGACTCCGCAGCAGCTTGCCGATGCGGCCGAACAATTCAGCAAACTACCGCCGGAAGACCAACAACGCATCATGACCGCGGCGCAAAACGACAACGCAGCCAGCCAGCCGAACCCAGGCGCCACGACGCAACCGTCGGGTGTGGCCATGGCATCACTGCAACAACAAGCTGCCGCTTCACAGGCAGCCGCGGCAGCGCCAACGCTGGAAGATGCTTCGGCGGGAGCGCGCGCTGGTTTCGACACGCCGCTCGGGTCGAGTCCGATCCAACCGGTCACATTGTCCAGTTCCAGCCAGCCGTCTTCCGTTCCGCCGCAGACTCCAACATCGGCTGCGACCGTAGATCGCGATCATACCGCCGGCTCGGTTGCCCGACCGAGCATGCCAGTTCCGCCTGCGAGGACGACTCAATCCAAAGTGACGGCTCCCCCTGCCGCGGCTTCCTATGCGGTGGCAAGACCTAGCCCAGCGGCGAATCCGCCGAGCCTATCCACACTACCGCCCAGCGCTCCGCGTTACGTCGAAACCGTGGGCGAATGCCTGGCGCGTTATGCGCATACCGGGCCGAGCGGTCCGACTCCGTCACTCGCCGAGTTGCATAAGAAGCTTGAGCAGGAGCATGCCGCGCTGGAAAAACTCTTGGAAACGCAAAAAGACGCGAATGAAGACCGCAACGAATGGCTCAAAGAGATGCGCAAAGCGGCGCAGGACGCAAGCCTGATTGCCATCGACCACGGTGTGGATGGCTTGTTCGAATCCACCAAAGAAGGCCTTAAGGATGCCGAGGTTGAGCTCCACGAAGCCATTCAGGACGCCGACGAAGAAGCCGGCGCACTGCGGCAGCAACTCTCCGAGGCCCGCAATGCGGCAGTTGAGGGCAAGGCCGATCCGGAGCGCATGGCTGCTCTCAACCAGCAATGGAATGATATGGAAACTAACCAGATTCAGCCGCTGCTCGAAAGGCACAAAGCGCTGGAAGACCAATGGGAAAGCACATTCAAGTGGGAAAGCCGAGTGGATGGATTTAACCACAGCCGGGACTTTGGCATCTGGCTAACCGATATGGAACTCCCCTGCAACCTCGACGACAACCATCATATAAACTGCAAAAACTTCAAAGAGAACAATGCCTATGCCAAGGTGAGGGGCGGAGACGAAGACACCGCTTTGGACGGCCTGAAACAGGTGTTGGAGATTGCCGCGCACAACGCCGAAAGCTTAAAGAAGCTTTCAAATTACGCGGTGATTGGAACAACGGCGGGAAAGATTGCCGCCAATGCCACTTTCATTGGTCAGGTATGGGACAAAACCAGCTTAGTCATCGACTTAAGCTACGACACTACAGTTGGATATCTGGGTTATCGGCGATTACAACAAGTGAGCCAGAATGACGCGCAGTTCGAAATAGCAAAATCCAAACTGGGCGCGCTGATCGACCGCACGAACGCGGAGGCGAGCTGTTATCGGAATGCAAAATGAGCTGGCGGCATGCGGGGAACGTGTGTTGTCTGCGGGACGCAATCCGGCGTGCGCGAGATATTCACAAGCAGCTGACTATCCGTTCTTATGTAAAGCTGACATGGAGAATCCAATGAGGAAGAAGAATCTGTTGTTCGCGCTGCTCGTGATGCTGTTGATCACGCTTATGACTCCGCTGCATGCTAAAAAGAAGGAGGCACCCGCCGTACCTTCCCTCGTAAAAGGCGAACCTCCACCCGGTAACGCAATGGCGCTATCGGTTTCTCAAGCTCGCGCCGCGCTGAAAGAGGCCATTCAGAAAAGATTTGTAGGTACGGAGCACGGATTGGCGCTCACTGTGATCGTCGAAGAGGCGACCGATGTTCATTTTTCCTCGACTGGCTTTGGATTGACCGCACCGTCCACCGCTAAGATCAGCACCTATCGTCCACAACCGCGCGACCCCGGAAAATTCTCCGTAACTTATAAGAATGTTCAAGATTACGTCGAGCCCTGCCGCCTCGTAGCCCGCCTCCGCTGCGGAACATCGTTTGGCTACACCGCCTGCTATGCCTCGAACCCGGATTGGAGGACGCGCTATCTGGGCGGATACGCTTTCGATTGGCCCGATGAAGCGGAAGCCCAAAGCTTTTCCGACGCCTTCAACCGGCTTGTCTATGCCGCTCATCACCACGAAGATGAGCAGGTATTTGCAACCTTCAGCGCGGCCGCCAAGGCCTGGCGCGAGAATCCCGCTAAGCCTCCGCTCAGTCCCGAAGCCGACCGTGAAAGGATCCTCGGGGAAAACGCAATCAAAGAGAAGAACCTGGAGTCTGCGATCGAGCACTTTGAGAACGGAGTGGGAATTCAGCCGATGTGGCCGGCGGGCTGGTTCAATCTTGCGTTGATTTATGCCGAAGAGACCAACTACGCCGATGCCACCGACCGCATGAGGCACTATCTCGAACTGGCTCCCGATGCTCCGGACGCCAAGGACGCGCGCGAGCAAATGATCATCTGGGAAGACAAGGCCAAGCATTGAACCGGCTGCGAAGCTCACGACGGAGAAAGAATGATCGTCAAGAATGCACGATGTAGTCTGCTGATTGGGTTATTGATCGCGGCGGGTCCGTTACTCCACGCCGACGAGAAGCCCGCCATTGCTATTCCTTCCGTCAAAAAAGGCGAGCCTCCGCCTGGCAACGCGATGACGCTTTCCATCCCTCGGGCGCGGGCTATGCTGATCGAGGCGCTCAAGAAAAGATATGTCGGTACAATGAGATACTGCTCGCGAATTATTGTGGTCAAGGCCTGCGAGACTTTCGTGCTTTCGCAGGCGATCGATGTCCGTGTGAGCAAGGATGGCCTTGATTTGAGCGCACCGTACACCGATAAGCTGCCCGGCGTGCCCGAGGCTAGCAGAGACGGCAGAGTGTCCCTAAGTTTTAAGACTAGCGTGGATTACGTCCAGGCGTATCGCCTCGGCCCCTATCCCGGAGGGAACTCCAAAGTCGACTGGCATCCGAGCCCGCTGTACAACGTGGGCTCTCTGCCCAATCCTGAGCGCTCGCCTGTGTCTTGGGAGATTCTTGAATGGTCAGACGAAGCCGGCGCTCAGAGTTTTGCCGATGCGTTCAATCGCCTCATGTATGCGGCGTCTCGCAACGAAGAGTTTACCGAGTTTCGCGCCGCCGCGCAGGCCTGGCGCGAAAATCCCGTCAAGCCTCCGCTCAGCCCCGAAACCGATCGTCACCGGATACTGGCGGAGAATGCACTCAAAGAAAAGAACTTGAATGACGCCGTCGAGCACTTTGAGAGCGCGCTGGAAATTCAGCCGATGTGGCCGGCGGGCTGGTTCAATCTGGCGTTGATCTATGCCGAGCAGAACAACTATGCCGATGCCACCGATCGCATGAAGCACTATCTGGAACTGGTTCCCGATGCTCCGGACGCCAAGGATGCGCGCGAGCAAATGATCATCTGGGAAGACAAAGCGGCCAAGCACTGAGCGCAGCCATGTCCACCATCGCCGCGGGCGCAGGCGGCGCATGGTTACGGTTTACGGGCAACCATGTGTGCGAAAACCCAGCCTCCTTGTGTCGGCGGCCTTTGCTGCGCCTCATTATTATTCTGTCGCCTCAAACGCTAGAGTCATTTCGCGGCCAACTCTTCGTCGAAGCAGACCGCAACTTTCCCACATTTACCGGAAGCCATGAGCGCATACGCGTCCGCCACGTCCTTGAGCGCAAAGCGGTGGGTGATGATGTCCGCCGGATGCAGGTTCCAGCGCACCAGCCGCCCCACCAGTTCCTCCATCAACCAGGTCGATGTCACCCATGAACCATAAATCGTCTTCTGATCGTGAATGATGTCCGGCGACGGGTTGAATTCGACCGTTCCCCCTTCACCGATAAAAACGATTTTTCCCCACTTGCGCGTGGCGCGGATGGCTGTGGCGCGAGCCGTCGCATGCGCGGAACAGTCCAGTGCGCGCTCGACTCCGTTGCCGCCGGTCAAGCCTCTCACTTGCGTGACGTTGTCGGGCCCAGCGCTCAGCACAACATCGCACAGCCCGAGGTCCTTTGCCAGTTGCAGTCGCTCCGCTACCACGTCAATGCCGATGATCATGGCCGCTCCCATCTTGCGGCACAACGCGCCCGCCGCCAGTCCAACCGGGCCGAGTCCCGTGATCAGCACGGCGTGATTACCGCTGATTCCGATCTTCTCAATGCCTTCGTAAACCGTCCCGAATCCGCAAGCGACTTGCGCGCCATCGGCGTAGGAGAGCCGATCGGGAAGCGCGATGAGGTCTTTTTCCTCCGCCACCATGTAATCGGCCATGCCACCGTCGCGCTGCCAGCCGTATGCGCGCCGGTACTTTTCACTGGTGCACGAAATCATGTATCCCCGGCGGCAATCGTTACACACGCCACAACCGGAGATGTGATACACAATGACCCGATCGCCCAACTGGAATCGCCGGCATCCCGGACCAACCTCCACGATCTGGCCGCTCGGTTCATGTCCGGCAATGACTCCCTGATATCCTTCCGGCCCCTTGCCCAGGTGCTCGTGATAGATGCAACGGATATCGGAACCGCAAATCGTCGAAGCCTTAATGCGCAGCAAAACCTCGCCATGTCCCGGTCGCGGCACCGGCACCGTCCGGAGATCGACGGTGCTGTTTCCCGGCAGAAACGCGGCTTGCATAGTTGGATCGATTTTCTGAGTCGTTCTCATTGTGTAATCTCGCCGTTCACATCCCAGAGGTCTTCCCAGGATTGGCCTTCTTTCCAGAGGAACACCTGTCCCTTGATCAAGCGGCAGTTCCGGTCGATCTTAGATATCGCATCCATGTCGTCCCGAGTGAGAGGCTCGCTTACGACGCTGAGAAGATTGGCGCGGTAGTGGCTTCGATTGGTGGAAAACGGGATCGGCGTCTGACCGCGTTGCACCGCCCACTTAATGCAGACTGCTGCAGGATGGACTCCGAGACGACTGGCGATTCTTACAATGACCGGATCTTGGGTCGGCACGCTGTCTTCCGGCGTGCGGTCGCGCTCCGGGCGCCCCGGAGATCCAATCGGACTGTAACCCACCGGCACAATGCCGTTCGCCCGCACAAATTCAAATAACTCCGGCTGCTGGAAATGGGGATGCAGTTCCATCTCATTGACGGCAGGCTTGATTCGCGCGTCGCGCAGGACCAGCTTCAATTTTGGGATGGTCATGTTCGAGGTGCCGATGTGGCGAACCAAACCTCGATCCACGAGTTCTTCCATCTTCCTCCAGGTCCTCATGAAGTTTGCATGGATGTAAGGGCGCGCATCGGCGCTCCGCGAAGTCACATCGCAGCCGGGCGGATGAAAATTGGGAAATGGCCAGTGCACCAGATACAGATCGAGATAGGCCAACTGGAGATCGGCGAGGGATTTCTCACAGGACGGAATTACATCGCTTTCGCCATGCTTATCGTTCCAGAGTTTCGAGGTCACCCACAGTTCGTCGCGCCTGACGCCACGACGCATCGCCTCTTGCAAGGCGTATCCAATTTGGTGTTCATTCCCGTACACCGATGCGCAATCGAAATGGCGGTATCCTAGAGCGGCCGCATCTTCCACCGCTTTCGCGACCTGAGCGGGGGAGACATGATCCGAACCAAACGTTCCTAAGCCAATCGCAGGCATCTGAGCGCCGGTGTACAACCGCCGTTGCGGAACCATGGAAGGCGCCACGCCATCGCCGGCAAGCAGTACAGCGTCAGTTTTTCCATCCATATTGAACTCCAGTATCGAACTCCGGTGTAATCGTACAATTGCAATCGGCGCGAGCCGTCCAAGCAACGCCCGGAAACTTCTTTCGCAATCCGGGGTTGGCGCGAACGCTTGATCTTCCTGATCGGCTATTACTCGGCTTCGTGTCGTGCAAGACGTTCATTAGAGTAATCGATAAAGTAAACGATATCAACAGAGTGGGAGTTGCAGCGCTATTCTCCCACTGTCGAAGGGCATCGATGGCTTTAGCAGCCAGTTTTGTGTGGCCTTTGACGAGGGTTATGTATGAGGTTTTCCTTCAGAATCAATCGTTGCCCGAACAATCACGACACCTTGATGGGGGACAAGATGCGGTTCCGGGCTGACGGGAACGAACTTTGTTACGTTCCCCAGTATCGCACTGGCTAATGCATGAACTTTGCCGTTACATTCGTTCTCGGCCTTGGCAGGTTGGAAATACGCCAGTAGAAGCAATACTCCTGCGAGATGGGGAAGGACTCTCACAATTCAACAGACGCCAGGGCGGACGCTTTTTTGTGCCCGTCATCTGCGCCCGTGCTCAATGATCGTTGATGTAACCAGGCGTGGGTGTTGAAAAAGTAGCTTCCGAAAGAGAGGTTGCTTCTGCTTGGGATACTGCAGTAGGGCGAGTTTTTCATCACTGCAGGATGACTACTACGGCGTCGCCTCTAACATCGGCCTCGGCC
>Ga0181530_10005586_pt1 | contig 12750 bp, 10 predicted proteins | sample PEATcosm2014_Bin_42_FD_119769 | JGI IMG/M metagenome (GOLD analysis project Ga0181530, IMG submission 119769) | Peatland microbial communities from MTU Mesocosm Facility, Houghton, MI, USA - PEATcosm2014_Bin10_60_metaG | ecosystem: Environmental > Terrestrial > Soil > Wetlands > Peat | place... | reverse complement strand
TTAAATGTCGTACCATCAATGCTGCTGGTCGCGGTCACCGAAAAATCTGATGAGGTGTTGTTGAAGATTCCTGCCCCGTTTACACCGATGATGCCCCCAGCCAACTCAAAGCTGCCATTGTTCATAATGGCACCAGAGCCACCGAAATAGCCAGAAAGGAGCGTCACTCGGCCAAAGTTGGTGAATCCAGTCGTGGAGAAAATCCCTCCGGTAAGATTTAGCGTACCCGTGTTTGTATTGGTGAATGTGCCCAATGCATTGATCGAGCCGCCGTACAAGTCGATTTCGCCGTTGTTGGAGGACGACTGTGACAGGTTGAGCGATCCGGTGGATTCAATGTCGATCGTGCCAGTGTTGGCGAAGGTGCCCTGTACCGCGGTTGAAGCGGTGATATCCGAATACGCCGCCAGCGGTCCGACGGTTACGTTCGAAAAGTTGCCCTGAGCCGTACCGCCTACGCCATAGAGCGTGCCTTCGTTCAAAAGGTCTGTTCGGACGGTGAATCCGCCGTTGCCTGTTAGAGTGGCTCCGGATTGGAGCGTCAGGCTCTGCACCACGACCCCCGCCTGGTTCATAAGCACGTTGGATCCCGTCGGCAGCACCACGTCGTATTCCAGGCTTGCCGAGGCGCTCAATTGAACGTCAACGCCCGGAAGGATGCTGCACTGCAAGGCCAAGTCCGGAATGCCGATCGATTTTTCTGTTGGCCCGGTGGTGACCAAAGTATTAAACGCATCTTTTGGGAGAGCGATGTAGGAAAACCAGTCACCCTCGACGACTCCCGCAACCGTGCTGGTAAGCGTTGCCGCATCTTGGAGCGCCAGCAAGCCACCGCCGTCCCAGGTGTTGAGATCAGTCCAATCTTGAGTTCCACCCGTAGATGCGTTTGCAGAGACGTACATTTCGATCGGCACGCCATCATCTATGCCAAGAGATGCGCTTGATCCGTCGAAGCTGTAGGTAATGTTGTTATTTTGATCCGTGCTTTGGCCGTAATTTGCATTTACCGAGCCGGTTAATTGCGCGTTGACCTGCGCCGATGCAGTGGAGGTGGCCCACAAAAATGCGCATGCGGCCGCTGCCGCCTGCCATGACAGCATTTTCCATCGGAATCGCTCGCCACTGAAGACGCTATTCTTCCCACGCGGAAAGTTGCTCCACATATCCCATTCCCTCCACGCAACCTTCCGATTAGATGTGGAAGATCGCCCAAATCTGTGACAATCCTACCATACAGTCAGCCTGATGTTGCGCCCAAAGTAGGTGCAGCGATAATGGAAGATACCTTGCGCCTTAAATGGGTGCGAGAGCACAGCATACACCGGCTTACCGTCGCCTGTGTGAGTTTTTGCGCAAGTGGCGTCAGGAAGCGGACTTAACGCAACGGGCACTGGCGAGCCGGCTTCGAAAGCCACACTCATATGTCCACAAGGTCGAGGTTGGCAGCCGGCGCATCGACCCTGTGGAGTTTATCGCCTGGTGCCGGGCATGCCAAGTTCAGCCGCGCGATGGCATCGATTTGATTGAGAATTAGGTGCAGCAAAAAGATAGGTCCGGTCGGGGAACGGAAACCCGACCGGACCTGCGATGTTGACCGTTACTTTGTCTGTTTCTGCGACGGCTGCTGCTGCTGACTCAGTGCGATGATCCGGCCGTGGGCCTGATCGGCGACTTTCGCCAGTACCAGCAAATCATCGCGGCCGAAGCTGTCGGTGCTCCGCCAGCCTTTCTCGTCATCGCGGTAAATTCGCTGGAACGTGACGTTGAAACACGGCCCGCTTTCGGTTTCGTTCTTCCAGATGGCGGCTTTGACGCTGCCGATCCGAACTTCCTCGACGGGCTTGTTGGTGGATTTCTGCTTGGTAGCCATGTAAGGCTCCTTTCTTAAAAGGGTTTGGTTCGTCCGTTCGCAAAGCGATTGACGGACAAACAAACCCTTGAGGGAGCCGCAAGTCGGTGCGCAGCGGAGCGCCGGAAGCGACGGGCCAAAGGCCAAAGCGAAAGTGAATGACACGCAGATCGCGGTCCGCGCCGCAGCGATGCAATCGAGCGATCCGCGTGGCGTGAGCGTCGCATAGGAGCGACCAGAGCGCAGCGGAGGACCGGCGGGTTTGGCGAAAAGCGGAAATCCATTCATGCCTGGCGAAGTTGCGCAACGGCTCCTGCCGCCGTGGAGGAATCCGAACAGGGCGCGGCGACGTGGCATTGCTTTCCAGCGACGTTGAGATGGCGATATGAGCGCGCAACATCTACAAGGCCGGGCGGGAATTGCTGGCGATGGTGATTCGCCGTGGCCGTTGACAGGTCGGTCGTTCATACCACGGGCGGAGCGGCCACAGGAAAACCATGTCGTAAGACAACATCGCGGCGTTCGGGCGTGTGGGTGCATGCTTCAGTAACGACACTATGAGACATACCGGGTTAGCGCGGAAGTCCGCGCTTGCCCCCCCGCGCAGCGTCGGCTTAGATTTGGAGCTATTACCGCAGGGTGGCCGGTGGCTGCCGTCTGGCATCGCGTCAAATCCAATTCACCGACCTGGAAGCGCACCCATCTTGACCAGGCTTCACGCAAAGTGCGGAAGAACCGAGTTTGAGCGCTCCCTGACACGGCAAAACTCGCCGCGTTGAACCGGATGCCGCGCATGTCCGTGATCGTCTATGCCCTATCCCTTCGCATAATGGCGGCCATCACGTGTAACCTTCATGGTCAGTTGCTTCTCTTACCCTTGGTGAATGGGACGATGCACGCCAATGCCCCCCGGTATCGGGGGACGGCCAATCCGCATGCCAATGAGGCTTGCTAACTGTTGCCCGATGGCCGTGTCAGTATAATGCGTGCTCATCAATGAGAAGGAGGATTCCTATGCGGCTGACAATCATGGCGGCGCTGGTGGTGGCTTGGAGCAGCCTTGCATTCTGCGGTGAAATTCAGGACGCGGCACAGAACGGTGATGTAGAAAAGGTCGAGGCGCTGCTCAAAGCCAACCCTAATCTGGTTTTCAGTAAAGACACCACCGACACTACGCCTTTGCACATGGCGGCATTTTATGGTCACAAGGAGGTGGCGGAATTGTTGCTGGCATACAAAGCTGATGTAAATGCCAAGGACCGTTGCGACTCAACGCCTTTATCTTTGGCGGCGGAGAAAGGATACAAGGAGATTGTGCAGTTACTGCTGGACAATAAAGCCGACGTCCACACCAAGGATAACCTTGAGCAGACGCCTTTGGCATTGGCGGCGGCTTGGGGTCACAAGGACGTAGTGCAGTTGCTGCTGGCCAACAAGGCTGACGTTAATCTCATAGATCACTTTGGGCAGACGGTTTTGGACTCTGCGGCGGGTGGTGGATACAAGGACGTGGTGGAATTGTTGCTAGCCAACGGGGCCGAGGTCGATGCCAAGAATAAATCCGGCTCCACGGCTTTGCATGAAGCGGCCCGTTACGGCCGCGCGGATGTAGCGGAGTTGCTGCTTGCGCACGGGGCTGCCGTCAACGCTAAGAGTAAGGACGGCGTGACGCCGTTAGAGTGCGCGGTACGACACAAGGAGGTAGCGGCGGTGCTGCTGGCACACGGGGCCGAGGTCGATGCCAGGGATAAGGATGGCGCGATACCGTTGGACTTCGCGGCGCAATTCGGCGAGAAGGAAGTCGCGGAACTGCTGCTTGCCAATGGGGCCAATGTCAATGCCAGAAACAGCGACGGCAGGACGCCTTTGCACTTCGCCGCATTTGGCGGGCACGCGGAAGTGGCGGAATTGCTGCTGGCCCACAAAGCCGATGTTAATGGCAAGGACCATAATAACTCGACGCCTTTAGCCCTGGCAGCGATTGGTGGATACAAGGACGTGGTGGAATTGCTGCTGGCCAACAAGGCTGATGTCAACACAAAGAACAGCGACGACATGACGCCTTTGCAGTTGGCGAGGTTTATGGGTCACGATGACGTTGCGGAATTGCTGCTTGCGAATAATGCCGACTACACCATTTTCGATGCGGCCGGAACGGGTGACGCGAACAAGGTCGAGGCGCTGCTCAAAAAAAAACCTGCTTTGGTTTTCGGCAAAGACGCCAACGGCATGAGGGCTTTGCACCATGCGGCAATGAATGGCCACAGGGACGTGGTGGAATTGCTGCTAAAGAACAAGGCCGATGTCAATGCCAGGAGCGACGGGGACGTGACGGCGTTGATGCTGGCGGCGGCTGGTGGACACAAGGACGTTGTGGAATTGCTGTTGGCCCACAAGGCCGATGTCAATGCCATGGCCAAAGGTGACCTGACGCCTTTGTCCTTTGCGTTGGCTGATGGGCAGGCCGACGTGGCCGAATTCTTGCGCGAGCACGGTGGGCGCGACTTTTCTGGCGAAATTCATGACGCGGCTGGTGATGGCAATTTGGAAAAGGTCAAGGCACTCCTGAAGGAAAACCCCGATTTGGTCTTCAGCATAGACAAGGATGGCTCGACACCTTTGCATTGCGCGGCGTTTTATGGCCACAAGGATGTGGCGGAATTGCTGCTGGCCAACAAGGCTGATGTCAATGCGATGGCCGCAGAGGGCATGACACCTTTGCACCTGGCCGAAATGGGTAAACACGACGACGTGGCTCAATTGCTACGTCAGCACGGGGGCCATGAATAAGCCGATTGGTTGCTCGCACCAATGCCAGAGTTTTTTCAGATGCAGAGTCAAAATCGCGCAGTTGCACGAAATGGTCAAGCGGGTCGTATATGACAAGCGTTTCGCCGCGAGACCTTATGAATGACTTGAGCGATGCATATCGGGACCGTCACCCTCACGACACCGGATTCCGCCGCCGCCACCGATCCGGTAGCCATTGCTCGATCTGGCTGATCGGCGTCGCCGGCAAATTCGTTACCCAAACGAACGCTTCTATGCCAAGCACCCGAAGTAAGAGCCGTATGCGGGCAAGCCGCACGTACGGATCCGTGTGTGGGGGCCGCCCGAAAGGGCAGTCCCTACCACGACCGACCTAAGTATGCAGCCAATCCTTTCGGCAATATAATAATAACTCGGCTGGAGGTGCGATCTTTTCATCGTCAAACATGGCGTCTAAGGGTGGCCACTTCACGGGTACACGGTGGAGCTTGGTGCTTGCAGCGGCTGATGGCCAGAACAACACGCGATCGCGCCGGGCTTTGGACGAATTGGTCAAGGGCTATTGGCCCCCTTTGTATTCTTACATTCGCCACCACGGTCACAGTCAGGCGGATGCCGAAGACCTGACCCAGGAATTCCTGGCGCGGCTGCTGGAAAAGAAGGATTTGGCTTCCGTGGACCCAGCCAAGGGAAAGTTCCGATCGTTTCTGTTGGCGTCATTGAAACATTTCCTGGCCAATGAATGGGATAGGCAGCGGGCCAAGAAGCGAGGGGGTGGGCGGCACTTACTGTCTATAGACACGCGCGATGCGGAAGATCGGTATCGTGCCGAGCCGGTGGATAACGTGACGCCGGAGCTTCTTTTCACGCGACACTGGGCGTTGACCTTATTGGACAAGGTGCTCAGCAGACTTCGGCAGGAATACAAGGCACGATCGAAAGAACCCCTATTTGATGGCTTGAAGAAGGCGTTGACAGCAGAATTGGATGCGCCAAGTTATGCCCAATTGGCCGCGCAATTGAAGATGGACCCGGATACCGTCAAGGTGGCGGCACATCGGCTGCGGCAGCGGTATCGGGCCGTGTTATGCGATGAAATCTCGCAAACCGTGGCCGACCGTGATTCGCTTGAAGAGGAAATTCGCGATCTGTTCAACTGCCTGTAACATTTTCCGCCGCCTGCTTCTGTAATCGAGGTGTACGTCATCGGAGGTGGTCAAGGCCACAGGAAATCTCATGATGGAATCGCTCCATTGCCCGCAATGCGGAAGGCCTTTGCCGGCCGGGATTCTGGAGGGACTCTGTCCCAAATGTCTGCTTCAACAGGCCGCGCCGTCTGGCACGTCGAATCGATCCGATTCGGCGTCGCGATGGGATTGGGAGCCCCCAGCCGCGGACGAATTGGCTCGGCATTTCGAGGAACTGGAAATTCTTGGGATGATTGGCCGCGGCGGCATGGGCGCGGTGTTCAAAGTGCGGCAGAAAAGCCTAGATCGGCTGGCGGCGCTGAAGATACTGCCGGCTCAGATTGCGGACAGCCCGGAATTCCCCGTGCGGTTTGCGCGTGAATCCCAAGCCCTGGCTCGCCTCAGCCACCCTCACATCGTGGCCGTCTATGACAGCGGCCAGCGACAGGGTTTGTTCTTCTTTCTCATGGAATACGTGGATGGTCCAAACTTGCGGCAGTTGTTGCAGGACTCTCGCCTGGCGCCTGAGCAAGCCCTGGCGATCGTTCCGCAGATTTGCGAGGCGTTGCAGCACGCGCACGATCAGGGAATCGTCCATCGGGACATCAAGCCAGAGAACATTCTGCTCAACCGACAAGGGGAGGTGAAGATCGCGGATTTCGGGTTGGTCAAGCTGATGGGGTTGCCGGCGCAGGAATTTACCTTGACACAAAACCGAATTATGGGAACGCCGGCATACATGGCTCCCGAGCAAATCGAGCATCCCGACCAGGTCGATCACCGCGCGGATATTTATTCGTTAGGCGTAGTCTTCTACCAGATGCTCACGGGCGAACTACCAATGGGCAGGTTTGCCCCACCGTCACGCAAGGTGCAGATCGACGTTCGTTTGGATGAGGTCGTGCTCCGGACACTTGAGAAAGAGAGGGAGCGACGATATCAGCGAGCCGCTCAAGTCAAGACGGACGTTCAAACCATTGTCAGCGGCGCTCCGGCTTCGGCAATGCGCTCGCACGTCGGTCGTTGGAAAGCGCCGGCATTTTGGGCCTTGGCGATTATTGTAACGGCGGGAACCCTCATCTATCTGGGCTGGAAATCGTGGGAACCGGAGTCCGGTTCACCCGGCAGCGACAGTGTGATTCCAATTACCTCCCGTCCATCGCCCCCGTCAGCTTCCGCCGTCGGTGGCCCGTTTTTCTTGCCCGCTGATTGGATTTCAATCCAGGCTTTGGAACGGGTGGACAATGTCATCTATGCTGGCGGAGTTGGCCCGGATGACCACGGCAGGCTCGGACTCTACGACACAAAGGCCGTCAGCTTCGTCGATCTGAGCAGTCTTCTTCCGCCGGCATTTAGCGCTGTGACGGCGATGGCTTTTGGCAACGGACAGCTTCTGGTCGGCGGATACAGCCATCCGACGGGCGGTGTCAAACCCGGAATGCTGGGAATCTTTTATCCCAACCTCTCAAACTTTCTTGATCTCACCGACTTGGCGCGGCGCGTTGAGCCGTATACATGGGGCTTGCACGCCATCGTTTTCAACGGCAACTCCTTTCTCATAGCCGGAGCCGGCGGCCTGACAATGTATTCACCGGGCGATCGGCAGTTGCGTGGAGTTTCGCATAACATCCCTTACTATTTCGCAGTCAATAACGCCGTATGGGCGAAGCATTCATTCCTCATTGACGGCGCCGGCGCCGGACCCGGCGGCGAACCGGGAACTCCGCCGGCTTTGGGCTGGATCGCACCTGATGGTTCCTTTTTGGACCTGACGGCCCACGTGCCGGTCGAGTTGGGCGTGATGTGCGCCTCGGCATTCGATGGAGACCGATTCCTGATTCAAGGGTTTAACACACGCACGGCCGCTCAAATGCTAGAGCTGTTTGATCCCTCCAACAACTCATTCAAGGACATCACCGACGAGATTCCCGTGTCGGTTGATCTGCGTTGTTTGGCCGCGCTCAGCGGACGGTTCCTGCTGGCTGGACAATCGCAGGGCAAAGGATACTTAGCCGTATATGACCCGCGGACAGCAACTGTTTTTTCGATGACTCGTGCCCTTCCGGCCGACGCGGTTGATGTGACCGCCCTAGCGGTCTCCGGGGGCAAATTCACGATTGGGGGAATCGACGAAAGAAGACGCCCCTTTATCGATTTGCTAGACCCCGCATTGTTGAAGATGCAAATTATCCTTCCAGTCGCGTCATCTGTTGGCAGCCCCGTCAACCAAATCCAGGCTGCCGCATCTGCGACGAGAATAACCAGCGTGGCGATCTCCGGAGGTCCTTACAATTACACCGTCACCATCAATGGTGCGGGATTTGGAAGCCTACCGAATGGTATGCCGTTTGACGGCGTCACCCCATATTTTCGTTTGTTTGAAATAGCGCAGCTCGGAGCCGCCGAATGGGGCTATCCGGGTGACGCCAAGGCGCTTGCCTACGAATCATGGTCCGACACGCAAATTCAAATCAGCGGACTTTCAGCCCGACCGGGCGATGCCGTTCAAATTTGGGTTTCAAATCCGACAACTGGCTTGTGCGCGACCTGGGGCGGCAATGTTCCGGGAGGTTCGGGCAATCCTCGAATCACGTCGGTTAATTTTTGGGGCAGCGGCGAAAATCTGCGAGTGACGATTAATGGTAGCGGATTTGGTGATGCACCATCGGGCATGCCTTTCACAGGAGATTTGAATCAATTTATATTTGCGGACCAACGGACGCACAGCGGCGCGGGCGCATTTGAAGCTGGGGGAGAACGTTGGGGACACGGTCAGCCTGACCCGGTGACGGTGAAATTTCAATCATGGTCCGACCACCAAATAGTCATTTGCGGCTTTGCCGGTTCATATGGGCAAGGCGATGCGAACATTATTCAAAGCGGTGATCCAGTCTACATTGTTGTGTGGAGGTCGAGTGACGTCACCCAAAGCGGACCACAAACCGCATGGGGTGGTTTTGTTTCGGCAAGTCCGGTGGTTCCAGCGGCAGGTCCTACCCAGTAATCTGAACGACTCGCGCGGAACGGCGCCTTTGATGCTCTCGCCATGTGGATTTAGTGCGGTTGTGCGTAAGTATTTGGCTCGGGACTCTTCGGCGTGGGAGGTTACGGTATGAAGGCTAGAAAGGTCGTCAAACATATATTGACCTATGGATCGCTCCTCGTGCTTTGCACGTGCACATCGTGTGGTAGCCTTTATGGCCGCATGGAGGAGGACATGTCAGACGGGCCGAAAAATATTCCAGTTGAGTACCGGATATATCCCGGGCTTCAAGTGTTCATCCACAAACCGGAGGAACTCAAACCGGAGGTGCTATGGGTAGTTGACCTGCCGTTTGACTTCGCATTTGATACGCTCATGCTTCCTTTCGACATGCTGGGAATCGACATACTGCCTCCTTAATGGCATCAACTTAACCGTAACTCCTCGCCGTTAAATGAATTAACCGTATTAGCGCAAAGCGCTGCGCATCGGGGCGACATTCTCATCGGCGATGACGCTTACGGTACCTACGCGCATTTGGCCCTACTCCTGCGGGCGAATCTGCATGGGCTGTTTCCCGTACACCACATGCGCATCGTGGATTTCACCAAGGGCCGGCCCCGCACCCGCAAAGGCAAAGACACCGAGGCCGGCCTGCCACGCTCACGCTGTTCGATCATGCATTCCGTAACCTCTTTCCGAAAATGCTTCTTTGAATGCGGTGGGATTGTTTTGGTCGGAAGTGGCCCGCCGCCATTGGCTTGCGTTTGGTGGCTCCAAAAGCGGCGGCATTTTACGCGGCCTCCGACAAACAACGTCGCGTTTGGTATGTCAAGCAATTGCACGGGCAACAATTTCACAATGCCTGCTTAACCATTTTGGAAAGGAGCAAACCATGAATCGCGGAAAATTTACAAGCGTGTGCCATAGAGGTGCGATTTTGTTGGGCGCTTTCGCGGCCGGAGGCTTGGTAGGCTGCGCCGGGTCTAGACCGCTTGTTCGAGTCAATTTTTGGTGGCAGGCTCCTGTGCCTCCGGCGCCCGTTGTCGTGTATCAGCCGCCCCCCGTTGTTGTGGAGACGCCGCCCCCAGTCGAGCAAGTCCCGACCGCGCCGGCACAGGAATCTCCCGACGAGGACCTGCAAAAGCTGGTTGCGCCGATCTCGCTCTATCCAGATCCACTGTTGGCGGACGTATTGCCCGCATCGACATTTCCGGATCAGATTCAAGCCGCGGCTCGATGGCTTCAGGAAAATCCGGCGCCGACGGACGACCAGATTGCCGCCCAGCCCTGGGATACTTCCGTTCAGGCCCTGGTTCATTACCCCAGCGTTCTGAATTACATGAGCGGGGAAATTGAATGGACGCGATCTCTCGGCTCGGCCGTCAGCGGCGAGCAACCGGACGTGATGGCGGCTGTCCAAGACCTGCGGGCGCAGGCCTACAATGACGGCAGCCTTCGCACTACACCAGAGCAGCTCGTTGAGGTCGTAGGTGATCCCGTCATCTACATCCTTCCTGTGGAACCGGGTGTGATTTACGTGCCGAGCTATGACCCCGTGTTGGTCTACAGCGAGCCATACCGAATGACGTTCGGTGTCCAGTTTGTCGCCGGGCCGTGGCTCGTGCACGGCTTCGATTGGGATAACCACTGCGTGTTCCACGGCGACTGGCACGGTGGCTGGGTTCACGACCGGTATGGCTGGCGCCGCGATCCGAATTGGGGGCCGGCGTTCTACCACCCCTGGGTGCGAGACGACCACCGTTGGGGACCTGCTCCCCATGTTGATCATTATGCCTTCCGGCACGAAGTGGTACGCGGACCGTTCCCTCGCGTTGACCCCACGCACCGCAATGAAGTGAAGGATCTACGTCGAGGCGGAAAGTTGGCGGAGGTAGGGCGCAATGTCCCTCCGCGCACTGACCCTCCGAGCGGTGACCGTCCAAAACAACGGGATCGCCTCGATCCTCCGAATCCCCGGCGGACGCAGCCCAATCTGACGGCTCAGCAGCCGTCCCTCAAGAAGCCGAACGAGAATGAGCCGGACAAGAAGAAGTCGTAAGGTTCTTATCGGCAGCTCGATCGAACACGTATCGCTCACTTGCGGCGGCCCTGGGTCAAACCCAGGGCTGCTTTCTTCAATGGACGGGTTGCTTTCGCTAATATGCGCTCAACAGCGACGCCTGTAACCTTTCTCGGCACTTGCTTCTCTTATGCGTATGGGCCGGTCGATCCAATTTCCTTGGCCGTTGAATTGCGATGAATGGAACGATGTAGTCCGGTCATTGGAACTGTCGCATCAGCAGGCCAAAATCGTTGAACTGGTGCTGTTGGGCAAGAAGGACAAACAGATCGCAGCTTCGATGGGGCTGAAGCGATCGACCATTCGGACGCACCTGCGAAGAATTTTCATACACTTGCAAGTCGCGGATCGCATGGAGCTTGCGCTTCGGGTTTTCACCGCTGCCTGCCAGCGTTGCAAACGAAAGCAGAAGTCAGGGTGTCATCCTAAAAGATGAATTGAGGCGGATAGAGCAAAGAAGTATAAGCGTCTACGTTCGAGAATAACACGCCACCTCGTCCGTGCGTTCAATCCGGAAATCACGAGGCGCGCGAAAGAGTTTCGGCAGCATGTTGGCGCTTACAGCGCCAGCACGCGCATTGAAAACGTGGGAGGAAACATGTTGTTCGGTAAATCACATATCAATCGTCCAATTCGGCTGAATTCTGGTTCCCGCATCGCCAAGCGGCGGGGAGCCGTTTCCCGAGCGTGCCGGCACATTCTTGAGCCGCTGGAAGCGCGCGTGCTGCTCAGTGGCTCGTTCCCAACGGTCATTGATCCCACCGCCAACCAACAAAACACCAGCATAAGCGTGACACCGGGCGCCCAGGTCTACCTCTACGGCGAGGCCACCGGCGGCGCACACGCTAACAGTCCGCTTGCCAATGGTACGGGGCAATCGGTCACTGATACGAACGGAAATCTATCCGCTGATTTAGCTGTGACCAATCAGTCGAGTAACAGCTTCACGACGAGTTGTAATTATTACACAATGATTGGCGTCGGGGTTTCGGGATACACAAACATGCAGGCCCTGTACGGCCAAAACGTCATCTCTGGCCCAGGAGAGGTTAACTCTGGAACTTACCAGGCGTCTGTCAGCTTCACGTTATCCCAATCCGCACTCGTTGTCGCCATGGGATTGGGCAGCAGTCAGCAGTCGCTCAGTTTCCAGGGGCCTAGCGGCCTGGTGACCGACTATGCGGCCTCGAACGCCACGGTGGCCGGGGGAATCGCCCATGCCGACCTTGGCCCCGGCAGCTACACCATTACTGAGACCACTTCGGTCACGGCAGTTGGCCAAACGCTGGATAACATGGCCGATCTGCTGGGGGTTTACATCTTCACAGGTTCGGCGTCCACCGTGGTTCCCAGCACCGCGATCACTACGCCCAGCGGAACGCAGAGCGGCAACGTGACCATCAACTACACGCTGACAGATGCGAATTCCGACCCATGCAGCATCCTGGCCCAATACAGTCCCGATGGCGGCACGACCTGGGACGCCGCCACTCTCGGCAGCGGCGGGGATGGAACTACTGGCCTGACTTCCAGCCCCAGCGGGACCAGCCATTCTTTCGTGTGGGCCAGCGGCACGGATTTAGGCAATGTGCTGAACAGCAAAGTCGAATTTCGCATCACTCCCAGTTCTTCCAGCGGTACGGGCAGCAACGCTACGAGCGGCATTTTCACGGTTAACAATTCCGCGACCATGGTCGACGTAACTGTGAAGGGAGGCCAAGGGCCTTGGCAGTACGTCAAGGGCGGACTGAATACCACATATCAATATGGGATCAGCGATGGATCCGCCCCGCAAATCATCAGTAGCAGCGAAGGGTTTAATTTCACGTCTGGCAATGTCCTGAGCATCCAGTACGAAAGCGGCTTGGTCAGCATCGGT
>Ga0181530_10005585_pt1 | contig 12750 bp, 8 predicted proteins | sample PEATcosm2014_Bin_42_FD_119769 | JGI IMG/M metagenome (GOLD analysis project Ga0181530, IMG submission 119769) | Peatland microbial communities from MTU Mesocosm Facility, Houghton, MI, USA - PEATcosm2014_Bin10_60_metaG | ecosystem: Environmental > Terrestrial > Soil > Wetlands > Peat | place... | reverse complement strand
CGCGGCTGGCCGAGCTGCGCCGGACGTTGCGCGGGCGGATGCAAGCATCCCCGCTGATGGATGCCCCGCGTTTCGCCCGCAACGTCGAAGCGGCGTATCGGCAGATGTGGCGGAATTGGTGCGAGGCGGGCGGGAATTCGAGTTTACAATGTCCGCCCAGATGACCCTTCAACAGCAGCTCAAGTCCGGCTTGTCGCACCAGCAGGCGGGACGCTTGGCGGAGGCGGAGAGGATCTATCGACAAGTGCTGGCGCAGCAGCCCAATCATGCGGATGCATTACATCTGCTCGGAATACTGGCCGCACAGGCGGGCCGGTTGGACGCGGCGGTGGAATCGATCCGGCGGGCGATCGAGATTTGTTCGACCAATGCGTTTTATTACGGCAATCTCGGCAGCGCTTTGGCGGGCATGGGCCGACTTGAGGAGGCCATCGCCGCCTATCGGCAGTCCATTCGGCTCAAGCCTGATCTTACCGAAGCGCACAATAATCTCGGCAATGCCTTGAAGGACACCGGGCAATTTGACGAGGCCATCGCTTCGCTTCGGCAGGCCATTCGGCTCAAGGGCGATCTTGCCGAAGCACACAATAATCTGGGCAACGCGCTGACGGGGATGGGCCGACTTGACGAGGCGATCGCGGCATATCGGCAGGCGATTCGGCTAAAGCCGGATTACGCCGAAGCGCACAGCAATCTGGGCCATGCCTTATGCGGCAAGGGGCAGCTCGACGAGGGCATCGCGGCCTGTCGGCAGGCCGTTCGGCTCGGGCCCGATCTTGCCGTAGCGCACAACAATCTCGGCAACGCCATCAAGAACCAGGGGCAGCTTGAAGAGGCGATCGGGTCGTATCGGCAGGCCATTGGGCTCAAGCCTGATTTTGCCACAGCACACAGTAATCTGGTCTTCACGCTCCAGTATCATGCCGGCTACGACGCCAAGATGATCCATGAGGAACTTCGCCGCTGGAACCGACGGCACGCCGAGCCGCTCGCGAAGTTGATCCAATCGCACCAAAACAATCGTGATCCCCTGCGTCGCTTGCGCATCGGGTATGTCTCGGCCGATTTTTATGATCACGCCTCCGCGTTCTTTCTGCTGCCGCTGTTCCGGCACCATGATCGGCGGCAGTTTGAATTGTTTTGTTATGCCCTGAATGCCAATTCCGACAAGGTGACGCAACAAATGAAGGATCACGTTCAGCACTGGCGCAGGGCCGTGGGGCTGACCGATGCGAAAGTCGCGGCACAGGTCCGCGAGGACCAGATCGACATTCTGGTCGATCTGAAACTCCATACGGGCGGAAATCGTCTCCTGATCTTCGCCCAAAAGCCCGCGCCCGTGCAGGTCACCTGGCTGGGATACCCAGGTACGACCGGTCTGAACAGCATTGACTATCGGCTTACCGATCCGTACCTGGACCCTCCGGGACTTGATGACGCTTATTATTCGGAGCGGTCGATCCATCTGCCGGATACGTTTTGGTGTTACGATCCTCTCACCAACGAACCCGCGGTAAATGCGCCGCCGTGTCTGGAGCAGGGATTTGTCACCTTTGGCTGTCTGAATAACTTTTGCAAAGTAACCGACGCGGTACTGACGCTGTGGGCGGGGGTTCTCAAGGCCATTTCCAACTCGCGTCTGTTGCTGCTGGCGCCCGAGGGAAGCTCGCGCCAGAGCGTGCTGGACCGGCTGGGCCGGGAGGGCATCGGCCCCGAGAGGGTGGAGTTTGTGGCAAAGCGGTCTCGTTCGGAATATCTGAATACCTATCACCACATCGACATCGGCTTGGATACCGTCCCCTACAACGGGCACACCACGAGCCTGGACTCGTTTTGGATGGGAGTTCCCGTGATCACGCTGGCGGGACAGACGGTGGTTGGACGAGCCGGGCTGTCGCAATTGACCAACCTGGGCCTGCCGGAACTCATCGCGCGGAGGCCGCAGCAGTACGTTCAGATCGCCATGGAACTGGCGGGGGACCTGCCGCGGCTGGCGGAGCTGCGGCGGACGTTGCGCGGGCGGATGCAGTCGTCGCCGCTGATGGATGCCCCGCGATTCGCCCGCAACGTGGAAGCGGCGTACCGGCAGATGTGGCGGAAATGGTGCGAACATAGCGCTTCACCTACCGCGTGACGATGACAAAACGCCATCCCCCGTTTTCGGAAGTTTTCCGGATAGGGCAGCCAGCGTGGATGCAGCGACCGCGGCGAGCCAGAGGGGGAGCGAGACCGCGGTGATCCATACTCCGATCTTCCAGGCCGCGGGGCAATATTCGAGTTGGACGTGATGCTTTCCGGGACTCAGGGGGATCGCCATGAAGGCGTAGTTGGCGGGCATGATCGAATAGGAGGACTGAGGGCCGGGGTCGAGGGGCTTGGCGTGCCAATCCCGGCTATAGGAGTCGCTGATTACCAGGATGCAAGGGCGGACGAGATTGGCACGAAACTCGACCGTGTCAGCGGTTTGGCCGATCAAATCGGCGTGGCCGGGCGGGCCGACGTCGGATATCGGGGCCGGCGTTGGCGGGGTCTCGAGGACGACGATGGCCGAGGCGTCAAAATCGTTGCTGTTCACGGCCGATAGGACCTGGCGCGGATTCGTCACGATAACGCAGGAGTCGATCAATTGGAGCCGCGGCAATAACGTGTCGGGGGGATTGGAGCGCATCCGATACTTGCCGTGGGGGGCGGCGACGAGCATGTAGCGGCAGCGCATGAAGGTCAGCAGAGGGAAGGACCGAATGAGAGGGCAGACAAAGTCGACGGAATCGGGGTCTTGGCCTTGCAGGGCGGCCAGCAATTGCGCGTAGCGCTTGAGGACCAAGGGATGGTAGCCGAGAATGTCGTCAGTGCCATCGATCATTCCCTGATTGGCGAACAGGAACGAGTTGCGGAGGATTCGTTCGTCGGGTTTAAGCGTTTGCAGCGCGTCCGTCCACACGGGCGGGAATCCCACCTTCAGGGGGCTGGTGAATCGAAAATGGACGGACGTTGAGATCAATTCGGCGACGGCGATCGCCGCGATGGCGGTTGTGCAGAAGCGCCATTTGGCGGCGGGGATGGCGAGAATTGCGGAGGCGGCGGCGATGCCGGCCGCCAGGGCGATCTGCCAAGCCGCGACGGGATCGGCCCGCCATAGCCACGCCGAGGTTATGCCCATGCCAAGCGATACCACCAAAGCGATGGCGCCGGCCCCCAGGGCGCGGCGACGGCTGCGTGCGATCTCGTCAAGGCCCATCGAGGCGAGGATCGCCAGGCAGAGCGTCGCCTGGTAGCCGAACCTGCCGGTGGTTCGGAAGCGGTTGTACATCGGAAAGTGGTTGTAGAGGAATCGAAAGAGGTTGAACGAGCCGATTTGGGCGTACACGCCTAGAGCAAGGAGGATGGCGATGGCCGCGGAAAGAATCAACGGCCATTTGTTTTTGCGCGGGCCGAGGACCATGCCGGCGGCGGCGAGCAGGGTTGTAGCCATTCCAATGTAGAGACTGGATTCCCACAGATATGACCGGCCGGTATAGAGGTGGCGGTTGCCGTCGCCCCAGATGCTCGCGGAGAAGAGCGTGAGAATGTTTTCCGGCGGAAGGGGTCCGTCGATGGCGAAATCGTAGCGGGTGCCGGTGGCGCGGACGGCTTCCTGGGCAGCGCGGAGACCGGGCAGGACTTGGATGGCGGACAGACCGGCAGCTCCAACGGCCATCAGGGCCAGGAGAATGACGACTCGCGATTTTCGCGGAACGTAAATGAAGCGAGCGGCCGTGTAGACCGCGAAAATGAGGGCGGTGTTGTAGAGACTGGGCGGAGAACCGGCCAGGAGCATCAGTGCGACGGCCAAGCCACCGATCAGACACCAGAGGACGGAAACCTCGTCGAGGATGCGGTCGATGCAGAGCAGGACGAGCGGCATCCACGTCATCGTTTGGATGATGGCAAGATTGCCCGAGTAGAGGCGGAAAAAGAACGCCCCGGAGAGGGCGTATGCCAGTCCGCCCAGGAGCGAGCCGGCGATGCCGACGTTGCGATGGCGGCAGCAGAGCGCGGTGAACCAGGCGGCGAGGAAGAACGAAATCGCTATCGTCCAGTTGGTCGCCAGAGCGGGACCAAGGACGAGATAAAGCCAGGTAAGCGGGTAGAAAACCGCGCTTTGGAAATCACCGATGAAAGGAATCCCGCAGAAGACGTGGGGATTCCACAGGGGGACGTGTCCGGCGCGAAGTTGTGCGGCGGCAAAAACGCGCAGCGGTACGAACAGCGTGGCGAGATCGCCGGCGGGAGGCGAGAGAAGGACCTGCCGTCTACTAAACAGCAGGCTGCCGAAAAGTCCGAGGATAACCGCCGCATAGAACAGGGGAAGAACCACCCCGGGGCGCGACAACCCATTGACGATGCGTTTGATTGGCACTCGGTTCATACGCAAATTGCGGCCAATGACGAATGATTAACTCCTCAGCGTCGCGCCAAGCTCGCGCTTGGCGGCGTCGATCGCTTTCTGGACGGACGTTTCCACCTGTTCGCTCGTCAGCGTCGTCACTGGTGAGCGGAAGGCCAGGGTGATGGTGACGCTCTTGAATCCGGCGTCCAGCGGCTTGCCGCGATAGGTGGTGACGAAATCAATCGATTCGAGGAATTCGAGCTTCAAGCCGTGAATCAGGGATTCGATTTTCTCGAACCGCAGGGCGTCGGGAACGATGAGCGAAACGTCGCGGCGGACGGCGGGGAAGCGCGCCAGCGGCCGAAGCTGGGGCACGTGGCGGCTGCCGGCCAGCAGGGACGACAGGTCCAGTTCGGCGGCGGCGGGAACGTCGCGCAGCGATAATTTGTCGGCGACGCGTTTGTCGATCTGTCCGAGAAATCCAATCGTTTGCTCGCCCCAGACAATTCTTCCGGCGGCGCCGGGGGCGAAGCCGGGATGGGAGTCGGGAACGACGTTCAATTCCCGCTGGGCATCGAGGCGCAGGAGCAGCGTTTCGGCCATTCCGCGCACCTGCGGCAGATCGCCTCCAACCCAAGCGACGACGCGATGCTCGTTCATGCGCCGATCAGTCCCGGGCGCGAAGACCGAGCCGATTTCAAAGAGCCGCACCGCCGCGTTGCCGTTGGACTCGTTGAACCGCACGGCCTCGAGCAATCCCGGCAAAAGGCTTGGCCGCAAGGCGGCATCCGCCTTCCTGACGGCGGAATCCGCGCGGAACGGCGAGGGCCCAAAATCATTCCGCAGGGCATCGCTGACGAAGCTGAAGGTGATCGCCTCAAAATATCCTCCGCCGACCAGCGTTTGGCAGATCGTCCCCTGGGTAATCGAGTTGCGATCCGGCGGGGTGAGGCGAATGGAGATTTCTTCGCGCATGGGAATTCGGGCATATCCCAGCAGCCGGGCGGCTTCCTCGACCAGATCGATTTCCTCGTTGATGTCCAGGCGATGGCCGGGCACGGTGACGTCGATGCGATCGCCGTGTTGGACCGGGGATAAATCCAATCGTTTGAATTTGGCGACGATTTCGTCCGGCGGTAATTCGATGCCGAGGACGCGGCGAATTTGCGACAACCGCAGGGAGATGGATTTTTCCGGGCGATGATCCGACCCGGCCTGGACCATTCCCTGCGCGAGGCGTCCGCCGGCGGTTTGAACGATGAGTTGGGCCGCGCGCCGGCTGGCGCGGGCGGGCAGGGTTGGATCGATCCCGCGCTCGAAGCGATATGAACTGTCGCTGTTCATCGCCAGCGCCCGTGCGGTGCGGCGAACGTTCAGGGCGTCGAACCGCGCCGATTCCAGCAGGACGTCGGCCGTGGATTGGGTGACTTCCGATTCCAAACCGCCCATGACTCCGGCCAACGCCACGGGATGGCGGGCATCGGCGATGACGAGCATGGATGGAACGAGTTCTCGCTTTCGGCCGTCGAGGCTGAGAATTGTTTCCCCGCGAGCGGCGTTGCGGACGATAATTTGTCCGCTGGAAATCTTGGCGAAATCAAACGCGTGGAGCGGCTGGCCCATCTCGAACATGACGTAGTTGGTGACGTCGACGACGTTGTTAATGGGCCGGACGCCGACGGCTTCGAGCCGCCGCGCCAGCCACGGCGGGGACGGCGCGACCTTGAGACCGCGGATGAGCCGGGCCGTATAGTGCGGGCAGAGTTCCAGGGCATCGATGCCAACCCGCACGGCGGCCGAGGCCGGATCATCCGATTCCGCGAGTTGAATCGGTTCATTTCGCAGGGGCAAATCCAGGATGGCCGACAATTCGCGGGCGACGCCGAGATGGCACAGGCAATCGCTGCGATTGCTGGTGACTTCGACGTCGATGACGGTGTCGGGGCCGTGGGATTCGATGGATTCGACGGGAAGCCCGGCATGGGTGAGCGCCTCCGCCGCCGTGTTGGCGTCGGGGACAGAGGAAAGAAATTCACCGAGCCATTCCAAGCTGATCTTCATGGGGCACTGTTTGTAATGTGATTGGCGGACAAGTCAAACGGGCGGCTTTGCACAACGGGACCATATTTGACCCTCCTGTTGTGCAGCAACATGCGGTGCATCGCGTCGGGGCGGCTATTTTGAGACGGCACAACGTAGGTGCCCTTGTCACCTCGCTTCTCAATCTTGGGCAACGCGGCGATTTCAAGGTCGCGCTGCTTCCGAACTTCAAGGCCTGTCGTGATTCCATCGGTAATTTCGTTCTCTTTCATGTCCATTGCTGTGCGGACTGCTTCCGGATGGAGAAGAAGGCTCTTCTTGATTTGTCCGATTTTTATCCGTACACTATTTAACCATGGCAAAACCGGGACGACCAAAGAACCCAAAGGGTACGAGCAAAGAGGAATATCTCGAACTGCGCCTAGACGCTGCGGAGAAGCAAGCGTTTTGGGACGCAGCCGACTTGGCGGGCATGGCGCTATCGGTGTGGGTGCGAGAACGGCTCCGCAAGGCGGCGAGGAAGGAATTAGAGGATGCGGATAAGCCCGTTGCATTTCTGGGTCGTCTATCAGCATAGCCAGAGGACTTAATGAGCGGCCCTGAGCAAGATCGCCATGGCAACGACAAACCCGATTCCGAATCCCATCCAAAAGAAGAACATTCTTCCAGAAGATTGCTTAAGAGAGTTATTCATTCTTTGGGCCAGTTGTGTAGGCACCACAAAATTGAAGCGGCCTTGTGGTTTCTAGCCGGAACGTTTTGCTTCGCGTTCATTGAGGAAAACATGTCCAAGCCTTGGATGCTGTACGTTGTTGCTGGCGTAATTTGCTGTCTCATTCTCTATTACACTCACCGCTGGGTAGCCGATCTAAACGAAAAGACAATTAGCATTACACCGGGCACCGCGAGTGCATTGGTGCCCCCATCGCCGCCGGCGGTGTCTCCAACACCCGAAACGCAACCGGCCACCACAATGAACGCGGAAACCGCGTCATTAACCGTGCATCCCCCGGTCAAGAAATTTACAATACGCCAAACGGATTTCTCTTTCCGATGTGGAGACCATGGCATGACCATGGGGTGGCGTCTGGACGACAACGGAAATTCGCCGACCCTGCAATTGGTGACATTTGGCGGGGCGCCGGGACCGCTCTCTGTTACGGTCAATAATTGGATTCCATCTGTGAATTGTTGTTTTTCTGATGGCATCAACTTGGTTCGGCTGAAAGATTCCGTATTATTTGATCCCCCTGACGGTTGGGACCAAAACGGCGACGAAAATGCGATGGAGGTTGTCGATGAAAAATCGCGCCCCGTTTTCCAGCTAATTAAGATCAAACCCAACGAAGTACTCGTCCATGGCGTTTTTTCTCTTGACACCAAAAGAGTCGCCCTGTTGACGAACGTCGCTGAAATTATTCTTAACGACTGGGGAAGCGTGGAGATTGCCCGGAACAGATTGAGGCCAATTTTCAAATATCCCTCTGAAATTAACGGAGGAGTCAGAGCCAAGGACTCGAGCAGACGACTTTCTGATAAACAAAAGGAAACACTTGCCGATCTTGCAAAGGCGTTTCGTGGACGAAAGGTCGTTATTTGGTGCGAAATAGGTGACGGTGAGGGCTGGAGATACGCCCAAGATTTTTCCTCGGTTTTTGAGAACGCTGGCGTGGATTGCCACGGGACAGTGTCCGGACCAATGAAAACGGCATTGTTCGGCGTTGAGGTAGTGGCCAATGAGAAGCCAGAGCAAAAAACCGGCGAATTTGCGGTTGCGCTTTTAGCTTGGCTAGAAGCTAACGGTGTCCAAACGATCAATGCGCGAAAAGGTGGCGGATTGGGCTTGACCGCAGAAATACCGAAGAACGAGGTATATTTGCGAGTGGCCTTCTGCCCCCGCGACGATCTCCCGAAGGAAGAAGGAAAATCCACTTCCGATTCGCCAGCTTCCCCCCGATGATCTTCTCGCGCATAAGGTCGCAGCATTATGGAAGACTCTACTTTCTGCCCTTCAGGCATATTGCAATTGCCAGGGCACCGAGGCCTGATGCCAAAAGGGAATCATCTTCATCCGAGGAATCTGCCATGACCGACCAAGAACTAACCGCTATTAAGTGGTGGGCCGAATTCTGGACGAAAACAGAGCACTGGGCGTTCTTGGGGGTTGTTGTAACTCTGGCAGTTGAATTTGTGGCCCTGAAATGTGGAGAGCCATATAAAAAGACAATTGACCGAGAAAAGGATTCAATGCTCGCCGCGACAAACCAAAAAGCCGGCGAAGCAAATGAAGCGGCAGAATTGCTGAAGCAACAGAATATCGAATTGCAAACCTCCCTCGAATCAGAGAAGAAAAAGACGATTGCGCTGTACGACAAAATGCGGTGGCGACATCTTACCAGTGGCGCATTTTTCAACACGCTCAGAGAAATGTATTCCAAAGGGCAAATGTCAGTTCGAAAAATTTGGTATTCAGTTGAAGACCCAGAAGCCGAGGCATTTGCGACCGAAATAATGAGAATGGTGTGCGGAGTACAGGGTGGCTCCGCCGATTTGGCTCGATATTCCCCTAGCGAACGGAGAGACCAAACCGATCCAAATCTGCGGGCCTCGTTCATGCCTAAGGGAGTCTGCGTGTTCACTTCCGGAGATGCGACGGGCATCGACAAGATATTGCAGTCTCTTACAGATTCGGGCGTTCGCTTCTCAACCGAGATGAAGGGGGACTTAGATAAGGGCCAAATTGATATCGAAGTAGATTGTAATCCCGCAACATTTTGGGATGTTAAATAAAAAACGAGAAACGGCCGCAGGAGGGTCATTTTGGCGGTCCCCGCGGACGAGCGCGCAGCCCGCCCCATATCGTTCCGTTGTGCAGGCGGAAGTTCCCTTGTGCAGAGCCCAAACGGCCTTTCTATTGAAGACGGCAAGATTCACCCCACTTTCGGCGGCAAATTGGGCGGGTCCCACCGCGGTTCAGATAGCACCGCCCGCGGGTTTGGGAGAAAATATTTAGGATGAAGCGGCTTGAAAGCGCCAGCCATGTTCAGGACAGCCAGGGCGACCCGGAAACAGTGTTCATCGGCAGGGTCGTCGAGGGATTTGGCGAGGATGGCAGTGGCCCGACCGAGAAGAACCTGATAGCGATCGGTAGCGGCGCCGTAAACCTGAGCGCGGGCATTGGCAAGCACGCGGCGGTAATCGTCGTCGAGGGTTTTCCATCGCCAGAGGGTTTTGCGGTCGGTGGAGAGCTTTTGGGCGATCTGGACATCGTTGTGCCCCTGCAAGGTGAGTTCGATGGCACGGAGTTGGAGTTCGGTGAGCTCATCGGACTGGGAAATGTCCCATTCTGCCCCAGAATGTCCCAAATTCCGGGGGGGGCTGGTGGGGCATGCATCGGTGTCGAAGGGTTGGAAGGGGCTGGAATCTGACATTGCGGAATCTCCTTTCCGGGCTTGGCCAGGAAACACGGGGCCGGTTTGGGGCCGCGCGGATCGGGTAACACAATGTTGCCCGCTATACCAAACATATACCTAACTTTTATCCGATTTGCAAGGAGAAAATTTGGAGTTTTTTTGGAAGACCGCGGGATGGCCATCGGAGCGGCTTTGGGCGGAATTCGAAGGGGTCGACGTGCGAAACTGCGGCGTCCCGGTTTATGTCCCAAGATCGTTCATCATTTGTGGCTCCGTTTCAATGATTTCTGCCCGGAATGCGGCACAATGGAGAACGCCCGATTATTGGGAGTTGGCGACGAGGTTGGTAAGCTGCTGCCCTGAAAGGGGTAAATTATGCGCATATCCACGCGATTTCAAGGTGTTATCCTATCCGCGATTCTGATGCTCGGCATTTGCAAGATTGTTACCGCACAAGCGGTTTCGCCGACAGCAGCACAACCCACCTCGCAGGCGACATCCCAGCCGGGTGACACCCTAGCGCCAGACACGATTGCCCAGGAACTGGCTACGGCTAAGGCGCAGCATCAGGAGGCAATCGGCAACGCCAAAAAGGCATTGCTGGACGTGATTGACCAGCGCATCAACGAGGCCGCCGATGCCGGAAACCTGGCAACGGTGCAGTCGCTTCAAGCGGTGCGGGCGACGGCGGCCGTGGACGGCACCGTACCGTACGATGTGAAAGACACCTTGATATTGGTTGCCAAGACGAACTACGAAACAGCCATCGCATCGGCCCGTGCGAGACTGGACCGCGCTTATCGAAAAGCCGTACGCGACTATACGCGCGCGCGACGGTTCGATGAGGCGCGATCGACACAGGACGAATTGAATTCCCTTGTCCTTGTCGATCCGACAATGGCGCCGCGCGTGATCGACTTATTACAGATCGTTGACGTGACGCGGGATGCGTTGTCCGGCCACTGGCACCTGGAAGGCGGCAAACTGTCCAACGAGCGATCAAATGTCGCTCAAATCCGATTTCCTTATCGGCCTCCATCTGAGTACGACTATCACCTCGTATACGATCGAGAGAATGCGGATTGGGGGCTTGATCTGGGCGTATGCCGGCTGGATGCCGGTGTCTTTAAGTGTGGGATGCCATGCGGAAAAGACCTAGATGCCAACATTGGTGGGCTGCGGGGGTTGGAGTCGATACGGTATCGAGCGCCATCCGACGCCGTAACCCACTGCGACGTATGCGTTCAAGTGAGAAATGATCGACTAACGGTAATCATCAATGGAGAAAAGTCATTCGATCATCCAATGGCAACGTGGGAGTTTGGTGAAACTCCCGATTGGCTTAGTGGTCCGAAGGGATTCGGCTTGAGTGTCACCGATTGGTGGGGCCGAACGACAATCACCAAAGCAGAAGTCACAGACATATCCGGCCCCGGGAAGGTGTTGGGCAGGGGGAGCTGAAGGGGTCGATTTGCGAAACTAGCTGCGTTTCAGATCATGTCCGCGCCGAGCAAGCTCGGCGGGCTTTGGGGAAGATTTGTGGGCGGCGGGCGGTCAGCCGCCGCCGCTGCCGAGGATGTCGGCTTGGGGTTGGGTCATGCGCATCGGGTCGAGGGCTTTGGTTAAATCCGCATCGCTGAGCAGTTTTTTGTCCGCGGCGACCTGGCGAACGGTCTTGCCGGTTTTGAGGCTTTCCTTGGCTACGTCGGCGGCCTTGTCGTAGCCGATCGCGGGGGCGAGGCTGGTGCACATCGCCAGGGATTGCTCGACTAAGGCGGCGCAACGGTCGGCGTTGGCTTGCAGGCCGTCGGCACAGCGGTCGGCGAATATCCGCGCGGCGTTGGCGAGCAATTCGATGGATTGCAGGAGATTGAAGGCTATCACGGGCATCATGACGTTGAGCTCGAAGGTGCTTCCCATGGCGGCGCCCCAGGCGACGGTGGCGTCGTTGCCGATGACCTGTGCGGCGACCTGCAAGACCATTTCGCACATGACGGGGTTGACCTTTCCGGGCATGATGCTGCTGCCGGGCTGGGTGGCGGGAATGGAAATCTCGCCCAGTCCGCAGCGTGGCCCGCTGGCCAGCCAGCGAACGTCGTTGGCGATTTTCGTCAGGCTGAGGGCGATGGTTTTGACCAGGCCGCTGGCTTCGACGATGGCGTCCTTGGCGGCCTGGGCTTCGAAATGGTTCATGGCCTCGATGAATTCGATGTCCGTTTTTTGGGCGATGAGGGCGGCGGCCTTGGCGGCGAACTGGGGATGGGAATTGATTCCCGTGCCCACGGCCGTGCCGCCGAGCGGCAGCTCGCGCAGCGCGTGGATGGCCTTCAAACACCGGACGGTTCCCAGCTTGGCCTGGTGGGCGTAGCCGCCCAGTTCCTGGCCGAGGCGGATCGGCGTGGCATCCTGAAGATGGGTGCGGCCAATCTTCACCACCGAATCGTACTGATCGGCCTTGCGCTGAAGGGCGGCGGCCAGATGCTCAAGCGCGGGACTGAGCGACTGTTTGATCGCCAGGGCGGCGGCGAGGTGCATGGCGGTGGGGATGACGTCGTTGGAACTCTGCTCCATGTTGACGTGATCGTTGGGATGGATGGGGTCTTTGCCGCCGCGGTTGCCGGTGGCCAGCTCGTTGGCGCGGCCGGCGATGACCTCGTTGGCGTTCATGTTGGTGCTGGTTCCCGACCCGGTCTGGAAAACGTCCACGACAAACTGAGCGTCCAATTTCCCGTCGATGACTTCCTGGGCGGCTTGCTGGATGAGCTGCGCTTTGGGCGCGTCCAGCAATCCCAGGTCGCGATTCACCTGGGCGCAGCACCACTTCACCAGGCCGAGGGCGGAGATGAATCGCCGGCTGAAGCGCAAATCGGAGACCGGGAAATTCTCCACGGCGCGGGCCGTCTGCGCCCCGTAATACGCATCAGCCGG
>Ga0181530_10005583_pt1 | contig 12758 bp, 18 predicted proteins | sample PEATcosm2014_Bin_42_FD_119769 | JGI IMG/M metagenome (GOLD analysis project Ga0181530, IMG submission 119769) | Peatland microbial communities from MTU Mesocosm Facility, Houghton, MI, USA - PEATcosm2014_Bin10_60_metaG | ecosystem: Environmental > Terrestrial > Soil > Wetlands > Peat | place... | reverse complement strand
GGACGGGACGTACCCGAAGGGAAGCTTCTATTCGAGTAAGGGCAATCCCAACCGCGACACCCTCGAAACCTGTTTTGCTGGGTTGGAGGGCGGAGCCGCGGCGGTTGCCTTCGCCTCGGGATGCGCCGCGATTACGGCGGTAGTTCGCACGCTCAGGCCGGGTGACCACGTTCTGGTCCCGGATGATGTATTTCAGGGGACCATACGGATCCTGCGCGAAGTCATGCCGGAGTGGGGCGTGACGTATCGCACGATCGACATGACGGACCTCCCAGGCGTCGCGGCTGCGATGACACCTGCGACAAAACTTGTTTGGACGGAGACGTTCTCAAACCCTCTGTTGAAGGTCACGAACCTTCGCGCGGTAGCGGACATCGCGCATCGGGCTGGGGCATTGTGCGCCGTCGACAACACCTTCGTGACCCCCGTGCTGCAACGGCCACTCGACTCGGGCGTCGACCTCGTGGTGCACGCATCGACAAAATACGTTGGCGGCCACGGAGACGTGCTGGGCGGCATCGTCATTGCGAGGGAGAACTCGCCCGTGATCCAGGAGATCCGCCAGATTCAAGTGCTTGAGGGAGCGATACCATCGCCGTTTGATTGTTGGTTATGTCACCGGGGACTCAAGACCCTGCCGTATCGGGTGCGAGCCCACTCCGCGAATGCCATGCTCATCGCCCGCCACTTGAGCGTCCACCGATTTGTGAAGAAGATCTTCTACCCGGGCCTTAAGACCCACGCAGGGCATGAGCTCGCGCGAACGCAACTGGACGGTGCCTTCGGCGGCATCGTATCGCTGCAGGTGCGCGGTGGCCGGGACGCCGCCGTGGGCGTCGCGGGCCGCGTGAAGATCTTCACGAACGCGACCAGTTTCGGCGAAGTCGAGAGCCTCGTCCAACACCAAGCGACCTCGCCTACCCACGGCGCCGGTACAGGGATCTACGACGACCTGCTGCGACTCTCTGTCGGACTGGAACATCCGGATGACCTCGTCGCGGACCTCGACCAGGCGCTAGAATATGCCCATGAGTCCTGATGGCGTAACGAACGATGTCATCGAGCAGCGGCTCGCGAGTCACAGTCTCTGCCTCCCGGATGTCGCTCCAACCCATGAATTCGTCCGGGTCAACGTTGTCGATCGCGTCGCCTACGTCTCCGGGCATGCCCCGTACGACAAAGGCGAGTTTCACTACAAGGGAGTTGTCGGCGACGACCTATCAATCAGCAAGCTAGCGGCAGCGTCAGTCACCTGTGGAAGCGCCGAGAAATCGCGCGGGCATCTAACGTAGCCGTTCATCTTAAGAACCCGTGCGACGCGGTCTAGCGATCCCAGGCACGCTTTGACGGAGACGAGGCAGCCGAGCAATGCGGCACGAGCGGCGTCTCTGGCCTCAGCGACCGCTGTGGGGTCAGGCCGGCCGGCACGCGCGAACGACGGTCGGCGTGTCATCTCTGCCGGACGGCGTATCGGTTGAAATCGATCTCGTGCTTGAGCTTGCCGAGGGCGCCGGATGAGTCTGCGACAGACACTCCAATCCGAATGAGGTCGAAACTGACGGCCCTCCGCACCCCGCCGAAGCGTGACCTCGGACGCCCGATGAGTTCTATAACAATCCTCTTTATACCAACGGCGTGGCCCCTCGTGCGGCTATCCTTCACAAAGGCGTTTGGGTTAGTCAGTGCGTTGCTGACCGCCTTTTTTCGCATCGGCAAGGCCCACTCAGCATGCGTCCGATGATCTGGTGGCTTCGGCGAACGATGCCTTTGGACTGACCCTCGAGCCAGAGAGCATGGGTATGTATAACTCCAGTAGCGTGCGCGGCTTCAACCCACAGACGGCAGACAACGTGCGCATCGATGGGCTATATTTCGATCAGTAATGAACCTTGCCCAATCGGGTTGTTGAAGGCTCAACAGTTCTCGCGCCTCGTAATATGGAATTAGGCGTTACTCAAGTTTTCCGGCCGGCAGACAAATGATGGGGTTATTCTTCTGGTCATGCTCACCCTTCCAGATCGCGCCGAAATTGAAAAATGATTCCTTCTCCGACTTTTTCTCGTTTTCCATAAACCGAGAGTCCAGCTGTTTGCCGCACCACAGACGTTCCGCAATTTGCGACTACGTGCATGGTTCCGGCCAACCAGGGAGGTACTTCGTGTGAGTGACCAGCGCAGTAGTATTGTCGGTGGGACGCAGGACGTCTTCTACTCCCGCGGATCCAGCGTTCCGTTGCCGATGATGGCGCGTGCCGAGGGGATCTGGTTTTGGGACGAAGACGGCAAGGCGTACATCGACGCATCGTCCGGACCAATGGTCAGTGCGGTTGGGCATTGCAACCCGCGGGTCATCGACGCGATGATGCGCCAAGCGCGTACGCTTGATTACGCATTTACGTTGGTCGCACGAAACCGCGCCAATCTAACCTACGCGAACCGGCTTGCTGCGCTGGCGGGGCCCGGGTTCGAGCGGGTAAGCCTTTGCTCCGGTGGCAGCGAGGCCATCGACAATGCACTTAAATTCGTGAGGCAGTATTGTGTCGCAACGGGACAGGCCACCCGTCACCGGGTGATTTCGCTGGATCCGTCCTACCACGGTGCCACCATCGGTTCGCTCGCCGCCGGCGGCAATATCGCGCTACAACCGTTCTTCAATGGATTTGCGGTTGCTGCGGCGACCATACCGGCGCCCCTGTCATATCGAGTTCCGGATGGGCAGACCGTCGAAGAGTACGCGGGCGATTGTGCTCGAGCCCTGGCGACAAAGATTGCAGAGCTCGGCCCAGAGAATGTGCTCGCATTCGTGCTTGAACCGGTCGGCGGGCTCTCGACCGGTGCGGTCGTACCGCCGCCAAGTTACTTTCGAGAAATACGCGATATCTGCACACGGCATGGCGTGTTCCTGATTTTCGATGAAGTGCTTTGTGGTGCGGGTCGGACGGGCCAATTTATTGCGGCCCACCATTGGGCGAACGCCTTACCCGATATCATTGTGCAGGCAAAGGGTATCGGCGCAGGCCACGCTCCACTTGGCGCCATGTGGGTGTCGGCTGAGCACGCGGACCGACTGGCGGCGACCGCTGGATTCGACTTCAGCTATTCCTATAACGCAAATCCAATCGCATGCGCGGTTGGGCTCGCGATCCTCGACGAGTTTGAGCGGCTGGACCTGTGTTCGAATGCGACTGCGCGCGGTGCGCAATTGCGAGCGGGACTCGAACGGCTCAAAGAGCGGTACCCCATCGTCGGCGACGTACGCGGCAAGGGGTTGCTGCTCGCGGTCGAACTCGTCGCAGATCAGGCAACCAAAGTCTGGCTTCCCGTAGAGTTTACGGCGACGAAGCGCCTGCGCATCCATGGCCTCAATCACGGCATCATGCTCTATGCCCGTGCGTCCGCGGGCAGCCGCTTCGGACAGTGGTTCATGGTGGCCCCACCGCTAACGATTACTGAAGCAGAGATTGACGAAATTCTGGATCGAACTGACAAGGCCGTGAGGGCGCTTTGCGACGAGGCTCAGCTTGCCGGACTGCTCGTGTGAAGCTGTCGCCGGTGCGGGATCGAGAAGGTCCTTAAACGGGTGTCATTGACCGTTTGCTCCTGGTGCGGGGCTCGATATAACTGACGCCGGCCACGCGGCCTGTCGCCGTCGTTATTGGGACTTTTCATGCCGTCCCACGCGCAACGCAATTACGCTGCGTCCCACAACAATATCCGACCCATATGGGGATTGTTATCCCCGGCCCGGTTCCACCAGTAATCCCATAGGCCGCCAGTGGCGATATCCCTCAACTGCGGCTGGTGCCCATTGGAATCGGATAAGACAGCACGATTCGGACTGCCGCCTCAGGGGACAGTAGAATTTCATCCTCAGGACCCAATCGAGGACACTTGCATGAACAACGCGGCACCGTCGGCGATCGCCATGCCGCCGGAATCTGTCATGCGGCAGGCGGTCACGGATCGATACTCCTATTAGACCAACCAGGCATCAGCTTTCAGGGTGGCGAACTGATTCTCTGAATCCATTATTCTAAAGGCCGGGAGCGCTTTAGATTTCAAACTGCCGCGCCGCGTGAACCACAGCTTGGAGATCTACAATGTTCTTTATGATTGTTGAACACTTTCGGAATCACGATCCACTTCCGATCTACCGACGATTCCGAGATCAAGGCCGCCTTGCACCAGACGGCCTGCACTACCTTTCGAGCTGGGTTGACGACAAGTTCGAACGATGTTTCCAAGTTATGGAGACGAACGATCGCCACCTTCTCGATTTATGGATTGAGAGGTGGCAGGACATTGTCGATTTCGAGGTCTATCCCGTCGTCACATCTAAAGAGGCTACAGACGCAGTTGCGCCACGGCTCTAATCTAACGTCCAGAAGTGCCCATGGACCGGCCGGTCTAGCTTGATAGTGAGCCGATGCGCCTGATAGCCTTCACGACTTGGTTGCGCTTATCTACGAACGTTCTTATGGCCCTTGGCGTATCTGGCCAAGGGGACGATAAGGGGTGTGCAAAGCGGACAATGCCTGTTCTCGATAAGACTTGGCGAGACCCACCGAGTAACGTGACCGCGAGACTCTCGATCGCTTGGGAGGCTCTAGGGTCAATCGCCATTGCATTTCCTCTCCGACACGCTCCGCGCCCCTGGCCGGTATTCGCTACAAGCGTTGATTTGCGAAGCCCATTGGATTCTGGTACCTTGGTACCACCTACGCAAGAGGAGGCGATGACTAGGTCGACTAAATACGTGGAAGTGGAGCGCGTGCAGACCGGTGTGCGCATGGAGCGGCGCATCTTGAAGGTGCTGAAGGCGCTCGCCGAGTATAAGAATATGACGCTCGGTGATCTGCTCGAGGGCATTGTTCTGCACGCCTTCGAGGGCAAGGCACCCTTTACGGCGGAGACTTTGCGAAAGATCGCCGAACTCAAGGGCATCTACGAGCTGGAGCTCACCGCACGCGCGAGTCATCGGCTCAAGGAGAAGCCTTGACGGACGCAGAGTTTCTACAAGCGCTGGAGGCTTGCGAGCTGCCCGAAAGCGCATTTGGGCACGCTGCCCATGTCCGCGCGGCGTACCTATATCTACGAGAGATGGGATTTGCGGAAAGTTTGGTTCGAATGCGCCGTACGATCCAAAACTTCGCCGAGCACCTGGGCAAACCCGATCGGTATCACGAGACCATCACGGTCGCTTACATCGCCCTCATTCAACAGCATATTGCTGAACGCGGTCACGGCGGCGGGTGGTCGGGGTTCGCAAGGGAGAATCCTGAACTCTTCCGTCCTACCCTGCTTGGGCAGTTTTACTCGCAAGCGCAGCTCGAGTCGCCGATGGCGCGCAGAATATTTTTGCTGCCTCGGGCGGCACCAGCTTCGAGCAATACGTGCGCGTGATGCTGGCGAGCGGTCGGGGTCTGCTGAGCGGCGGGATCATTGCCATGACTTTTCCTTTGCTGGTGAACGCACACGCCATCGCCGCGTCGTCTTCCGCGGGCCTCGGGGATGTGTCCCGAATAGGACTTACCACAGTGGAAATGCTTGGCGCCGCGCTATTTGCGTTTGAGATTCCGGTCGTGGCGGGGTACGCGCTATTATTGGTTTCATTTGGTGTCGCCGCACTCATCCACGCCCATCATCACGAGACACCATGGTGGCTCGCGCTGTATGCAATCGTCGGAGCGGTCCTGCTGTATCTAACACGCCGCGCCATGCGAGAACGCGCGATCACCTGACGAATTGGCCCACGGAGAACCACTATGTATCGCCTCTACTACTCTCCCGGATCCTGTGCGATGGCCGCGCACATTGCACTCGAGGAAATTGGTGCTCCCTACGAACTGGAATTGATCTCCTCTGCCGGCCCGAGAGAAGGAAAGGCGACGGCAACCCCGGAATACAGGGCAATAAATCCCAAAGGGCGGGTGCCCGCACTGCTCGGCGTCCCCGGGCGCATTGGTGGCGCCGAGAACTTGCTAACGGAGCTCCACGCCATTCTCGTATTCCTCGCGCGCACGAACACCGCGGCCGCACTGCTCCCGGAGGATCCGGCGGCCGAGGCTCGGTGCATCGAATGGATGAACTGGTTGGCGAGCAACGTTCACGCGATGTCCTACGGCCAGATCTGGCGGACCCAGCGCTTCGTCGCCGACGAAAAGGATTTCCCGCCTGTAAAGGCGAAGGGCGAGCAGAATGTTCGCGAGCAATACGCCTATATTGAGAGCCTGCTAGCAGACGGACGGGACTGGGCCGTGCCCAGCGGGTACACGGTAGTTGACGCGTATCTGCTCGTATTTTATCACTGGGGTCGACGCATCGGTCTCGATATGCCGACGCTCTATCCCGCCTGGACCCGGATCACTAAGCGGGTCGCCGCGAGACCTGCTGTCGAACGGGTCCTCGCCCATGAAGGGATTCAGGCTTTCTGAGAATCGCCGATCGGTGTACATGTAATGCCACGAGCAGCTGCGTGTTCCATAATCTCAGGAACCGCAACCTCGCGTTGGCCGTCATCGAGCTCACCGGAGGCGACGCGTTAAACCGCGTCGATTTGCAGGGATAAAAGGGATACCCGGAACCAACGGCGTTCCGAGCACCCTTATCCAAGCTGGCCCCACCATTGCTACCCCAGCGCTTGGGCTTTGTAGGTCATTATTCCAACAAGACCTCCGGCACCGACGCCGAGCGCGTTCCACCAATCGGTGCGTTGCTCCTCCCGTGGTAAGTGTATACAAGGGAGTATTTCACCTCGTCGCTGTGATTCTGCCCCGCCGAGTGCAGCGTGCCACAATGGAAAAAGATAGCATCCCCCGGTCTAAGCCGCGGCGAGACGGCCGTCCGGATGAGGTCTCTATTGTCTGCCCGGTCAAGTCGCAGGAATTTGGACTTATCAAATTGATCCTCTTCAAGCGCCTTGCGATGTGAACCCGGAACAAACCGAAGCGCACCGTTATTCTCGTTTTCATCGCCCAGAGCGAACCAAAGTGAGACGAGATCCTCGCGCTCAAAGCGCCAGTAGCGTACATCTCGGTGCCAGTTTGTCTGACTGCCGTACCTCGGATGCTTAGTCATAAGACAGTTGTGGTGAGCACGGGACATCACAATGTCCTCGCCGAAGTAAGCTTCTAGCCAGCTACGCACCCGGGGCGCGGTCGCGCACCGGGCAAACAACGGGTCTCGGCCGTATGCATCGAGAAGCCGGCGGATCGTGCCGCCACCCACGTCCGCGCGCGAGTGCGGCGCGCCCGGATACCTAAGATCCGCCTCAAGCTCCAATGATCCTGTCCCCGCCGCTAGTTGACTCCTTGCTCCTTTGCGCAGCGCATACAGATCGGCGCCATCCAGGAACCGCGGTACTACGACATAGCCTCGGTCACGCAGAACATCGAGCTCGCTCTTTATCGGATTCTGTCCTAAGACGCTCTCCATACTTGCCCCTGATCAGCTCTTGTCAGAACGGTGTCCGCAGTGAGGCTGTGACGCATTAAAATTTACACATCTCATCAGGCGGATTTCGCCGAGATCCTCGCTGAAGCCGAATTTTCTATAGAAGCCGTACAAATCTGGCAGGCAGTAAAGTTCGAAATGACATATATCACGTAACTTGTCATGACCTTTAATCAGCGCGATTACTCGCTGCCCGAGTCCCTGGCTGCGCGCAGCAGGGTCGACAATGACGTCAAATATTAATGCCTTAAACGTAAAATCCGTCACGACCCGCGCAAATGCCGCTAGGCGTTCATTGGCATCCACCAACCCGACGCAGACTTGGGAACCCCCCACACACCGCTGTGTCTGTTCGAGCGACCGCCCTCTTGTCCACCACTCACCTTGATATAGCTGGTGCAATTGCCGGATATGAGTGTCAGTCATCGCATACACGGAACGCACGGCACAATTCTCCCTTAATCGGTATGCCGGCCAGTTGTAGCAGATCCAACAACAAAGCCGACTCCGGCACTTACCCGCAGCGAGGGAGATTGCGATGACCTATGCAAGCATGTCAATATACGAGTGTCCTAGGACATTGACTACCTATGTGGATCCCGAATTTACCAACTGACGGCACCCCGATATTCCAGCAGATTCTTGCTGCAATCGAGCGCTCCATCAGCGATGGCGATCTGGAGTCTGGCGCGCGCCTGCCTCCGCAACGCGCTCTCGCCAAGCGCCTCGGCGTCAGTGTTGGAACGATTACCCGAGCCTATGAGGAGGCCGACCGTCGGGGATTGACGATTGGGCACGTGGGGCGCGGAACGTTTGTTGCGCGCGCCCATGAGGTGGAGGGCGTTCGAAATCCCGGGCAATTCATAGACCTGTCGTGCAACTATCCGCCGATGGTTGCGGCGGAGCGCTTGTTGGTTGAGACCTGGGGTAGGGTTCGACGAAGGCCCGAGTTCCTGGATGCCCTCAACTACGGGCCAATTGAGGGACTTCCACAGCATCGTCATGTGGCGGCTAGTTGGCTATCGAGTTCGGCCGGTATCGACGCTGCAGATCCGAACCGTATCGTGATTACTTCCGGGGGCCAAGCGTCGATGGACCTAGTGATTAATCATCTTTGCGAGCCCGGCGACACGATTCTGGCTGAAGAGCTCACGTTCAGCGGTATGAAGGCCTTAGCGCAGCACCGAGGCTATGTGCTGAAAGGGATCGCCATGGACGACGAGGGAATCAGGCCTGATCTGCTCGAGGCCGCCGTTAAGAGTTGCGGTGCGCGAGTTCTATACACGATGCCGACGCTTCAGAACCCGACCAGCCGCTCCATGAGCCTGGTGCGGCGCAAAGATTTGATTAGGGTCGCCCGACATCTCAAATTGACGATCGTCGAAGACGATAACTACGCGGTGTACGCAGAAAAGCGCGCCGCATTACCCCCTCTGGTGAGCCTCGCGCCGGACATCTGCTACTACGTAGGAGGACTTTCGAAGTCCATCGCCCCTGGTCTTCGGACTGGCTACGTCCTCGCCCCAGACTCCGCCAGCACCAGCGCTATTGCCTGGGGAGTGCGAGCATCCTGCTTCGCCTCACAATCGATGGGCTTCTTAATAACTCAGCAGGCGCTCGAAGACGGTGCCGCCGAACAAATCATCAAGGAAAACCGGAAAATTCTCCGCGGCCGTGGCCAGCTGCTGCGAGGCGTTCTCGGTCTGGCCCTACAGCCGGGCGCCCAGTACTCACCACACGTCTGGATGCCACTTTCCGCTCCGGAGGCAGCCCGAATCGAGAATCGATTGATGAGTGAAAATATCAGGGTCACAGGTGCCCTGGTGCCTGCGCTCGAGGGTGCAAAAACCACCGGCCTGAGATTTTGCATCGGCGCAACGCGGCGGGATGCCGATTTTGAGCGAGCGCTCACTGCGATCAAGCGCACACTAGAGAAAGCCGACAATTTGGAGCAACGAGCCATCGTCTGACTTGTCTCGGTACAATACTCTATTGCCATAGTCGATACTCCGCGGCACACTTCGTCCCAATGGTGGCTCATCGGCCCGAACGGGAATACACAGATTGCCACACGGGCTAGCCAGCAGCGGGTTTTCAGTTTGACCTTAGCCCCTCTTAGTACGGAGGTGACAGATGCGGTGGCGCTTTGCTTGCATCGCAAGTATTGCTGACAGCGCACGGCAGTTGCGACGTTGCGGTTGCCTGCTGGGACCCGCCCCTGAATCCTTGGCTCTAGCGGTCCTAACGACAAAAGACCAGGCATATGAAGATCGGTAACTCAGCGAAGCCTTCTGAACTCGCCACGCTTCTGATTCACGCTGATCGCGAGTTAAATCCTACGGCCGCAGTGGTCCCGCCGATATACCAGACTGCCAATTTTTTCAGCACCTCCCCGGAGGATTTCCTTGAGCGATCCAGCCGCCCTCGCCATCCGGAGTTCTACACCCGGAATCGAAATCCGAACGCGGCGCAAGTAGAAGCGGTGTTGGCACAGTTGGAAGGCGCGCCGGCTGCAATGCTAACCGCCTCCGGCATGGCCGCGGTGAGCGTGGCTGTACTGGGTCTGATCGACCACGGTATGCACGTCATCGCTCAGACAAATCACTATGGCGGGACGATGTCACTGCTGCGGAATCTACTGCCCCGCTTCGGCGTTCAGTTGAGCCAGGTAGATCAGCGCAGTCCGGACGACTTTGAGAAGGCGATACGTCCCAACACGAAGCTAATTGTGCTTGAGAGTCCCAGCAACCCTCCTCTGCACCTCACAGACTTGCGAGCGGTGGCAGCGATCGCTAAGGCCCACGGCGCACTTACCGTGGTAGACAATACGTTCGCCACGCCGCTCAATCAGCGTCCCGTGCAAATGGGAATCGATGTGGTGGTGCATAGCGTTACCAAATACTTAGGCGGTCACTCCGATCTGATTGCCGGTGCCGTACTAAGTACCGACGCGCTCATTGAGAAGATTTGGAATACGCAGCTCATCCTCGGAGCCGCGCTGGGGCCTTTTGATGCGTGGCTGATTCTGCGCGGTTTGCGCACGTTGTCCTTGCGCATGAGTACCCATAACGCGAATGCGTTGGCTCTAGCACAATTCTTGGCAAATCACGCGGCCGTGAAGTACGTCAATTACCCAGGGTTAGAGAGTCATCCACAGTACGAGCTGGCGTGCCGACAGATGACCGGCTTCGGAGGAGTACTGAGCTTCGAAGTCGACGGCGGTTACGAAAGCGCTAAGAGGGTTTTGCGAAGACTGCACTTGGTGGGAATCGCGACCAGTGTCGGAGGTGTGGAATCTTTGGCAGTACTTTGCGGGGATAATTTCACTCACCACCTAAATGTGGAGGAAGCCCAGCGTGCCGGCATACCCGCCGGACTCATTCGAGTGTCAGTCGGCTTGGAAGATATCGGAGACTTGGTGGCCGATTTTGACCAAGCACTTTCGGTATAGGTAGAACTGTCCCTTAAGTCAATGTCATCGCATGCGATACCGGGCCGCATTCGGCTCGCCGTCTTGCATCGACTATTGGAGGATTTCGTGCGCCCCATCAGTACCAGTGACGCGCCTCAGGCTATCGGACCCTACTCGCAAGCGGTAAGCGCCTATGGATTCACGTTCGTCGCGGGTCAGGTTGCCATCGACCCCGCGACCCAACGATTGGTCGAAGGCGGTGTTGCGCAGCAGACCGAGTGCGCACTGAAAAACATCGCTGCAATATTAAAAGAAGCCGGCTCAACCATGGACAGTGTCGTCCGCTGCGTTGTCTATTTGAAGTCCATGAACGACTTTGTGGAAATGAATGACTCTTATGCGAAGTTCTTCTCTAGCCCCTTCCCGGTAAGATCTACGGTCGCCGTTGCAGGACTGCCGCGTGATGCCCTGATCGAGATCGAGGCGACGGCGGTCAATCCACCGGAGCTCTCTTCCCCTGAGTCGTTGTCTTGCATGGCAGTGCGTGCCGAGACATGAATTTACCCTTCTACTGGATTGATGCCTTTTCGGACAAGCGCTTTCATGGCAATCCCGCTGCGGTGATCCTCGCCCCTACCGAGCTCGATGGGGCCATGATGCAGGCGATCGCCACGGAGAACAATCTCGCCGAGACTGCCTTCGTGATGACTAGCCGTACTCCTCACCCAATTCGCTGGTATACGCCCACTGCTGAGATCGATCTTTGCGGCCACGCTACACTTGCCAGTGCCTTTGCGCTTTTCGATCGCGGTCTGTCGGCAAAGCACGCCATTGAGTTTGTCAGCGCAAGCGGCCCGCTGCGGGTATCGCGCAGTGCGGAGCTCCTCGCTCTTGATTTTCCTGCAAGACCCACCTCCCCTTCCCCTGACTTAACGGAGCTCGTCAGCGCCGCTCTGGGCGCTGTACCGCGTGAAGTACGCAGTGCGAATGCCACGATGGCGGTGTTTTCTACTGAAGAGGAGATTCTGGCGCTTCGCCCCCATATGGACCAGGTTGCTCGTTTGCCAGGCTATGGATTGGTCGTCACGGCCCCGGGGGAAGCCACGGACTTCGTTTCCCGCTTCTTTGCGCCCCAAGTGGGAGTCCCTGAGGACCCGGTGACCGGTTCTACGCATTGCTCGCTGATACCCTACTGGAGCGCTCGTTTCGGCAAAACTAAACTCCACGCAAAGCAACTTTCAGCACGTGGTGGCTCGCTTTGGTGCGAAGATCATGGTGAGCGTGTTTCCATCGCTGGCCACTGTACGCTGTATCTGCGGGGCGAGATCCACGTGTAGGGTGGTTCGGTGACAAAAGCAAAGTTTGGATTTCGCTAGAGGGTCAGAAGGTGTCGCCCACAAAGTCGTCACTGCAAACCTGCAACCGCATCGGGCCCCCGTTCTACCTGTTCATTACGGAATCCGCTCACGATTCGGCAATTTATGCACGTTGATATGGCCCTTTGTTGTCAACAGGCGCGAGCGTAAGGCTCGCGGATCCGCGCTTGGTCTTCGATGTTAAGGGTTTCGGATTGGTCGTATTTCACACCGGAAAGAGAACGCGACGCGCTTTAGTCGAGCGCGAGCCAAGCCACGCACGGAAAGCTCACCACGCTGACAAGCGTGGACAGAAGAATCGCGGCGGAGACCCGCTGGGGGTCGGCATCATACCGCTGGGCGAGAACATAGATATTCCCGGCCGATGGCAGGCACGCGATCAGAACGCCAACATTCACCCAGAACGCATCGAGCTGCATCATGCGTCCGAGAATGAGCCATACGAGCAATGGGTAAACAGCGAGTTTTGCGACGGAAATCAAGCACGCGGCAACGGCGGTTCGGCGGTCGAGACGCTGC
>Ga0181530_10005582_pt1 | contig 12762 bp, 11 predicted proteins | sample PEATcosm2014_Bin_42_FD_119769 | JGI IMG/M metagenome (GOLD analysis project Ga0181530, IMG submission 119769) | Peatland microbial communities from MTU Mesocosm Facility, Houghton, MI, USA - PEATcosm2014_Bin10_60_metaG | ecosystem: Environmental > Terrestrial > Soil > Wetlands > Peat | place... | reverse complement strand
AGCATGAAATGGCGCGGCGAGCCGACCTCTTCGTGCATCCCAAGCCAGGTACAGACCTGTTCTGGCTCAATGCAATCAGCCGCTATCTACTTGACAACGACCTTGCACACACCGAATTCCTCGATCGTTGGGTAAACGGACTGGACGACTATCGAAAGAGTCTGGAGCCTTTCACCATGGAAGCCGCCGCGCGCATTTCCGGCGTGCCCGAAGAGACTCTAAAACAGGTCGCGCATATGATCGCTGACGCAAAGGCCATGTGCATACTCTGGGCGATGGGAGTGACACAACACACGCAGGGTTCCGATACTTCCACCGCAATTTCCAACCTGTTACTTGTAACTGGGAATTACATGCGGCCTGGAACCGGCGCGTATCCACTGCGCGGCCATAACAACGTGCAGGGCGCCAGCGACCACGGGTCCATGCCAAACATGCTGCCGGGCTACCAATCCGTGAATGATCCCGAAGTGCGCCAGCGGTTTGAGACGGGGTGGAAGGTCAAGCTGCCTTCGACCAAGGGACTCGACAACCACCAGATGGTCGAAGCCATTCATGCCGGCAAGCTCAAAGCAATGTATCTCATCGGTGAGGAAATGAGCATCGTCGACTCCAACGCGAACTACGTCGGGGACGCGTTCGCCAAGCTCGACTTCTTTGTCGTGCAGGATATCTTCTTCAGCAACACTTGCCGCTATGCCGATGTTGTGCTTCCGGGAGCACCGAGCCTGGAAAAAGAAGGTACCTTCACCAGCACGGAAAGGCGCGTCCAGCGACTCTACCAGGTGTTGGAACCGCTTGAGGGATGTAAGCCGGATTGGAAGATCACGCAGGATATTGCCAACGAGTTGGGAGCAGGTTGGCATTATCGACATCCTTGCGACGTCATGGATGAGATTACTTCCCTCACGCCGATGTTTGCCGGCGTTAACTACGAGCGGTTAGCGGGATATAAATCGCTGCAATGGCCGGTCGCGGGTGACGGAACCGACCAACCGCTGCTTTACACCAAACAATTTGCGTTTCCAGATGGAAAGGCGAGGTTATTCCCTGTCTCCTGGATTGGCCCCACCGATCAACCAGACTCCCAATTCGACTTGCACCTGAATAACGGCCGGCTTCTCGAACATTTCCACGAAGGCAACCTGACCTACCGTACCGAAGGGATTCGTGAAAAGACGCCTGACACCTTCGTGGAAGTCTCTCCCGAGCTCGCCGAAGAACGCGGCATTCAAAACGGGACATGGGTCCAACTGGTCTCGCGGTACGGCCAGGTACGAGTACGCGCTCTAGTTACCGACCGCGTACAGGGGATGGAACTCTATATGCCGATGAACTCGGTTGAGAGTCCGGTGAATCGGTTGACCAGCAGCCACACTGACCCAGTAACCAACACCCCTGCCTACAAGGAGACCAGCGTTCAAATGCACGTTTTGGCGGAAGTCGGCGAGAGTCCACTGCCCCGTATCAATTCTCGCTTCGGTCATCCGACGCCGCAAAACGGAGTGGAAGTCGAACGTAAGTGGAAGCGAGCGGACTACACCGCTCCGGGAAATGGCCTGGTGCAATTGCAGACTCAGAAAACAACGTGAGGAGAACTTAATGGCTCAACCGATCCCTTTAGAAATTCCGCCACGCAATCCACGAGCGGGACTGCGCTCTCGGCTGGAGCAGGCTCCTGAAGAGCACGCGGAAGCCGTGTTGGCTGCTTACGAAGTACTCCAGCAGCTGCATGAGCGAGGCGCCCTGGAGATCATGCGCGGGGCCCTGGCGGCGAGTGACGAGATTTTGGAGAAAGTTGTGGATAACGCCAAAACGCCCGAGGCTATTCGGGCTATCAGGAACCTCCTTTTTTGGCGGCGTGTTCTTGGGAGCATCGAGCCGGAATGGTTTCAGGGAATATTCCAGGCGATTCCCGAGGGAATCGCACAAGCGACGGCCGAACGAGATCGGCCGGTCAGTCTCTTCGGGCTACTTCGGCGCGCCATGAGCAAAGATAGTCTCCGTGGTCTGGCCGCAGGGCTTGACTTCCTGCAGTCCTTTGGACGTCACCTTTCAGCACAGGGACGGAGTTCGCGAACCTAAAGCAATCCGTCCAATTGGGAGAGATATGACAAATCGTTGGAGCATCGCTACCGCCGGGGTTTCTCTGCAAGTCGCATTGGGCGCAGTTTATGCATGGAGCGTATTTCGGGCGCCTCTCATGAAGCAATTTGGCTGGAGCATTTCCGAAGTCACACTGACCTTCACAATCAGCATCTTTGTGCTGGGCATAGCGGCCTTTTTTGGCGGGCTCTGGCTCAATCGCGTGGGACCAAGAGTCGTCGCGCTCACCGGTGGGTTCTTGTATGGCCTCGGAGTTTTTCTTGCAAGTTTCTCCGACCACAAACTGTGGTGGCTATATCTTAGCTATGGTGTGATCGGCGGAATTGGACTGGGCTTCAGTTACATTGTACCGGTTGCGGTCCTGGTAAAGTGGTTTCCCGACCGCAGAGGGCTTATCACCGGTGTTGCGGTTGGCGGATTCGGAGCCGGGGCACTCGTCACCGCGCCGGTGGCCACGCGCCTCATCCAGAGTGTGGGAGTGCTTCACACGTTCGCCTATCTCGGTATCGCGTTCCTCGTTGTGACCGTCATCGCCGGCTACTTCATGCAAAATCCTCCCGAGGGTTGGAGACCAGAGGATTGGGCACCGACGACCTCGCAGGCCTCCCAACTATCCAGCCGTGACTATACCCTCGGGGAGGCTCTCCGAACCTGGCAGTGGTGGGCCCTGTGGCTGCTTCTGTTCTTGAATACCTCCGCAGGGATTTCGGTGATCTCACAGGAAGCTCCCTTGTTCCAGGAGCTTGCGCGAGTAACCGTGGTGGCAGCTGCCGGCATGGTCGGGGTGGTTAGCATCGGGAATGCTTTTGGCAGAGTGTTTTGGGCATGGGCATCCGACACGATCACCAGACGCGCAACATTCGCAGTGATGTTTATCGCACAGATAATACTTTTCTGGGCTCTTCCGAGCATCACCTCTGCCAGTGTGCTGACCATCGTCGCCTTCATCGTGCTCATGTGCTATGGCGGAGGATTTGGGACCATGCCTGCATTCACGGCCGACTACTTTGGATCGCGGAATGTGGGTCCCATCTACGGACTCATGCTGACTGCATGGGGCTTCGCCAGCGCATTCGGACCGCTGTTGATTGCGTACCTGCGGCAGTCGACTGGTTCGTACCGCGAGGCCCTTCACGTGATTGCAGGCGTTATGGCTGTTTCCGTCCTGCTTCCTTTGATCGTATCCCCACCCCACCGGACGAACCCAGCGATCAGATCTACTCAATCCAGACGGCTGCCGGCAGCGTAGATTTTTGTATGCTACTCGTCGACAAATTCGGTCGTGCGATTACAGATCTGCGGATTTCTATTACTGACCGCTGCAACTACAAGTGTGTCTACTGCCGCAGCGGAAATGAGGGTGCGATTTATGAAGACCTGCCCTTCTCCGAGTACCTGCGAATCGTTCAGCTGTTCGCCGGTGTGGGAATCACAAAAGTCCGGATTACGGGCGGCGAACCGCTGCTGCGCAAGGGCGTCATTGAGTTCGTCCGGGAGTTGTCGCGTCTGCGCACGGTGGAGGGTCAACCTCTAGACATTGCCGCGACTACCAACGGACATCTTCTCGCAGAAATGGCAGGGCCACTCAAAGACGCCGGACTGCGACGCGTCACAGTCAGCATGGACGCGGTGGATGTGGAAGGCTTCGCGCGGATGACGCGTGTGCCAACCGGCTTGGCTCGCGTCCTGGCCGGAATCCGCTCCGCGAAGCGCGAAGGTCTCGATCCCGTGAAGGTCAATTGCGTTCTGATGCGCGGCTTCAACGACGACCAGATCCTACCGTTCGGCAAATTCGCGCGTGAAGAAGGCGTCGTGGTGCGCTTCATCGAATTTATGCCGCTCGAAGAAGGACGCGTCTGGGCACCCGATATCGTTGTTCCTCTGTACGAGATCTTGGAACGCATGGCATCTTACCGTCGCCTTGTCGAGGTTTCACGCGAGCGCAGTGAGACGGCGCGACGCTACAGGTTCGAAGATGGGATCGGCGAAATCGGAATCATCGCACCCGTTTCCCATCCCTTCTGCGGGCATTGCAGTCGGGTCCGGGTCACCTCCGATGGCAAAATCCGTACTTGCCTCTTTTCGATCTGGGACCATGATTTGCGTGGACTGATGTGTCGCGGCGCCTCTAACGGCGAACTGATGGAGTTTATCCAGAATGCAGTCAGCCGCAAGGAAGAGCGGCATCACATTGGGGAACCCGGATTTATACCGGCATCGAGGACGATGGTACATATCGGTGGTTAGACGGTGCGCTCAGCGCGCAGTCGTGACACGAGTTGAATATGACGATTTCAATAAAAGAACTACCGATTGAAGCGATGGCGGGGACGCCGCATGGAACTCTAAATTCGCTCTCTTCGCGATCGCTCCTGCGGGGTGAGGCGGCGGTAGTCGGCCCTCAATGGCTACCAATGGTGCTGATCTTCGGGTCGATTGGCGCGGTTGCCTACGCCGACTTTATCGCCACTGGTGTGTCCTTGGGGTATCTCTACATTTTGCCCCTCGGGATCAGTGCCATGTTCTTGCGCAGCCAGATCAGCTATGGACTGATTGCGGTTTGTGTTTTTCTCCACGATCTTTTCGGGCTACCTTATCCCAGCCAGCAGGCCCGGATAACTCACAACCTCACCGCATTGATCGCGTTCGCCTTCGTCGTCTATGTCATCCAGAGATACGTGAAACAAAGGGAACAGCTCGACAAGGCGGTGCGCCAGCAGCGCGACCAGCTTCTGCAAGAGGTCGAACTAGCCGCAGGCGTACAGAGGATGTTTCTGCCTATCAGTCGCCCATCCATCCCCGGGCTGGAGATCGCCGGCATGATGCAGCCTGTGGGAGGTGTGGGCGGCGATTACTATGACTACGTACCAATCGATGAGCACACGATCCAGATAGTGATTGCTGATGTATCGGGAAAGGGTGTCCCTGCTGCCCTTCTGATGTCCGCCACCGCGGCTGCCGTGCAACTGGAGGTGAGTGAGAAACGAGACATGCTGGAGGTTGTAAATCGTCTGAACAACGGGATCCATTCCGTATCTGACGGCAACCGTTACGTCACGGTGCTGCTGGCGGACATTGATTCTCTTAGACGCTCGCTCCGGTTCGTCAACTGCGGCCACAATCCCGCTCTACTCTTTCGGGCAAACACTCGGGATGTTGTTCCCATGAACTCGTCCTGCTTTCCACTCGGAATGTTCGAGAGCGTAAAGTGCGAAATCAGCCGAGCGAGCCTCGCCGTCGGCGATATTCTGGTTCTTTACACAGACGGTATTACCGAGGCAGAGAATCCGCAAGGAGAAGAATTCGGCATGGAACGGTTATCGGCCGTAATTCGGCGCGACTCTTCACTTTCAGCGGAGGAGCTGATGGCCAACATTTTTCAAAGCGCCGAAGACTTCTGTCAGGGAGTTGGCTTCAAGGACGACGCCACCGCGCTTATCGTGAAATGTTGCTTTGATGGGATGTAAGGCATTTCACATCCCGCTATTCCACTACGGCTTATCGTCGGCGGGGATAGGAAGCTTCTCCTCAATCTTCCGGATTTCTTTCGGCGCATGCTTCCGGAAGAGACGCTTGATATCCGGCATGAATTCGTGTTGAAGATCTCCAATCGCATCCGAGCTCAGTGCACCGGTAAAGCGACTCATGGTTTCACCAAAGTTGCGGTCCCGTCTCGGGTAGTAGCTGTTTTGTAGCGAACTGGTAAACAAAGTCCCCAGAAATTCGGACGTGTTGAATGTGTCATCTCCTCTGTCGTTCCTGGTTATCACAACTCTGGATACGGCATACCACGACCGAGAAGTAAGACTTCTCTTGTGTGAGGGGAAATATCGAGGATCCTGATGCAAGATCGTCGATAAAGCAACTGTCTGGATGAACCTCCGCGATTCTGTGTCTGCCAGGGTCGCCCCAAATCGCTTCCCCCAACCTTGCATTCCTCCCCCATACTCGGGCCACTGATCCTGGGCCTGGTCTAAAGTCGCCTGAAAAGCCGCCGACACGAATGTGGAGGGCGAATGGGTTTGCTTCAGAAACAAATTGAATTTACAGCGCGCGGACAAGGGAGCGTAGCCCATGGTTCCGGACGTCGACTTGGATTCCGAGGCGTTCGCTGAAGGTTGGACAAGCGTGTCTTGCACTTGCAGGCGACACGGACTGGTCGCCACCTGAGACGGCTGGTCGATCGGTTTTGGGACGGTTTCACCGGACCCATCGTGGGCGATAGTCAAAGCAGGTGACATCGCTTCCCGTGAGGCGACTGCCGCCTGCGCGCAGCCGAGGCCGTGCGTCATCGCAATCGAAGTGGTTATCAGGAAGGCATAAGTTGTGAGCGGTAGTCCTTCATGCAGTCTCGGTCTGCATGCATCCAAGAGTCCAACAGAACGCGTTTGATTCACCCCCATGCTAGGTCCAATCCGGAGCCAATGAGTTTCTTCTAGCTCCCAAACATGCCTCTTCTTGCTAATGAGCATCTAGACCTCCAACTGTCGCCTCTGCGCAAGGCACAGCAATTCCCGCTTTCGATATTCGCGGGGTGGAAAAAATCAATCGTCGGACGTCCACGGGTGGACACGCCGTCGGCATGTCGACGGCGCTAGCCTTGCGTGCTTCCCGAATTCTCAGTGGACACGCATGTAAAGCCTTGGGCTAGCACAAATCGAAGGGATTCCTTCGTCGGCAGGGTTTGGAACGCCACTTGCATTCTTGGAGAACCGAAGGAGATACACATGAAATTCGTCAATCGAACAACAATCTACGCTCTGTTTTTCCTGACCATGCTGGGAGCTGCGTTTGCCCAGAAGGTCCAAACCGATTTTGACCATCAAGCCAACTTCTCTCAGTACAAGACCTATTCGTGGCAGGAAATCAAACCCGCGAATTCCCTCTGGGACGCTCGAATCAAGAATGCGGTGGATGCCCGATTGGCAGCCAAAGGCTGGACCCAGGTTGCGAGCGGCGGCGATGTGGCTGTCGTAGCGATCAAGACCTCGCAGACGCAGAGAACACTCCAGACGTTCTATGACGGCGTTGGTGGTGGATGGGGATGGCGAAGGTTCGGGGGCGGAGGGTTCGGCGACGCTACCACCACCGAACAGGACTACAAAGTAGGAACTCTCGTTATCGACTTGTACGACGCCAAAACCAAGCAGCTAATCTGGCGCGGAAGTGCGCAAGACACGGTGTCAGAAAAGGCCACGCAGAACGAGAAGAACCTAGACAAGGGTGTGGCGAAAATGTTCAAGAAGTTCCCTCCAGACTCGGTAAAGAGCTAAGGCAAGCCTTCTACACCGAGTCGAGTGGGGAAAGTGCGCAAGAAATTCGAGCAAGAGGGTTGCGAAAGTTGCACGAGACAAAAATATTGAATTCTTAGGAGGAGCAGGTGAATACAAGCAAGTGTTTTATCGTAACTTTCTGCCTCGCTGTGCTTTGTGCGCTTACCGCACCGAGCCCGATCATGGCAGATCAGTCGGACAAGGCTACCAAGCTTACATTTAGTGAACCAGTCGAGGTGCCTGGACAAGTTCTCCCGGCCGGGACCTACTGGTTCACTCTCGCAGATAACGAATCGGATCGCAATATCGTTCAGATCTGGAACGCGGATCGTACGCGCCTGGTGACGACGATTCTGGCGATTCCTGATTACCGCCTGCAACCGAGAGGTAGAACCGTCATCCATTTCGAAGAGAGGCCGTCGGATCAGCCCGAGGCCATTCATTCCTGGTTCTACCCCGGTGACACCTTCGGGCAGGAGTTTGTCTATCCTAAAACCAGAGCAACCCAACTCGCCAAGCAGACCAGTCGGCCGGTGCTCTCAATGCCCAACGAGCAGGCGTCAAGTACCGCCCAGGTGAAGCAGGTGCCCGTTAACGCAGTGACTCCCAGCGGCGAAGAAATCGACGTTGCTGAACTCGTGGCCTTTCAACCCGTGATGCCGCAAGAAGCAACGACCAACGATCTTCCCAAGACTGCGAGTTCGTTGCCACTCTGGGGACTGCTTGGGCTGCTGTCATTGTTTTCGGGTTTCGCGCTTCGACTGGCCACCCGAAAAGTCTAATGACGGCGCCAGGCGATCTTGGTCCAGATTTCAAAATGTGCGAGTTACTCATTGCGTGAAGAGAGTCCGAGAATGACAGCGCGACGAAAGACGTTTCTTGTTTGGGGCCAGTATGCTCTCCTGGTTGCGGGATTATCCGCCGTGGGATATTGCGCAGTTGCGTTCGTCGAGGCGGCGCACTATCAGGACTGGGCGCGCGATCAAATGCGCAAAGCCAGCCTTTCAGTAGCGGAGCCCTCAACGACTCGAGGTTCTGCGACTATATCGCAACCAACAGCGTTTGGGGTGGGCCCCGGAATGACTTTAGTCGCGAGAATTGATATTCCACGGGCCCACGTCTCCGACATGGTCGCTGAAGGAACATCGCCTCAAGTCCTTCGAGTAGCCGTTGGACACATCCCGGGGACTGCACTGCCAGGACAAGCGGGCAATGTAGCGCTTGCCGCGCATCGCGATACTTTTTTTCGGCGTCTGGGTGAACTTAAGTCAGGCGATCTCATTCGGATTACGCTTCCTGGAAGGCAGTACCTTTACAGTGTCAAGTTCACCGATGTCGTCCTTCCCAACGAGACCTGGCTTTTGCAGCCTTCCACAGGTCAGTTCCTGACGCTGGTCACCTGTTATCCCTTTCATTACGTCGGCCCAGCGCCTAAGCGATTCGTGGTGCGAGCCCGCAGACTGGGCGGTGAGTGAAAATGCGACGCCCAATGGGTCGGAGGAAGCCTGAGAGCGTCTGTACAAATCGACCTAACTTTAGAAGGAGATAGAAATGCAAACCCGCAAACTCGGCAATTCCGATCTGTATATCACTCCCGTAGGCTATGGCGCATGGGCCATCGGCGGTTCGGGCTGGCAGTTCGCCTGGGGATCGCAGGACGACAATGATTCCATCGCAGCCATTCATCGCTCGCTCGAACTCGGGGTCAACTGGATCGACACGGCCGCAGTCTACGGCCTCGGGCATTCCGAAGAAACGGTCGGTCGGGCTCTAAAGAACTGGAGCGGCCCCCGACCGTACGTCTTCACCAAGTGTGGACTACGCTGGGATGCCAACGGTGAGGTACAGAAAGTACTGACCGCCGACTCCATTCGCGGCGAAGTCGAGGACAGTCTTCGCCGCCTCTCCGTCGACGTAATCGATCTTTACCAAATCCACTGGCCTCCCGACCCTGATTCACTCGAACTGGAAGAAGGATGGTCAACGCTCGCCGACCTGAAGCGTGAAGGCAAGGTGCGCTGGATTGGAGTTTCCAACTTCGATGTCCAGCAACTGCGCCTCGTCCAGACCATAGCCCCCGTAACTTCTCTGCAGCCGCGGTATTCGCTGGTGCATCGCGAGATCGAAGGCGAGATCTTGCCCTACTGCATGAGCGAGGGCATCGGGGTCATCGTTTATTCCCCGATGGCTTCCGGCCTCCTGACCGGTGCTATGACTCGCGAGCGTGCCGCCAGACTACCCAAGGACGACTGGCGCAGGAGTCATCCCGACTTTACCGAGCCGCAACTCTCTCGGAACCTGGCACTGGTGGATCGCTTGCAAGAGATTGCGAAGCGGCACAATCGGTCAACCGGAGAAGTCGCAATCGCTTGGACACTGCACGATCCCGCAGTGACTGGGGCGATCGTCGGCGCACGCAACGCGCGGCAGGCAGACGGAGTCATGCGAGCTGGCGAGCTTCACCTCACGCCGGAAGAAGTAACCGAGATCGAGACTTTCGACGCACAGGCTGCCGCGTGAGCGATGGCAGTTCTGCCAACACAACTTTTGTCGGCGCCCTTCAAGGCACGACTGAGTTAAAGAGGAGAACACCGTGAACCAAGACAGGACAAACCTCAATACAGCTTTGGAACACTATCTTAGGTCTGGCCAGCAGTTCGGCGACGGCGAGAAGTTCTACCTGTTGGGCTTCGAAGCTGCTCTGCACGCAAGAAATCGCTGCAAAGAGTTTGATCAGATCGCGTCCGAGATGACGAGCGACCTGGAAGAACTGCAGCAGCAGTATCCCACGGTGGCGGTCGAAGAGCCCTTCACGCGCGGATTTCGCCAAGGACGGGAATACTACCAGCGCCTGTGCGATGAATCCAGCCCGGTGTGACAGCGTCCCAGAACTGGCTCTGCTCGACAAACATCTGGTCTCCGGGCCCAACTTTTTGGTAAAGGAATAACAAATGAATATTCTTGAGAAGACGCGGCCTCGATTTGCTTTTGTGCAGGTGCTTGTTCTCGCCGTAGTGATAACGGGAGCAGCTTCACGAGCGGCTGGACAGGCCGGAACGAGCGAGACTGTCATCCAGAAGGCTACGGAACAGTTTGAGGATAGTCCCCTGAAGATTACTTCGCTCGGACGGGGTCTATATGTTTTTTCCGGGGACGGAGGAAATGTTACGGCGATCGTCGACGATGGCAGCACGTTGCTGATCGATAGCGGAATAGCTCCGCGGAGTTCTGAGCTGAACGACGCGGTCTTCAAAGCGACGATGCGTCCCGTCACGCGGCTGATAAATACTCATTGGCACTTTGATCACACCGGGGGGAACGTGTACTTCGGCTCTGGAGGTGTAACCATCATCGCGCAGCAAAACGTAAAACCACAGCTCTCGTCGGTGCATGACGTTCCCTTCGTTGGCTTGCGCGACGGCCATTATCCGGAGCAGGCGCTCCCAACTGTCACTTATTTAAGCAACATGGCGTTGCGTCAAGGTTCTCGACGCCTGACATTGGCCAACTACGGACCTGCGCATACGGACGGAGACACGATCATTTATATCGCGCTGGCGAACGTCGTGGTGGTAGGGGACATTTTCTCGAATGCCTTCTATCCCATCATCGATCTGACATCCGGAGGATCAATCGACGGCATGATTCTTTCGATTGATCGCATTCTTGCCCAAACCGACGAGCGGGCAAAGATCGTCCCCGGCCATGGGCCAGTAGCCACGCGAGCAGATCTACAAGCCTATCGCGACATGCTAGCGCAGGTTCGGCAGCGCATCCAAGAGTTGATAGCGGCAGGAAAGACCATGGACGAAGTAGTGGCCGCCGCGCCGACCAAAGACTTCGATGCCAAATGGGGAAGTGGCTACGTAACTTCGGATGTCTTTACCAAGATCGTATACAGCGGCCTGATTAAAAGCAGTACGAGTCGATAGCGGCATCACGCGCCAAAGAAACTGGGCTTGCGCCCTTCGTCTGCTGAATGTTCCCGAACTGACGTTGCTCGGATGGCGGGACGCCACACAGTCGACGACGTGGAACCCGGCTACTTCAACAGGATCTTGGCCATCATCCCCTTGTCCTCGTGATTCAGCAGATGACAATGGAATACCGACATGCCTTTAATGATCGGGTCGGTGAAGTCCAGAATGACATCAACGGAACTGCGATACGGAACATTCACGGTATCAAGCCACGCAGGATGCGGGAATGGAGAACCGTTTTCTGCGTAAGCCAGAAAGTGGACCTGGTGTATGTGGAAAGGATGTAGTTCAGCCGTGTCGTTAACAATGCGCCAATGCTGATACGTACCTACGCGAACGCTCGTCATAGGACTTGCATCCGGTGCGAACTTGCGGCCATTGACGTAGAAACCGTTCTTATCTTCTGTGAAGGTGACAGTGAAGTCCGGTGCGGTCTTTTTCAATCGCTCAAGGTCGAGCTCCTGGTAGAGGGGCGGACGGTCGTCGGTAGCGTGCATTTGCTTAAGCAACGCATTTGAGTCGGAATGATCCGAGCTGGGCTGCACCAGATCTGCCAGCACCATTTCCGGATTGGGATCTCCGTCCGGACCGGTATCCACACAAAGCGTGCGCAGAGCACGATGTGATCCAGGCGGTGGGCCGGTGACGATGGCTTCGAGCCGTCCGGCAGGCGCCAGGAGCAAGTGATCGGCGGTGCGCGTCTGGGACTTGGGCTCGTGGTATGCGAGTGGCATCCCGTCCAGCGCCACGATTTCAAAAGTCTGCCCATCCAGTTGCAGGTCCAAATAGCGGTCCGGAGAGGCGTTCACGATGCGCCAGAACTGCCGCTCTTTTGGCGCGATCTCGATTCGCGGTCGAAGTACACCATTCACGGTAAACACTTCTTCGACTGCCTCCGCTTCTCCGCTACATCCCCTGGCGGGGACCTCGACCTCGTGCTTCAATTCGGCCGCGTTCGGATCATGCTCAATGGAACGGCCTCGCACAACAATCACGCGCTCACGAAGTCGTCCGAGTTCGGAGACATAACGTTCCATCCCCTCCATGACGATGGCTCCTGACATTCCATCCAATACCTGCCGATGACTCTCGCCGTGCGGATGAGTGTGGTACCAAAAGAGACCCGGGGGATGATCGCGTGGAATCTTCACCGAGTAATGCAAGACCTGGCCGGGCATGGCCATCATTCCGAGCACGTCATCCTGCGGGGCGTCCGGCGAAACAGTGAGCCCATGAAAATGCAAGTTCGTCATGTTCGTACACGGATTCACCGCACAAGTCTCGCTTGACTCGGAAGGAAGATCATTGATGTAGGTGATTTTGAGGACGTCCCCAGGGGAAGCACGGATCACGGGCGCGACGCTGGCACCGTCGAAAGCGAAAGCATCCCGGCCATTTTCGTT
>Ga0181530_10005580_pt1 | contig 12764 bp, 23 predicted proteins | sample PEATcosm2014_Bin_42_FD_119769 | JGI IMG/M metagenome (GOLD analysis project Ga0181530, IMG submission 119769) | Peatland microbial communities from MTU Mesocosm Facility, Houghton, MI, USA - PEATcosm2014_Bin10_60_metaG | ecosystem: Environmental > Terrestrial > Soil > Wetlands > Peat | place... | reverse complement strand
TTGATCACTTGAATTTCTGCTTCTGCACGTTCCAGCCAACCCGCACCAGCTTCTGCTCAAACGCATAGGCGTGCAGGTAATTGTCAAACACAAAGAACGTCGGCAGGAAGCTGCGGTTGAAGAACTTCCTGTGGCACACGGTTTCACCTGTACTGTACAGCATTTGATCGCCCCTCATGGTCAGGTGGTTCTTGGGTTCCTTGAATTGCAGCAGCGTGTTCTTTTTGTCTATCTCTACTACAAACAGGTAGATGGGCTTTGTTGAGCTATTGACCAGCAGCGTGACACCTTCCCAGGTTTGCACGGCACCGGCAGGCAGTTCCCTGATGACCTGCGTAATGGTATCTTGCGGTTCCTCAGGCGGTGTCCACAGGGTCACGGGCTTTGGCCTTGCATTTGAGACTGTAGGCGTAGGCGTGGAAGTAGTTGGAGAAACAGTATCCATCTTTGGCATCTGATTCGTATAAAAAATTGAACCAGCTCGTATCAGGGCAAACAAAGCGTTTTTGAAGGTATCCATCTGAAGCAAAGACAACATACCAGGGGCCTCGCATTGTACGGGCTTCAAGTATTGTTAACGTCCCTGGGGGACTAGGCTTCCTCTTCATCGTCAAACCCATCTTGCGGTATGTTTTCGAAGTAGTTGCCAACCATCAGGGAACTATCAACAACGAAAGTGCCCATGCCATACTGCTGGCTGATTACAATGCTTATCTTGTCCTGATCACTACGCCCTGCCGCTACGAACAGCCGGGCCAAGCCCAGCTTACGTTCCTGCGGGGTTTGGGTATAGGTGATGTTAGTGTCACTGTTAGCCACCGTGCCATAGGCTTCACCCACGTTTTCAGCGCCCACCTGCTTTGATTTGGCGGCAGCCCGGTGTGATTGGCTCACCACCGCTGCCGCTAGGTTACGCTTCACCGCAATGCCACGTATGTCCATAAACGCTTGGTCAAGGTCAAGTCTGATATTGGTGGGATCCAGCTTCATCAGACGCGGATAGTCAACAATCAGCAAATCAGGCGTGAACCGTTCGGTCTGCTCCAGGTTGTCCAAGTAGGCTTCCAAGTGCCTCACCGTCAGTGAGCCGGTAGGGAAGTCACGGATCACAATGTTCTCAAGCAGCCGGTCGGCATAGCGGTCAATGCGCCGCTCAAGCTTGCGCCTGATCTTAGGGTCGTCATAGCTCAACGAGGGCTGTACCCGCACGTCCTTGTAGCCGGTAATGCGGCCAAGTTTGTCCTTCTCAAACTTGGTGTTCCTGAAGGTCTCTTTGCGCTTTGAAATGGCGAACAGGCTTTGGTAGTACCGTTGAGCGCAGCGCTCACGCGACATTTCCAAGCTGATATGGCATATTTTCAGCCGGTGCAGCGCGGCCATTTTGGCAAGCTGGATGAGCATCCATGTCTTGCCTGACTTGGTATTGGCAATGAAATGCCACAGCTCCTTGCGCGTAGGGCCAAATGACCGTTTGTCCAATTCAGGAATGCCGGTGGGGAAGCTGTGCTCCTGCATGTCCAGGAAGGACAACGACTTCTTGTCGCTGAGCCTGATGCCGGGGTCAAAGACACTCAGCGTTTGAGTGTTGGCCTTGGCCATGAGGTTCGCGGCTTCCTCAAGTGATTCCTCGGTGTCCTTCAATAGTGCCTTGTTGAAATCAACCGCTATGGCGCGCAATGATTGCCGCTTGACGTAAGTCTCCAACTGAGACATCACGTAGGGAATATTTATCGTAGATGAGGCATCATGGATGCTCGTAATGGTATCTTCATACAGTTGGGCCTCGCGCCCAATCTTGCTGTCCAGCTTGTCGCTTAGAATATCAGCAATATGATCTTTGGGGGCCTTCTTGAACCTGTCAATGTAGTCGTAAATTCTACTACTGATTTGTCGATAATGGCCGCCGAAAAGCTCCAAGGGCACGGTGTTGCGAATGATGATTGCCTGCTCAGTGTGATAGGCAAGCAATACGATAATGTTCTCTTGAAGAATACCTAACATTCACTTGCCGGTAACCCGTTGCAGTATGATGGCGCTTGCCCCACCCTCAATGTAGCCGGGGAAGGCTGCCTTGAAGACTTCTGGGCAGCGCTCCAAGTTGGTGCACACGCTGCCTGTTGAAATGGGCACTTTGCGTTCCTTCAAGTCATCAATCAGGCAATCCAGCATCAGCGATAACATGCCGTTGTAGGTCACCCGGTTGTCGCAGGCTTGCGGGAACGCCTTGGCGACGAACTCAACCACGGCCGTTTCACCCCGCCTGTAGGCTTTATACGTCGCAGCAGGCAGGTTGCCCAAGCCCGTGCGCAGGCCAAGGGTGCGTTGAATTACGTCAAACAGGGGGGTAGCGGGGGCATCATTTGGCGCTGCCACAGGGCCTAGCAGGGCCTCAGCCGCTGCCCTGATTTGGGCAAGGTCAGGCTTGCTTAGGGTTGGCAACGCTGCAATGATTTTGTCAGGTTTCATCAGCGATCACCAGATCGGTCAGCTTCACATCACCCAACCGGCCATTGTTGAAATCACCGGGCAGCAAGACAAAGCCGCTGTGGCTGCCGCCGTCAAGCACGGCTTCAAACGTCCATGCGGGGTAGATGTTGGGAACCACGAACTTCATGGCCACCAGCATACCTTGAGAACAGACCGCAATGGCCTTGCGCCGCAGGAAGCACCCCATGCGGCCGGTAAATTCAGGGCCGCACCGTGACGCGCTGAAAGGGCGCTGCACCACCCATTCCCAGGTCTTGCCACGCAACAGGTTCCTGAGATCATCCAGGGTAAATTCTTGAGACACAGGAGGTTCGTAGAACTTGTGCGGGTAGCGGTATATGTCAGTCGTTTGTTTTAATGCAGTCATCATCCCCTCCAACCGGATCCATGATTGAGCACCAAGCTCGCAACAGGGCATTTGCACCATTGTTGAGCATATAACCCTTGTATTGATTGGTCTTTCTCTTGTAGAGCATATCTGCATCTACCAAGAAGTGGCCACCACCATTTAGGATTGGTTCAATCATTGACCTGATTGGGCACACGCAAGGGATGAACCGGATCATGGTGTTACCTGCAAATACCCCAACTCCAGTTACCTTTAGAAAGAACCCATAACGGGCCTGGAAGTTGATCTTCCGGTAGCGAACAGTTTTTGGATGATCCGTGTATTTACTGACGAACTGAGACCATTTGAGTGATTTGGCCAGTTCTTGCAGTTCTTCAATTGAGTAGTTCTTGGTTTGCAAGTGTCTTGGGACAGTTTTGCTCATAGGACAGCTTCCTATTGTTGGAAGTTCTACTGGAAGTTCTTAATTCCACTATAAATCCTATTCTTGAACCTGGGTTTGATCCCATTAAGGCACAGTACCCCCATGGGGAACAAAAACACTAAGATCAAATGTTCTTGTTCCACCATGGAGTTCTTGAACCTTGGGAATCACCCAATAAGGCTACTACGCAAGCTTTTTCACTGCTGTTGCAGTGGTGTCAGAGGCCCCTGCGATCCGAACACCTCTAGGCGTGTCGACACTCCCACCCTGATCCGCCCTTTGTTCATTGGGTTCCAGCGGTGCCGTAAAGCGACTGACAAAACCCGATGCCCATTTGCCGTTTGGGGCAAGCCGCATGAGTGCGGTTGTCGTTGTGATGGCGGGGTGCAATGCTTGCTGAGTGCCGCGACAAACTGCCCGGTTCCCCGGTCGCCGGTCACCCCGGCTTCCACTGTTGGGGCTAGGTGTCTACCTAGCTTGAACCATGTGGGCTTGGCTGGGCTGGAAAACCGGGCTGGCTGATGTGGTTGACGGGTGGAGGGGTTCCTTGGTATAGAGGCCCCGCGCCGCGTCACGCTTTGGTTTCAGCCGTCAAGCCAACCAAAGCCGACCCAGGTTCGGATGACACCGGCCTGGGTCCCGGCGTCTTTATAGGCCCCTGAAATTGTCCGCGTCAAGCTTCGTCATCAAACTGAAATGTTGGCACCACGAACTCATTGTACATTCTCGTTGAACGGATAAAATCTATCTCAATGCCTTTTTTGGCCAATGTCGTGGGCCTTATGACTTCCGGCTTATATAGCAAAAGCGCTGCAAGCCCCGTCGTAGCCTCTTTGGCTACGTTGAGATTATTGATTGTCTCTTTGTAGGTAGAGGGAATTGGTTTCAACACCACCCATCGGGCATTGGCCGCGATGGCACAAGTGTAGCGCCCAAGATAGATACCAATGCCACAGGCAAACTTGACCCCGCCAATTGTCTGAACTCGTTCATTGCCCCAATAGCCCCACTTCAAGCCGCGCAGCATGTCACGCAGTTCGTCCGTGGTGGGCGGCTGATGCTTAGGCGCACGCCTATCCTGCTGCCGCGCCTGAAACTCCTGCAATGAGCTACGCTGCTGCCACCTGCTCATGACATCAGTGCACCAGGGTTGAGCGCATATCAGCCATAAGGTCAGCGGTGGGGCGCAGCACCGGCACCCGGTAGCGCTTATGGCAGCGCTTGTCAGCCGGGTAGCGGCCCTTTGGGTCAGGCAATACCACCTGCTGCACAAGGTAATCATTGGATTGAAAGAACTCGGTTGCCTGCAAGGTGTACTGGGTGCGGGCAATAGGAGTGGTATCCCATACCTGCAATTCATGAGTACCGCCAAGGCTTACCCGCTGGCCATTTGAGAAGCGTTTACCGGCTTCAATCATTTGCTCAGATAACGTATTGAGGATGGCCGTTGCGGCCTTTGGTTCAAAGTTGCCGATGATCAATAGTTCGGGCACCTCCCTGGCCGCGTTGCCAATGGTGTAATAGAAGCCCGGCTGCTTGCCGTCGGGCGCAATGGCAAGAACCTGCCTGCCGTGCTGTTGAATGGTTTGAGCTATCTTTATATAAAACGGGTCGTTATGCTTGACCATTATCGGTTCCTTTACTGATTGATTCGTTGTAGTATGAAGTGTGCAAACTTCATACATTCTTCGGGTGAGTTGAAATCCTTTTCATCTACAGTAAGAACTGCACCTGTTGAACGGACACTGCTGGAAGCTGTAGGCCCGTAAATCAACCACGCAGGAGTAATGCAGTCATATCCTCCTACTTCATCATACTCAATGGTGTATTTTTCTTTGTCCATCATCGGTTCCTTTACGGTTGAATAAGTTGGCTGCCTAATGGTGTTTCAGCGGCATGAACCCACTGGCGCGCGATGGACACCGCGCCACCTGATAGGAGGACCGCAACACCACCTTGTCGCGCCTAGCTGGCCTGGGTCAATCATGGAACGCCCAAGCCCATTCACGCTCGCCCGTTGACAGCCACGGCTGCGGGAGGAAATGCCCTCCTTCAGGTCGTAGGTGTAAGGCTAATTCAAGCGGGTCACTTCCGCCAGCCTAAAGTTCGACCACCCTGAATTGCAGGTTTGGGTTCCAGTTCTCAATCCAGCGGTTGCGCAGGTGTTCAATTTCCTCCTGTGCCTTGTCACGGCAGGTGCCTTCATGCCCGTAAGGCAGATGAGGTATTTGCACGGTGTTGAGGATGCCCCATTCATCAATGGATGACTTGCGGGCTTGCAGTTGCAGGTGCGTTATGGTCTTCATGGTTTTCTCCTGTCTCCTTCTTGTAACCATTCAATTTTCATTGAGGGCATTTTCTTGACACGGCCGATCAAGTCCCAATGGTCCTTCACGTAGTTGTACGGCTGACGGCTTGCCCCAACGACATTGCCTTGGGCATCAACGTGGATAAACACCACACAGTTCCATGGGTGCCTGCCGTTGACCTTATCAACAACACCAACACAGATGCGGAAGTCCCTGAAGGCTGGTGCTCTGTTGTTTCCATACACATTACCCTCAAGGACTTCACCACCTCGTGTTGGGTAAATGCGTGGGTCAATCTTGACCTTCATGGTTTTACTATCCTGTTGCGTTTATTCCAGTGGAGCATGGCTTCTCGCCGAGTAGCACGAGGTGCAAAGTGCCGATGCTCTTTGCTGCATTTTGGGTTTGAACATTCAATCTCAATTTCAGAGAAAAGGTAATCGTTTGTTGGCTTGAAATGTACATCAACCGAACGCAAGTGTGGTAATGAACCGCAGAAGCGGCACTTTACTGGGTCAGGGATTACCTTCATGGCTTCACCATTTCAACATAGGTGTCTGAGTTATCGTGAATTGCGTAGATAAGGACGGGTTTTGACTTGTCCTCTTTGAGGAGTAGATGAGCGTGGGCTCGCGCTTCCTTCAGCGTTTTGTGCTCCTGCCGCTCATACTTCCTCTGGATCATGCGGACCGTGGTGAAGAGCTGAGCGTTAGCGATGATCCAATCTTCACGCTCTTTGGCACTGGCGAAGTTGAGTGGTCTATTGGTCATGATTTATCCGTTCCTGAGTTGTTCAGCATAGAAGTTCAGGGCGTCAACAATTAGATTACGTTCTGCCTCAGAAAGTCGCGGATGAATTTTGGGTGTGTTGGGGTATGTGTATCTAGTGCCTGCTTTCAGCGACTTCAATTTGGCAGCAAGGGCATCCATTTCTTTAGCTATTTCATCCCATGATTTTTCTTCCATAGTCCACTCCTTAGATATGAAAAGGGGCCGGAATTGCTTCCGACCCCCTACGCAACGCAACGCTTACAAATTTCCCGCATGGCCCGACCTGCGGCCTTTTGTCCTTAGGTGGTCAGCCAGTTGACAAGGGGCGCGGGCTCCCAGCCTGAAGCTTAGTCCTTGCCGTGGAGCTTGTAGCGGGTCACCATGCGGCCGGTGCTGGACTTGACTTCGGTCTTGTCCACCTTGTGGCCGTTGCCCTCAAGCTCCGTGAGCAGGTTGAACTGGACGGAGCCAAGCACTTCCTTGACCTCACCCAGTGTTGCGCCCTTGCCCTTGGCATACATGGCGGCGGCCTTGGACTTGATGCTGTCCTTGCGGAAGCCAAAGGCGTCCAGCTTGGCCGGGTCACGCTGCCGTTCAGCCTTTTTGGCTTTGCCTTTTGCGGCCTTTGGCGTGGCGCTGGGTAGGGCCTTTTTGCCCTGGGCCTTCACAGCGGGTTTAGCTTTGCCGTTACCAGCGGCCTTTACAGGGGCTTTACGGGGCTTGGCAGCCTTGGGGGTTTTTGCGGGGGTCACCGGGGCCTCAGTGTCCTGGGCCTCAGTGGCTTCATCATCGTGCTTGGTCATTGGTGGTACCTCTTTCTCGCTGGTTACAGTTACAGTCTCACGCCGCAAGAAAGCTGGTATGCTGCCGTCCTCGGGTAGGGACGTATCAAGCGGCTTCTGATTTGGATCCTGTATGTGGCACACTCTAAGGTTGGCCGCAGTCAGCACCACTCGCTTGGATATAGGAGGGGCCAAAACGGCTGTCAAGAGATTATTTTCGTGAGTTTAGGATGAGGCACCAAGCTTCAGAACGGTACCAACCAAACAATAGGACGCGGTACCCACGCGCCTGATCTTTTCAGCAGCAAGCAGCCGATGAAGGATGGGGCTTACGCTATTGCCGCTGAAGCGGTGTTTCTCAAAGGCAGCTTCAATTTCCTTGACATGAAACACCCGTGGCTCCTTGCCTAAGGTTTGGAGCAACAGGTCTTCACCGCTGATGCCTTTGTTGCGCTTGTTGTCCACATAATGGAAGTCACGTGCGGTGGGCTTCTCAGCTTTGGCTTCCTCAGTAGGGGTCACGCTGACCAGCTTGGCACTTCCAGCTATTGCACCCAGGATGGTGGGGAGTTCCTTTTCCCCAACATGCAGGGTAACGAGATACACGGTAGTCATGATTTGCTCCTCAGTAGTTGGGTGAATCGACGTGAACAATAGAACCGAAGCCGGGCTTGAATGTGAGGAGCCTAGCTTCAGTCGTATAAGCCCCCCACAGCACCGGGCATGGGGGTTCCTTACCAAACGAACACGTTTCCATGTCGGTCAGGTACACAACGCAGGCAGCGTCAGGCACGTTCTTAGCCAGCCATTCAAAGCTGTTGTCGAAGTCAGTGCCGCCGCCGTCAGGACACTTGGCGGTGACTACATCGCCCGGTATGTATTCGTCAACCACCCGAACCTCAGTGTCGGCATACACCACCCACAGGTGATCGCATGTGCCGGTGTCCAACGCGCCTGCTACTTCGCTGACAAACGCCTTGATCATCTCAGGTGAAACCGAACCTGAGCAGTCAACGAACATGACCATTTCATGCAGCGCATCCGCCACATTGCCCGGCAGGATCAACCCGCTGTGAATGTAGCGCCGGTTAGGTCGCCTGAAGCTGTAATCGGTGGTCATGCTTTGGTCAATGAACTGGGCCGTCAAGTCACGCCATGACACTTTGGGGCGCTGCAACTGTGTTACAAGCCGCTCAAGGTAGCCGGGGGTTTGCCCCGCATTGTTGGCCCGTGCCACGCTCACAGCCATGCGCACGTTTGCTTGCCATTCATGCGCAACTTGCTCAGGGCTTAACTTGGCCCCGCCTTGGCCGTTGCCTTTACCGTCATTGTCAGGGTCACCGGGGCCACTACCTGCATCCAGCACGGCACCACAGCCGCCGATGTCCACGACAATATAGCCGCCACCACCGGGCTGCTTGGGCGGGTCGGGGATCTTTTCATAGATCTCCTCGGTACTCATGTCCTTGAACTGCGGATCATACAGGTGGAACTTCTCACCCTTCGAGTTCATGCACTCAGCCAGTGTCGCCGGTTTGTAGGGCAACTGGAAGGGCACCTTTTTGAGATCATCATTGATCCTGAAATCACCCGCCATGTTGAATTTGGTATGGTCGCGGTGACCCCGCCGTGAGAAGTGCGAGTACACGCAGTGCATGACTTCGTGAGCCATCACGCCCACAAGTTCCTCCTCACCACACTCAAGGACAAACTTGGGGTTAAAATATAGATTAACCCCATCCACGCCGCACGTCGGCACCCGCTCAGTCTCAACCAAGTTGAGTTGCAGGCACAGGTGCCCAAAGAAAGGTTCTCTGACAATCATCTGCGTTCGTGCACGCAGGATGGCCTGCTTGGCTTTGCTGTTAGGCATTGGTCAGTTCCTCCTTAAGCCAATCCAAGAGCAACTCAGCGCTTGGGAACACAAAGCGGTTTATGGTCCGGTCATTGCCTTGGACAACCGTGGACACTTTGACAAGCCAACCATTGTAGACTTCGTCAATGGTGAAGCGGTTCCAGTTGTCGTCAGTACGGGTTGGTTCGCGTGTTGCCATGATCTATCTCCTTCAGCGAGGTTCGAATGTTATCCTTTGGTCCTCGCTGTCCTTGGCATACTCAGCGTAGACCTTGGGGTTGCCTTCCTTCAGCGCCTTTTGATCCAGCCGCGTGGTGGGCACAATGGTCAGCTTTGCTTTCCATTGCTCCCCGTTCACGTAGCCTTCCTTGCCCTTGCACTTGGCCTTGATCTCATCCTTGACCATTTCATCAATGGTCTTGATATGCTTGCCCAACGTCCGGATGCGGGCACATACGTCGATGCGCTCCTCACGCTTCATGTCGGGAAGCCGCTTGACAAGGTCCTCCATGATCAGGGCCATGTCCTCAAGATCGGCTTTGGTCAGCTTTTGCATTAGATTAACTCCATATTGCCTTGTGTTATTCTCAATACCCAATAGCCATCGGGCCTTTGGACCCATTGACCAAAGGATATACTCCGGCCTTCGTCATTTTCAACCTCGACAAAGCGCCCAGCTTCTGGCCCTGGTGGGCCGTCAAAAACGATGTCAACATACTTGTTCATGATACCCTCACAGGTGCAGATCGTTGTTCTTGTTGGCCCACTCAAGCCACGCCTTGGTGTCGCACAGCGTGCTGTCTCGCTTGGTGGCGTCCAGTGCGGTGACGGTTTCAAAGTCACGGCCGAACTCACTGCGCTGCACGTATGAGACAATACCCGCAAAGTTCTGCCGCGTGGCGAACCTAGCCAGCATGGAACTCAGCGCATACTTGCTTGAGGGTTCCTTGGGAATGGGGGCCTTCTTGGGGTTGGCCAGGATCTCATCCAGTGACGGCAGGTTGAGGCCCTTCATGTAGACCTCGAACTCACCGGCCGCACCCTCACCCACAAGCCCGGCGACCAGCCGGAACCGCAGTGAGGCATCCGCATGCACGCATTTGGCAACACGCGCCCAGGCGCGCGGGGTAGGGAACGCCCGCAAGTCAGCGCCTTCCATGCTGTACAGCAGGGCAGGGCGGAACCTGATGAAGCCGGGGATCAGCGGGTCAATGTCGTTGGCATTGCACCACTCAATGAAGGCTTCAGGGTCGCTACGCACATCCACGTGCGCGAACCTATTGGCAAGCGCAGTGGACATGGTGACCGCAGCGGCGCGGTCCTCACGCCGGTTGCCTGCCGCGCAACGGTAGCAGTTCTCACCCAGTTCGTGCGGCCCTGCCCTGCCGTTGAGGATCAACTGGTAAGCTGCCGACTGCATCACCCGGCTGATGTCGGCAATTTCATCAAACAAGATGATGCAGGGTTCCTTGCTGCCAACCTTGGGCATCCACGCCGGGCGGTTCCATTGGGTCACGCCATTGTTGATGGATTGCAAACCGAGAAGGTCCACGGGGTCCATGGTCGCAAGCCTGAGATCAATCAAGGCGCGTTTTGACTGCTTTGCAATCTGCTCCCAACACTCACTCTTTCCGACCCCTGGAGGGCCACTAAGCAGTACAGGGATGTTCTGCTGCATATAGAATATGCACAGTTCCCGTGCACTTTTGATCGTTTCAGTAAGCTTGTTCTCAGCCATGATAGGCTCTCCTTTGGTTTGAGTAGATTAGCACACTAAGCGAGATACGCGCCAACTTTTCTTGCGAGCTTTTCAGCCTTGGTTGCGACTTGCTTTCTGACCTTGGCATCGCTGCGCAAGATCTCAGGGCTGTGTTGCACAAGATCAGCCTTCAATTGCTTGGCCAGATCATCCAACCGCTTGTCGTCAGCTATATTCAACGACGGCAAGAGGTCAGCAAGCTGGGCGACGTTATACACAAGGCTGTCTCTGAATGTGCCTTCCTGACCTTCAGCACCCTCATAAGCATTGAGCCGCTCGGCCATCTTTCCGGTAACAGCCACCACCCGCTCAAATACGTCCTTGACGGCGTTCTCAATGCGCTCCTGAGTTCGCCGTTCAATATCTTTCGTGATGGCTTTCAGGGTGTTGTCCGCAAGCTTGGTGCGGAAGTCACCTGCGTCCGGTATTGGTTTGATTTCTACGTCGACCACGTAGCGCTTCGCGACTTCACCGGCATCCGGGTAGTCAGCCTTGTTGAACATGGTGCCAAGCCGTGTCTTGGCCTCCTTGATATGTTCGTCAAAGCTGGCTGCGAACTCCTTGGCGGCTGCTTCCACGGCCAGCCGGTGAAGGCGCATCTGCTGCGTGTAGTGCATGTAGCCCTGTGCGCTGAGAATACGCGCGCTGTCGTCCCACGGTAAGGTCAGCAACTTGTGGGTTTGCCGCGTCACGGCAATCTTGCCCAGCACCTTGCGCAAGGCTTTTTTCGACACAAGCTGCTTGCTATACCTGCCTGAGTCCTTCAGGTCAGCGTTGTGGCTTTCAGCCGTTTCCTCAGTCACCTGACGGTCCACCGCTTGGCCCGACCACGCGCTGAGATGAAGGCTGCTCAACATTGCCCTATCTTGTAGCTTAACCATGATAGTCTCTCCTTTGTTAACGAATCACGCTCCACCGCCTGAAGTCCGGAGCGTGCTGTTTTGCATCTTCAGGCGAAATTCTGAGGCCAATGCGCTTGTGTCTGTCGAACACTTCCAGTACCACCGACCCATCCTCATTGAACATGACGGCCAAGCCTTCACCTTGTAGCAACGTCTTTTCCTTGCTGCTGCCATATGTGCATGAGAAAGCGGTGCTTGGCGTTGCCTCAATTAGCTTCACACGTTCACGCATTGTTTAGCCTTTGCTGCCCCTAGGGCGGTCATTGAATGGGGTTATGCCGCAGGGTGCCATGTAACGGCACCCACAAAAACGTCAATGGGCGGTCAATTATGAGGGTTTGGCCTATATGCAGTTGTCTATCAGCCACATGACCACGGCAGCTTGGTGCTTCTTAGCCACATGAACGCGGTACAATGCGCTGTCCGTACCGGCACCCTCAATCCAACTGAGACGCACCATTGGTTGTCCAACCAAGTGCCTAAATACTCGACTGCCTAAAGCAGTGCCAAAGACGCGCACGACCTTCTTGACCCGAAGCATCAAGCTTTCAAACTCATCGTTTTCAAGGGAAAACTCAAGCTTTGAGATAATGGCTGCAACTGGCCGCGCAACTTTTCCCCTGAAAAGGCAGCTACGGACCCTTTCAACCGGGACGAACGGCAACAGGCCGGGATGCAGATGAGCATACCTTTGCTCACCGCTATGGGTCCTGACCTGATGGCAGATGATCTGCATTTCCTGGTGCGTGAGCCGGTCCAGAAATTGGGTCATCTTGGGTTCGTTGTTCTTCATGACTTACCCCGCATTGAAGCTGGCGCAGATGACGCCTGCTTTCGTGCCTTTCTTTGCAGTTCCAATCAACTCAACCTTGACCTTATCAGGGCCGGAACACCACGCGCCGTATTGCTTTCCGAACTTTTCATACTCAGAAGGCATCGTGTTCCTGGCCGCGTCTTCAGTTTCAGCGGCAACCACAGCGCTGTCGTAGGTGTCATAGCCGTTGTTTTCGTCTTGAGATATAAACCACAGCTTCATCACACAGCTCCTTTGCAAGTGTTCCCTGAAGCCCACCAGATGAGTGGTGGGCTCTAGTAACACTCAGGCAGCTTCCTTCTTCAGCGCGTC
>Ga0181530_10005579_pt1 | contig 12764 bp, 14 predicted proteins | sample PEATcosm2014_Bin_42_FD_119769 | JGI IMG/M metagenome (GOLD analysis project Ga0181530, IMG submission 119769) | Peatland microbial communities from MTU Mesocosm Facility, Houghton, MI, USA - PEATcosm2014_Bin10_60_metaG | ecosystem: Environmental > Terrestrial > Soil > Wetlands > Peat | place... | reverse complement strand
GGCGATGATGATGTCGCAGGCCAGCGCGGTCTCGAAGCCGCCGCCCATCGCCCAGCCGTTCACCGCGGCGATCAGCGGCTTGTCGAGGTTGAAGCGGTGCGTGATGCCGGCGAACCCGTTCGGTCCGTTCGGCCGGCGTTTGCCCGCCGCCTGCACCTTCAGGTCGTTGCCGGCGGAGAACGCTCGGTCGCCGGCGCCGGTGATGATGCCCACCCACAGATCGTCGCGCGCCGCGAACTCGTCCCACACGGAGGAAAGTTCGTCGTTGGCGTCGGCGTGCAGGGCGTTCAGCACCTCCGGGCGGTTCAGCGTGACGGTGCGGACATGGCCTTCGTCGTGGACGATGCAGTACTGGTGGGTCATGTGGCCGCCTCCCGGTTTGGCGGCATCGTAGCGGCGCGGTGCGTGGCGGCAACCCATGCGCCGAGGGCCAAGCAAAGCCGCTCGTGCGACGCATTCCGCCCCACCGGTGAGGCATCGCCCCGCCGCAGCCTCGCCCAAGCGATCCGGTTCAGGCGATGCTCAGAGGCACGCTTGCAGGTCGGTTTGCGTGACGTCGTTGCCCTTGAACAGCAGCGGCGCGTTCATGGTCTTCGCCAACGCATCGGCGGCACAGTCGGAAAGATTAAGCCCTGCCTTGGGACCGATGCCCTTGCCATAGCGGTCGAACGCGACAGCGGCGGCACGCACCTGTATCTCGTCAAACGGGACGATCTCGATCTCCATGTCCGCCGGCAGTTGCCAAAGCCGCGGTACGGCCGCCGCGCCATGACGCAAGCGCAACACTGTCGCGGTCTCGTGGGCGTTGACCGCCGATATGACACAGGGCTCGTCGCCGACAAGAATGTCCTCGAACGCCTGCGTTTCCGGCTCCCTGAACAAGACGGCAACCAAGGCCGAGCTATCGACGACGATCATACAGCGTTGAGGTCGTCCATGATTTCCCGCGGGGAACGCCGATCCAGGATTGGCATGGCCGCGATCTCGCGCACGATGCGGTCGATGCGCGCCCGCCGCGCGGTCACCGCGGCGGCGGATCGGTCGCGAGGCCGGCTGTGCTCCGGTGCGATGCCGGCCGCGCGCGCACGCGCTTCCAGCGCCTGCCGGATGGCGTCTTCGACAGTAACGCTTTGCGCCTCGGCCAGGCGCCGTGCCAGCGCGTCGATTTCGTGGGACAGGGCGATCATGGCCGCATGTTTGCCATAGGGCGCTCCCTCACCCAAACACGCCGCACGCGCCGTCGATGTTCCTGGCCGAAACGCGAAGCCCGGCGGGAGGCGCCGCGGGAGGGTGCCGCGGTGCCCAATCCCAAGCCGCGATGCGACACGCAATCAGACCGCGGTGAACCGTTGCACCCTCACCCTCGACGCTATGGCGCCTCGACCTCTCCCGCAGCGCGGGAGAGGTTTTCTCGCTCTCCCTCACCGTCTTCGTGCGGTCATCCGCCGATCACCGCATCGGTGCGCAGCTTGCCCAGCGCGTCGCGATCCAGCCCGAGCCACTCGGCCAGCACCTCGTCGCTATGCTGTCCGAGCAGGGGGGCAGCACTGATGGGTAAGGTGCGACCCGAATAGCGCACCGGCCAGCCGCTCATGGTGTAGTCCCCGATCGCCGGATGCTGCATCGTCTGGCGGATGCCGCGCGTCTCGAAGCTCTTGTCGTTCGCCAGTTCCATCGTATCCATCACCGCGCCGGCGGGGATGGTGGCGCTGCCGACCAGATGCATCGCCTCGTGCTTGTCGTGCTGGCGGGTCCAGTTGGCGACGATCGCGTCCACCTCCTCGCGATGCTCGGTGCGCGCTTCCGGCGTGGCGTAGTTCGCATCGCCGATCAGGTCCTCGCGCCCCATCACCTTCAACAGGCGTGTCCAGTGCTCCGGATTGGCGCGGCTGGTGTAGATATAGACATAGTCGTTCGGGCCGCCGCCCTTGCACGGATACACGCCGATCGGCGGATTGCCGCCACCCACCGTCTTCGAGCCGGCACGCGGCGCCGGCTTGCCGGTGCGCTCCATGAAGGTGAACGCGTTGCGGATGTAGTGCAGGATCGAATCCTGCATCGCCAGTTGCAGGTGGTCGCCCTGGCCGGTGCGCAGCTTGCGCACATAGGCGCCCAGCACCGAGATCGCCATCAGCATCCCGGTGCCGGTATCGCCGATCGTCGCGCCGGGCTTGCAGGGCGGGCCGTCTTCCTCGCCGGTAATGCTCATCAGGCCGCCGGCCGCCTGAGCGATCATGTCGAAGGCCAGGTTCTTCTCGAATGGGCTGCCTTCGCCGAAACCCTTGGTCTGGCAGTAGATGATCCCGGGATTGATGGCACGGATCACATCCGGGCCGAGGCCGAGCCGCTCGATCGCACCCGGCGCAAAATTCTCGCAGAACACGTCGGCCTGCTTCGCCAGTTGCTTCACCAGTTCGACGCCGCGCGGGTCCTTCAGATTGATGGCGACCGATTTCTTGTTGGCGTTGTATTGCAGGAAATAGAACGCATCCTGGCCGGGCTTGCCGCCCGCGGTGCGGCCGGGATCGCCGACCTTGGGATTTTCCACCTTCACAACGTCGGCGCCCATCCACGCGAGCGCCTCGGTGCATGACGGTCCTGCCTCGAACTGCGTCAGATCGACGACCTTCATCCCCACCAGACAGGTTTCGGCACCATTGCTCATTCTCGGACACTCCCCCTGAAGAAGGTATGGGGAAAGCTTACGCCCGACTTTCGCCGGGCGTAAGTCCGCGCCCGTCCAGCCTGTCGCCGGTTGGCGTTGTCATTGCGAGGCGCGCAGCGACGCAGCACTTCCCCGCCTGACGAGCTGAGGGCCGCTCGTCAGGCGGGGAAGTGCTGCGTCGCTGCGCGCCTCGCAATGACAGGACACGTCCTTATCGATTCACCGCGATCTGCGGCATGCCTTCGGTACTGACGAACAGTCGTCGGGTCGCGAAGGACAACCAGACACGCCGGTTGCGCAGGAAATCGCCGCCGAGCAATGCATCGCCGATGGCTCTGTCGTTCGGCACCACCGCCAGGGTTGGAGCCTCGATGCGTGCGTCGCCGACCAGCAACTCGCGAAACAGGTGCACGTGCACCGCCACCGGCTGCGGCGCGGCACCGTGCGCCATGATCGTACGGTCGGCCAGCAACGATGCCTCGGTCAGGCCCAGCCGACGCGCCATCCCCATGCCGATCGCCGTCGCCTGCGCGCCGGTATCCAGGATCGCCATGCCCGATACGCCGTCCAGTGTGATCGGCACCAGCAGCCGATCGCGCCGCGCGTCGAGGCCATTGATCCGGATAGCGGGTTCGCGCCACGGCGGCACGGCGTCCGGACAGCGGCGAACCCGGTAGAGCGTGAGGCGATGCGCCGCCCCGTCGATATCCATGTCGAATGCCAGCAGGATGTCGGCGCCGAGCAATCCGTCCGCCCGCGGACCGCTGACGTGGTCGATCGCGAAATGACCGACCGCGACATGCTCTACCGGAAACCGCGTCTGTCCGAGCACGATGCCGGGGATGTCCGCATCCCAGTTGGCGCTCGACCCGCCGATGCCGAAGCTGCGGGTCATGTGCCGCGCGTCGTGCGCCAGGCCGAGCCGGGTGACCGCGGCCTCGGTCAGTACGGTGCGTTCGGCGCCGGTATCCACCAGCAGGCGCACCGGCTGGCCGCCAATGGCGGCGGTGACGAACATGAGGTTCTGCCGCATGTCCAGCGGCATGTCCGCCAGTGGTACCAACGCACAAGTGTCCGGCTCGGCGCAGCCGGTGAGGCCGGCGAGGAGCAGAAGCAGCAGGGAGATGAAGCCGCGCATCGGCGGCCAGTGTGGCAGCACGAAGGGTCGCAGGGCTAGTGCGCCGCGCCCGCGAGAGCCGGCGAGGTGCACTCATCCTAGGTGCACTCATCCTATCTGTATCGAGCTGACCGCGGCCTCCAGCTCCTCGAAGGTCGGCATGTGCTGGTTCGGCACCATCTTGCGCCCCGACTCGACGCTGACCTGCGGCGCATTGCCATGCAGATGCGTCACCAGCACGGCGCGGATCACCTCGTAGAATTTCGCCTCCTCTTCCACCACGCCCTTCAGCCGGCCGGCGAACGGCCCGACCATCCCGTAGGCCAGCAATACGCCCAGGAACGTGCCGGTCAGCGCGCTGGCGATCATCGCCCCCAGCACGGCCGGCGGGCGGTCGATATGCGACATCGTCTTGATCACGCCGAGCACCGCGGCAACGATCCCGAGCGCCGGCAGCCCGTCCGACATGGTTTGCAGGGCGTGCGCACCGTGCAGTTCCTCGTTCAGGGTCTTCTTCAGCTCGCGCGCCATGACATCTTCGATCTGATTGGGATCGTCGGCGTTCATCCCCACCATGCGCAGGTAGTCGCAGATCGTCGCGGTGGCGAACTTGTTGGCCAGGATGCGGGGAAACTTCTGGAACGCCGCGCTTTCCAGCGGCTTCTCGATATGCGGCTCGACGGCCATGTTGCCCTTGGTGCTGGCGAGCCGCACCAGGAAATACAGCAGCGAAAGCAGGTCGACGTAGTCGGTCTTGCCGAAGGCGGCGCCCTTGATGATCTTGCTGAAGCCGCCGACCGCGTGCTTCACGTCGTGGACGCTGTTGCTCATGATGAATGAGCCGAGCGCGGCGCCGCCGATGGTCCATAGCTCGAACGGCAGCGCCTCCTCCAGCGGCCCGATCGCACCGCCCGAGACCAGATAGCTGCCAAACACGCAGGCCAGCAGGAAGATGAAGGCGCCGATCGTCAGCATGGCTTGCGGCTATCGCGCCGGCGCGGCCACGGTGCCGGACGCTGCGTTACCTGCCGCGTTGACCGCCGGGTTGGCCGCCGCGCTGCCTGCCATGTTGCCCGCAGGGCTCCCCGCCGCCCTGGCCGCCGCGTTGACCGCGGCGTTGGCCGCCGCGTTGGCTGCCGCGTTGCCTGCCGCGTTGCCTGCCGCGTTGCCTGGCGGGTTGGCTGCCCCTGGGGGCGCCTCCGCCGGACGGGCGGCGCGCAGCACGACGATGGCAATGCGTCGGTTGGCCGCCGCCAGGGGGTCGGCGGGCAGCAGCGGATCGCGGTCGGCATTGCCGGTGACGCTGCGGATGCGGCTGTCCGGCAGTCCGCCTTCGACCAGCAGCCGGCGGGTCGCATTGGCGCGCTCGGCGGAAAGTTCCCAGTTGGTACGGTCCGGCCCGGGGAAGGGCGCCGAGTCGGTGTGGCCGGCGATGGAGATGCCCTGCGGCAGCTTGGCCAGCACCGGCGTCACCTTCTGCAGCAGCAGCATTGCCCGGTCGTTCGGCGCGGCCGACCCCAGGGCGAACATCGGCCGGTGTTCCTCGTCGAGGATCTGAATCCGCAACCCCTCCGGGGTGATATCGATGGCGAGCTGGCGTGCCAGGTCGGCGAGCGCCGGATCGCCACGTACCGCGTCGCGGATCTGCTGCGCCGCCTGGTCGAATTCCGCCTTTTCCTGACGCTCCTGCGCTGCGCGCATTTCCGCCTCGGTCGGCGCACGTGGCTGCGTGACTGCTGCCGCGGCGGACGGTGCCAATCGTGGCAGGGCGGTCTCGGCCGGCAGCTCGGCATCGGCTTTGGCCGACGCGGCCGCTGCCGCCGTCATCGCCGCCGGCGGGGTGGCGGCGGTCACCGGCGCCGGTATGGGTGGCGCGACCTGCGGGCTCGGCCCCTGATCCTGCTCGTCGTCCGCCCCCGGCCGCTCCGGTGCGTACGGCTGCGCGTCGGGGTCCGCGGGATCGATGGGCGTCGGACGGTTGCCGTCGACCGCCTGGACCGCCCCGCGGTCGGACACCAGCGCCCCTTGATCGAAGGCCGTGTGACCGCCGAACGGGTCGCCGGTGCCGGACGACGCATGGCTGAGCTGGCTGCTCGGGCTGAAATAGTCGGCGAGGCCCTTGCGCTGGTCCTCGGTGGTGGCGTTCAGCAGCCACATCAGCAGGAAGAACGCCATCATCGCGGTGACGAAATCGGCATAGGCGACCTTCCAGGCGCCGCCATGGGCCACGCCTTCGACCACCTCTTCCTTTTTGATGACGACGATCGGCTGGTTGCCGCCACCCTTCTTGCTGGCCATCTCGTCTGCGCCCTCGGGTTGCTCGACCGCCAGTGTGGGCACAGTTGTCTTAATGTTCGGTGCACGATTGGCCGCCGCCGTGGAATGCCCGGCGTTTTTCCGCCGCGTCCGCAGCCGCCCGCCGCCTTGTCAACGACCCTGGATGGTCCGATATAGGCCCCGTCCGGACCGCGCTGGTCCGGTTTGTCCCACGATCGTGAGGTCAGGCAGCCCGCCATGTTCATCGAGACCGAAGGCACGCCGAATCCGGCCACCCTGAAGTTCCTCCCCGGCCGCTACGTGATGGAGGCCGGCACCGCCGACTTCGCCTCCCCCGGCTCCGCCGCGCGCAGTCCGCTCGCCGCCGCGCTGTTCGATCTGGCAGGCGTCGCCCGCGTGTTCCTCGGCAACGACTTCATCACCGTGACCAAGACCGACGAGATCGACTGGCCGGCGCTGAAGCCGCAGATCCTGGCCTCGATCATGGAGCACTTCGTCGCCGGCCGCCCGACCATCGAAGGCGACGCGGACGAGCTGGACGAGGAAGACATCGATCCCGCCGACCAGGAGATCGTGGACCAGATCAAGGAGCTGCTGGATACCAGGGTGCGTCCGGCGGTGGCCGGCGACGGGGGAGACATCGTGTTCCGCGGCTACCGCGACGGGGTCGTCCGCCTGCACATGCAGGGCGCCTGTTCCGGCTGCCCGTCCTCGCGCGCCACGCTGAAGCACGGCATTGAGAACATGCTGCGCCACTACGTGCCGGAAGTGGTCGCGGTGGAGCAGGTGGAGTTCTGATCGCGGGCGGTTGACGGGGGCGGGCGGGGTTTTCATGTTGCTCCGCAACATCCACGACTGACCCGGGAGTGCATGATGGCGATCGACGACGCAGGACTTGACCTGCTGTTTCGCGAAGCGCGTACCCACAACAAGTTCACCGACGAGCCAATCTCCGACGAGACGCTGCACCGGCTTTACGACATCCTGAAATTCGGGCCGACCTCGGCGAACAGCTCGCCCGCGCGGTTCCTGTTCCTGCGGACCAAGGACGCCAAGGAGCGGCTGGCTCCGGCGCTATCGTCGGGCAACCTGGCGAAGACCATGGCGGCGCCGGTCACCGTCATCGTCGCCTACGACCCGAAATTCCACGAGAAGCTGCCGAAGCTGTTTCCGCACAATCCGGACGCCCAGTCGTGGTTCACCAGCAACGACGCGCTGGCCGCGACGACGGCGTTCCGCAACGGCACGCTGCAGGGCGCCTGGCTGATCATGGCGGCGCGGGCGCTGGGGCTGGATACCGGGGCGATGTCGGGCTTCGACAACGACAAGGTGGACAAGGAATTCCTGGCCGATCGCGGCTGGCGCTCGAATTTCCTGGTCAATCTCGGGCGCGGCGATTGGGAGGGCGTGTTCGCCCGCTCGCCCCGCCTCGACTTCGACGAAGCCTGCGTGATGCTGTAGGCGGTTACGAAATCCTCTCCCGCTGCGCGGGAGAGGGTAGGGTGAGGGTGTCGCGGGACGCACCGCGGGCTGTTGCCCGATAGGCTATCGCAGCTTGTGCGGCGAGGACGGATCCTTCAGGCGGCCCGCGATGAGCGAAACCTGGCGGATCACGGTCGATCCGAACCGGTGCGGCTTGCGTCCCTGCCTGCGGGGCTTGCGTATGCGCGTCAAGGACAGGCTCGATCTGCTCGCCGCCGGCGCGAGCAGCGAGGAAGTTCGCGCGGATTATCCGCTGCCTGAAGCCGGGGACATCACGGTCGCACTCGGCTATGCGGCACGGCAGAGCGATCATCCGGTGCTGCACGTTGCCTGATGCGGCTGCTGGTTGACGCGCAACTGCCGCCCGCGCTCGCGAGGTGGCCGTCAGCCAGGCAGTGGGTCAGCTTGAATGTCTGCAATGGGTGGGTTTGCGAAGGTCCGGTTCGGGGACGGGCTTCCCGGTAAGCCGACATTCGGCCCAACCGCGCCAACTTCATGCGCACGCTCGCTCTGCCCGGCCAGGTCGAAAGCTGGTCGCTGACCATCATCCAGGAGAAGCTGGTTAAGATCGGTGCCAGGGTCGTCGCGCACGCCCGTTACGCAGTCTTTCAGATGGCTGAGGTGACGGTGCACCGTGACCTGTTCGGCCGAATCCTGGCGCTGATCGATGGCCTTCGACCACGACAACCAGCGTCATGTTGACGGCCTGGGACACAGATGTGGGACTACAGACAGGCGAAATGCGTCCTCCATGCCCGTCGCCGTCCCGGAATCGCCTCGACGTCGATGCTCGCGCTGTTAGACGGCGGCGAAATGCCGGACACGTTGCCCTTGGTGGGATGGGCGGGCTTGCCGCGGATCACGAACCCCTCCACCGTCCCCTCAGACGTCGGCCGGCAAGGCTGCTAAATGGGAAATGTCGGATCAAAATGTGACAGCGCAAGCCATTCGCTTCAACGACGGCGAAGCCTACGACCGGGCGATGGGTCCCTGGAGCCAGCTGGTGGGCGGCGTGTTTCTCGACTGGCTGGCGCCGCCGCCCGGCCTGCGCTGGATCGACATAGGCTGCGGTAACGGCGCGTTTACCGAATCGATCATACAACGGTGCGCGCCGGCCGAGGTGCACGGGATCGATCCGTCTGACGCCCAGATCGCGTTCGCCCGGACGCGTCCGGGAACCCAGGGCGCGTCGTTCCGGATCGGCGATGCCATGGCGCTGCCATTCGCGGCCAGCCGGTTCGATGCCGCCGTCATGGCCCTGGTGCTGTTCTTCGTTCCGGATCCCGCCAAAGGCAGGGCCGAGATGGTGCGCGTCACCACGCCCGGCGGGACAGTCGCCGCCTATCTCTGGCACTCATTCGGCGGCGAGGTTCCGACGTCTCCGATCGCCGCCGCGCTGCGCGAGCTCGGGATCGAATACCCGCTTCCTCCAAGCGCGGAAGCGTCGCGGCCCGATGTGCTGCGCGCCTCGTGGACGGACGCGGGTCTGGACGCCGTCGAGGTCCGCGAGATCGTGGTCCGCCGGACCTTCGCCAGCTTCGAGGACTGCTGGAGCTCCTGCGCGTCGTTTCCGGCGGCGGGACCGGCCATCGCCCGGATGGCGCCGGCGGATATCGAAAAACTCAAGGCGGGACTGGCTGAACGGCTGCCGCCGGATGCTTCCGGACGCGTCACGTATCAGGCGCGCGCCATCGCGATCAAGGGCCGCGTGCCGGTGTCGCGGGGAGTATGACCAGGCAGCCAGAGGACGGACGGGGACCGCGTCGAACGGCGTGGCTGGATCAATCGATTGATGGGGAAACGCGCGAACGGGGAGGCTGAATGCCATGAATAGCGAAACAACCGGCGGCCAATGGACCGCCGCCTCCGACGGTTGGGCGCGATGGGCGGCGCGCGCCAGCGAATACCTCATTCCCGCGACGGAACAGATGCTCGACCTCGCCGGTGTGGCGGCGGGCAGCCGCGTGCTGGATGTCGGCTGCGGGTCGGGCGAGCAGACCGTCATCGCCGCGCGGCGCGTGGGCGGGACCGGCCATGTTCTGGCCATCGATATCGCCGCGCCGATGATCGCGGCGGCCGAGAAGACCGTCGCGGCCGCGGGATTGCGCAATGTCTCGACCCGTGTCTGCGCGGCGGACGCGCTGGCGGCGGACGCGGTACCCTTCGACGCCGCGATCAGCCGCCTGGTGTTGATGCTGGTGCCCGATCCGGTCGCCGCCGCGCGGGCGGTGCGGGCGGCGTTGCGCCCTGGCGGCGCCTTCGCCGCGATCGTCGTCGGTGATCCGGCGAAAACCAGCTTCAGTGCGATCGCCTTGGATATCCTCGCCAGTCACGGTGGCAAAACGGACTGGGAGGACCGGCCGGGCAGCATTCGTTCCTTGGTCGATCCGGCCCGGTTGGAGGCGGTGCTGCGCGACGCGGGGTTCATCGACGTGAAGGCGATCAGCGTGCCGACGGTGCAACGAATGAAAAACGCCGCCATGATGGCGACCGTGATGCGCGACGGGTACGCGTTCTACAAGGCGCTGATCGCGGACATTCCTCCCGCCCAACAAGATGCCGCATGGGTGGAGGTGGAGCAGGCGTTGAAGCGTTTCGAGGGGACGGACGGCTTCACCGGTCCGGGGGCAATGAACCTCGTGGTGGGCCGCAAGCCCAAAAGTTGAGGTCGAGTGCTATTGGTTGGATACCGTAACCAAATAACGGTTGCATAGCCCGGGAAGACGTCCCAGCCTTCGCTTGGCCCGCGGCCTCGGGAAGTGAGATGTAAAATAATCTCCACTGAACAAATCGTGTAGTGACCCCAGAATGCATCGCATTTCAGAAAGTCTTTGAGTTTCAAGAATCGCTCTTGCATAGCCCAAGTTTGCCCCGCCAAGATTATCATAAGTGGCCTGCAAACTCGGTATTTCAGTTCTCGGCCTGTATCACTCAATGACCGCTCTTGAGATCAGCCGTTCGGTGATCGGGCGCCTGCATCGGGTCGCTTCCCGTGGGAGCCATCACCGCGCCCTGACTGCCGCTTTGGGTCGGGAACGGCTCGATTGTGCAGTCCAACGAACGGGCAAAATGCGTTCGCCGTGGCGGATCATGCGCCGAAACGACCGTTCCACCGCTGATCTGGCCAGCCGATGGGGCGGTAGCTCCAGGGTATCGCCAATAGCATGCTGGTTTGGCTTGCCGTCGGTCGAAGCTTGGCCCACGTTCCTCTCAATGGTCGGCCACTGGGGCCGCCCCATGGGACACGTGGGTGTAGAAGCGGCCACTAAGTTCCTAAGCGAGGAGGAACAGTACGTGCGTGTCATTGCCCTTGAAGAGCACTTCACCGCACCGGGCATAGCCGGCCAGATCGATCGAGAGGCGATCAGCCGACGTGGCATCATGCCACGTCTGGTTGTGCCAGAGGGACAGAACCCGGCGGAATTGGCTCCCGATTTGGGCGCTGGTCGCCTGCGCCTGATGGACGAATCCGGCATCACCATGCAGGTGCTGTCGAACACCGGCCCAGGGCCGGATCTGGTGCCCGGCACCTCGGGGGTCGCCATGGCCAGGGCAATGAATGATTATCTCGCCGAAGCGGTCGCGCGACATCCGGACCGTTTCGCGGGATTTGCCGTTTTACCAATGTGCAGCCCGGATGAAACCACCGTGGAACTGACCCGCGCCGTGAAGGACTTGGGGTTCGTCGGTGCGCTGGTGAACGGCACGACGGAAGCGCGCTTCCTGGACGACGAGTGCTACGATGGTTTGCTGGCGCAGGCGGCCGTGCTGGACGTGCCAATTTATATTCATCCGCATCTGGCACCGGAAGCCGTGCGGCAAGCGTATTTCTCTGGCCTCGAACAGGGTGCGAGCCGGATTCTAGAAACTGCTGGCTGGGGCTGGCATGCGGAGACCGCACTGCATGTCCTGCGGCTCGTCCTGTCGGGTGCGCTCGATCGGCATCGGTCCCTGAAGCTGATCATTGGCCACATGGGAGAGATGCTGCCGATGATGTTGGCCCGGGCGGACGACTATATCGAACGCGCAATCGATCATCTGCAGCGACCTGTTCGTCAGACCATCCTCGATCAGGTTTGGATCACCACGAGCGGCATTTTCACCGAGCCGCCCTTTCTCGCCGCGCTGCTGACCTTCGGCATCGACCGCATCATGTTTTCCGTGGACTACCCTTATTCGTCTAACGCGAACGGCCGAGCCTTCCTGGATCGGATTTCGTTGTCCCCAGCCGACATGGCCAAGCTGACCCATGGCAATGCCGAATCTCTTCTGAGGTTAAATCGATAACGCAGGAACCCGCACGCGCAGCGGGCGAGCAAGATGCTTCCGCTTGCCTATTCGGGTACCTGCCGACTTTTCCATACGTCGAAGAGCTGACCGTAACTGTCAGGCGCCGTGGCAAACACCAAGGCCTCGTCGCTGAACCGCATCCAGGGCTGCACACTGCGGGTCCAGACATGAGCAACCGGCATCAACCATGATGTATCGTCCAGCGTTCCGGCTCGCACGCCAATCTCCTCAGGTCGACTTGTACGCTCGCTGTAGATTCGGCCGCCGCAATCGCCGCAGAACCACATCGTCCATTGGCCGCCCAACGTCTGCGTCTTGCGCCAAGCCTTTGGTCGCCCCTAAGTCATCTCGAAGCCATCGCGGGCCAGCCGAAGCGGTAATGCGAACGAAGCTCCCGACTGTGTCTGACAGTCGGTGCAGTGACAGGCAATGAGAAGCTGTGGCTTCGCGGTAATGCGATAACGGAGCGCTCGGCACGAGCAGCCTCCGAGCAACGGCAAGGGCGGGATCATGTTACCTCCTTCCGACGCTCAGCAATGGGCATAGGCGCCATTGCTGTTGCGATGGACCATTTCACCGGCAGGTTATGCGCGGCGAGACCATTCTCCAAGGGCGATGACAGGTGGTCGGGGTGCCCGTCCTACGTGTCGCGTGGTGCCCGGCTTCGCGCGACCGCCATGACCCAATAGCCCCCCTGGACACCGCGGGCGGCACAATTGGGATAGCACCGCCACAACCGACCGGCGCCCTGTGTGTCCGCTATAGGGGCGGACTGACAGGGCATGCCATGCCCGTGTTGGGTCGGAACCCGCCGTTCCCCTTCCGGCCAAGGCGTCCAACCCGGCCGTCCAGCGCAGTGCCAACCGCGGGCGCGCTGCCGTCGCCAGCGCCGTGATCCGTCCGGATAGCCGGCATTCATCCCCGCGCACGCTG
>Ga0181530_10005575_pt1 | contig 12771 bp, 10 predicted proteins | sample PEATcosm2014_Bin_42_FD_119769 | JGI IMG/M metagenome (GOLD analysis project Ga0181530, IMG submission 119769) | Peatland microbial communities from MTU Mesocosm Facility, Houghton, MI, USA - PEATcosm2014_Bin10_60_metaG | ecosystem: Environmental > Terrestrial > Soil > Wetlands > Peat | place... | reverse complement strand
CGGTTGATCTCGTCGCCGAGCAGGATGTGGCAGAAGATCGGGCCGGGCTGGAAGCTGAATTCGCGCCGGCCGTCCACGCTGGAGAGGATAACGCGGGTGCCGGTGATATCCGCGGGCATCAGGTCAACGGTGAATTGAATGCGGTTGAAGCTCAGGTTAAGGGCGATGCCGAGGGTCTTCACGAGCGTCGTTTTGCCGGTGCCCGGAACGCCTTCAATAAGGACGTGGCCACCGGCAAAGAGCGCGGACAGCAGCTCCTGCACCGCTTGCTCGTGGCCGATAATCACCTTGTGAATTTCGGCCTGGATACGGCGAAAGGTGCGGGCGAAATCGGCGATGGTCGGGAGTTCGGCGATGGCGGTGGATTGCGCTTCGTTCATCGTTCAAAGACCCGCTTGATGGTGGTGCGGTCGGCGGCGGGCACCGCGGCGCGCGCCAGGGGCTGATCGGGGTACTGGTTGGAATTGAGCGGCACGCGGATGCGCGGTGGCACGTAAGTCGGGCTGCCGGCCGAGGTGGATTCATTCGAGGGCTCGGCTTCGATCGCAATTTTGAAACTGTCGCTGCCGAGCGGCCGCGCGCTCGCCGGTCCATAGAGGCTGGCGGGATCGCTGCCCGCTCCATGCATCAAGCCGCCACCCGAATTCGGATCGCCGGTGTTTGGGGTCTCAGGCCCGGCCTGCGGCTGATCGGAGCCGGCGCCCGGAGTCGAATTTTTTGCGGCCAGTTCGTCGGCCTGCTGCGGCGGAATCGAGGTCATCGGCGGCGAAATGGGCGCCGCGCCCGGCTGCGACGTCCCAGCCGCGCCGTTGTGTGAATTGTCGGCGAGACCGTTACCGTCGCCGGAGTTGCCGTTTACGCTGGGATTGGCGTTGTCGTTGCGCGGCTTACCGGGCTGGCCGGGATTGCGATCGGTCAAGCGCATCCGGGTCGGATTGCGGGCGTGATCGAGGCCGTTGAGCTTGTCCTGAAAGGCGTCGGCGAAACTGCGCGCCTTATCAAGGAGCTTTGAGAGGCCGGGGCGATTGCGATCGGCGTTTTCCGCTGCTGCCAGCTTGTCGGCGAGCTTCCTGAGGGTTTCTGGATCGGCGTAGATTTCGGCGTTGGGCCGCAGGGCCGGGTCGGCCGGGCGAATATCGAGATTTCGGATGTCGGCGGTGATCTGGCCAGGGCCGCCGGGACCGAGCCGGGCGGGGCCGCGCCGTGGAGCATTACTAAAGCGCGCGGCGGGAACTGCCAGCGCCGCCAACAAGATCGATGCGATCAATGGATAGAGCGCGCGCGAGAGCCATCGCGGGGCGACCCGCGCGGGCTCGAACTCCTCGCGCCGGCCGTAGGTATCCTCGACCAGGTAGGCCCACAGCGGCGAGCGCTTCGGAGTTGCGGCGAGGGCGAGCACGGTTGTCAGCCGGCCCTTCATCTGCGAGCGGGTGTCGGCGATGGCGGCGGCCCGCGCCGGACTGGTGCGCATCGCGCGGACGAGCATGGTCTCGCGGATTATTCCGACAATCGCGGCCAGCAGCAGGAAGATCGCGACGCCGAGGAAGGTCAGAGGTCCAAGGCTCGCGGCGGCGAAGAAGGTCAGAGCGACAGCACCGATCAAGATTGCGATGCCGGCGAAGAGCCAGCGTTGCATCGCGAGGAAATTCAGACGCGACCGCACGCCCTTGATCTGAAATAAGATCAGCCAGAGTTTCTGTTCGTCTCGGCGAGTTTCAGACACGGGGTGTCTCAGCCGGGCCCGATTGCGGCGGCGGCGCTGGTCAATTGACAATAGTTAAGCCGTATTCCGTGCGCAATGTATAAATTCGCGGCCGCTTCGGCACAGTCCAGTCTCATCCACGATGCGATCTACGCATGGCGGGTTTGGATTGGGTTTGCCGCGGGGCGTAATCCAGCGGTTGAGGAGCGCAGAACTTTTGGTTTTCTTCTGAAACCTCAACGAGGTTTCACGGCATTCCATGCCGACGGTGGGCCACGCTCGCGATGCGGTAAGTAGCGAAATCGGGCCGGAACTGTCGTCGTCCATCGGCTCCTTTCCGCACGTCTCGGCGGCCCACTTGAGCATCGCGAGCGTCTAACCATAATGGGAAGTTTGAAACCTCGTGAGGTTTCAATGAAATTAAAGTTTTGCGCTCCTACACGACTCTATTTTATTCCCGCGTCGTCGAGGACGCCGAGGGCAAGCGCCGACCAGTCCATCTGATCGCGCCCGTGCGCAAGGCCGGCGAGGAGACGGTCGCGCACGACTGCCGCAACCGGCATCGGCACACGCGCGTCGCCGGCGGTTTTCAACACCAGCTCAACGTCTTTGAGACCGAGCGCGAGGGCGAAGCCGGCAGGGGTATGACGTTTCGCCGCAACCATCTCGCCGTAGCGCTGGTAAACCGGGCAGGCGAAGAGGGTCTTGCCGAGCATCTCGGCGACTTGCACGCGGTCAACGCCGTTGCGCTCGGCCATGGCGAATGCTTCGGCCATCGATTCGAGCGCCGCCGCGATCAGAAAGTTGCCGGTGAGCTTGGCGACGTTGGCTGCACCCGCATCTTCGCCGTAATCGAAAATCGCGCGCCCGACCGCATCGAGCAGCGGACGCACGCGCTCCTTGGCGGCGGCCGGCCCCGAGGTGCAGACCACGAGCTGGCGGGCGGCCGCATTGTCGGGGCGCCCGAAGACCGGCGCCGCTACATAGATGCTGCCGTAATCGGCGTGACAGGCGGCCATCCGGCGCGAAGTCGCGGGGGCGATGGTACTCATCGAGACGTGAATCCCGCCCGGCCCGAGCCGTGCCGCGATGCCGTTGGCGCCGGTGACGACGCTTTCGACGGCGGCATCGTCGGCCAGCATCGTCATAACGATGCCGCCCGGTATGGCCGCATCGCCGGCGCTCGATGCGCGCGTGGCGCCCTTGGCGAGGAGCGGTGCGGCCTTCGACGCGGTGCGGTTATGCACGCGCAATTTGATTCCGGCGGCGGCGACGTTCGTCGCCATCGGCAACCCCATCGCCCCCAATCCGATAAATCCGGCTTCTGTAATCATCGCGAACTCCTTTCGATATGCGGCTAGCGCGAACGGGTGACGCCGATGCGCGGGCACATCGTCGTCAACGGACAGCGCGAGCACCACGGTGACGTCGGGTGGCAGATGGTCTGCCCGAACGCGACCAGCAGGCTGTTGTACTCGATCCAATAGCGCCGCGGGAGGACCCGGCGCAAAGCGGTCTCGGTCAGGTTCGCGTTTTTGGTCGCGACCAGGCCCCAGCGGTTGGAGATCCGATGGACGTGGGTGTCCACGCAGATGCCGGGCTTGCGAAACGATTCGGTGACGACGAGGTTGGCGGTCTTGCGGCCGACGCCCTTGAGCGTCACGAGCTGATCGATGTCGTCGGGGACGCGACCGTCGAAGCGGTCGATCAGGTCGCGGCAGATTTCGCGAATCCCGCGTGCCTTGGTGCGATAGAAGCCGACCGGGTAGATGAGCTCCTCGATTTCGCGCGGGTCCATCGCAAGCATCGCGACCGGCGTGCGCGCCCGCGCGAATAATCGCGGCGCCGCAACGGCAGTGGTTTTATCGTTGGTGCGCAGGCTCAGGATACATCCGATGAGGGTGAGGAACGGGTCATGTTTTTCGGCGGCCATCAGGGTGAGCACGGGGGCATTCCAGCCGCGCGCCTCGCGCCGCAGGATCGTCAGTGCCCGTCCGATGGAAGCGCTCGTGAGGGGGCCGGGCGGGTCGGCATGCGTAAGCGGGCCGGGCTTTCGGGCGCGGCGCTTGCTGCGCGCTTCGTCGCTAACGTCTGTATTTGCCGATTGCACCATTAAGAGTTACGGGCATGTTTAGCGCGATGGTGCGGGCGATAGAAACGGCGAATTCAGAGGGCACGCGATATCGCCGCGACAACGGCGCGATCATTTGACGATCGGATAGCGATGGGAGCAGATTACCGGCCAAGACTCCGGCCTTGACGCGCGAGGTTAACGACATGGATCTCGGCAAAGACCTGCTGCTCGACATGTATCGCTCGATGACGCGGATTCGGTTGTTTGAAACCAAGGTCCGCGATCTGGCCACGGCCAACGAAATCCCGGGCTTCGTCCACGTCTCGATCGGCGAGGAGGCGAGCGCCACCGGGGTGTGCGCGGCGCTGCGCAAGACCGATCGCATCACCTCGACCCATCGCGGTCATAGTCATTTGATCGCGAAGGGGGGACGGCTCGACCGCATGATGGCGGAACTGTTCGGCAAGCGCACCGGCTACTGCAAGGGTAAGGGTGGCTCGATGCATATCGTCGATTTCTCACTCGGCATCCTCGGCGCCAACGGGATCGTCGGCGCGGGTCTGCCGATCGCGACCGGATCGGCGCTGGCCGCCGTGATCGCGGGCACCGAAGACGTGACGGCCTGCTTCTTCGGCGACGGCGCGTCCAACGAAGGGACCTTCCACGAATCGCTCAACCTGGCGGCGGTGTGGAAACTGCCGGTGGTCTTCGTCTGCGAGAACAACGGCTTCGGCGAGTTCACGCCGATGCAGACTGTCACCTCGGTCAAGGATATCGCGGTGCGCGCGAAGGCCTACGACATCCCCGGCCATATCGTCGATGGCAACGACGTGCTCGAAGTCTATCGCTACGCCAGCGAGGCGATCGCACGCGCCCGCGCCGGCGAAGGGCCGACGCTGCTCGAATGCAAGACCTATCGCTGGGAGGGTCACGTGGTCGGCGAGCAGGCCTTTCTCGGCACGGGGTCATATCGCACCGAGCAGGAGGTCAACGAATGGAAGGCACGATGCCCGCTGATTCGCTTTGACAAGTTCGCGGCCGAGTCGGGCAAGATCAGCGTTGCCGACCTGCAGAGGATCAAAAAAGAGACCGAGGCCGAACTCGACGAGGCGGTCAAGTTCGCGCGGGAAAGTCCGCTGCCCGACGCGTCGGAAGTCACCGAGGACGTGTTCACGGATTAGAGTGAGACAGTGACGGGTCCAATTGTTGAGGAGTCCGAAACTATAGTTTTAGGAAACTGAAACCTCACTGAGGTTTCAGACTTCCCCCCTGTAAAGATGCGGGCTTCGCCCTGGAACAACCTCATCACGGGTAAAAGCACGCGATGCTCGGGTAAGCGGCCGTGTCGGGCGGGAACGGAGAGAGCGAATGAATGCGGAGACCTTCGCGGTCTTCTCGCAAGCAGAAAGAGCTGGGGCGTCGCGCGATCGAGCAACGCGAGCGTGGCCCACCGGCGGCATGGAATGCCGTGAAACCTGATGAGGTTTCAGAAAACTATAAGTTTTGAGTGTTTCAGCCAATTGGTCAATCTATTCGAGGTTTGAACGATGGCGGTCACGACATATATCCAGGCGATCAACCAGGCGCTGGCCGAAGAGATGGAGCGCGACCCGCTCACCTTCGTGATGGGCGAGGACGTCGTGCTGAGCGCGTTTGGCGCGACCAAGGGGCTGATCGACAAGTTCGGGTCCAAGCGAGTGCGCAATACGCCGATCGCGGAAGCTGGTTTCGTCGGCGCGGCGGTGGGCGCGGCGATGGCGGGGACGCGGCCGATCTGCGAGGTCGAGTTCGCGAGCTTTTTCTATTGCGCGTTCGACCAGGTGTGCAATCAGGCGGCGAAGTTGCGCTACATGTCGGGCGGGCAGGCGCGGATGCCGATCACGTTTCGCTGCGTGTACGGCGCGATGGGTGGCGCCGCCGCGCAACATTCGGAGACGGTTTATGCGCAGTTCCTCAGCGTGGCGGGACTCAAGCTGGTGGTGCCCTCGAATCCCTCCGACATGAAGGGACTGCTGAAGAGCGCGATCCGCGACGATAATCCGGCGATCGTTTTCGAACACGGCGCACTCGGGGGCCATCGCGAGGAGATTCCGGCGGGCGAACACCTGGTGCCGCTCGGCAAGGCCGCGATCAAGCGAGTCGGGGAGCACGTGACGGTCGTCGCGATCGGCGCGATGGTCCCGCGTGCGATGAAGGTCGCCGACCGCCTCGCCAAGGAGAATATCAGCGTCGAAGTGGTCGATCCGCGCACGCTGATTCCGCTCGACGAAGACGCGATTCTGTCGTCGGTCGAAAAGACCAATCGCGCGGTGGTCTTCGACGAGGGACATCTGCGCGGCGGAGCGGCCACCGATATCGCGGCGCTGATCGGTGAGAAAGGGTTCGACTTCCTCGACGGCCCGGTCAGGCGTGTGACGACGCTCGACGTGCCGATCCCGTTCAGCCCGCCGCTCGAGAAGGCCGCGCTTGCCAATGAAGCGCGCCTCGAAGCCGCGATTCGCGAACTGGTCGGGCGCTGATCTCACTGCGGTGCGCGAGTGGTCGAGGAACGCAAAACCTATATTTTCTCTGAAACCTCATAAGGTCTTAGAGTTCCCCTCTTGTAAGATGCGGGCTTCGCCCTGTCGCTACTGAGATGTCGATTGAACTGACGATGCCCAAGTTCGGGCTGACGATGCATGAGGGCACGCTTCAGCGCTTCTTCAAGGCGCCGGGCGAAGCGGTCGCGGCGGGAGAGCCGCTCTACGAAGTCGAAACCGAAAAGGTGCTGTACGTGGTCGAGGCGCCGGCGTCGGGCACGCTCGCGGCGTGGTTTCACGGTGAGGGCACAATCGTCGAATGCGGGCATGCGGTCGCGATAATCGCGGAGGCAGGGGAAGATGCAGTCGCGCTGGCGGCGGGGACTCCCGCAGGTGCGGGCGCGGCGGCGCGGAGCGCCGCCGCGCCTTCTGCGCCGTCCGCGCCAGCCGCCGGCGCAGCGGCGGCTGGCGCGGATGGGGATGGGGCTCACGGCGCGGCGTCCGCAGGACGCCGCGCCGTGAGCCCGGTCGCGCGCAAGCTCGCCGCGCAGCTCAGGGTGGATCTCGATCGCGTCAACGGCACAGGTCCGGGCGGACGGGTGACGCGCGAGGATGTCGAGCGCGCCGCCAAGGGCGGCGGCGCTCAGGCAGCCGCCGCGGCGGGGAGGCCCACGGGCGCTCCGGCCAGCGGTGCGAAGCCGCAGCTTCGCACCGTGCCGATGCGCGGGATGCGCCGCACGATTGCGGCGCGGATGCAGCAGAGTCTGCGCGAGACCGCTCAACTCACGATCACCACCGAGGCCGACGTAACCGCCGCCACCGAGCTGCGCGCGCGCCTGACGCGCGAGTTCGATTTCACCTATACTGACCTGCTCATCCACGCGGTCGCGCGGGCGCTGTTGCGCCATCCGCGGATGAATTCGCGGCTTTCGGAGGAGGCGATTCTGCTGCTGAACGAGGTGAACATCGGGATCGCGGTGGCGCTCGAAGAGGGACTTATCGTCCCTGTCGTAGCGGGCGCCGATCGGAAATCGCTTCGGGAGATTGCGGGCGCAACCAAGGACCTGGGGGAGCGTGCGCGAGCGGGTCAACTCAAGCTCGAGGATGTGAGCGGCGGAACGTTCTCGATCACGAATCTCGGTAACTTCGGGGTGGACGCGTTCACGCCGATTCTCAATGCCGGCGAGACCGGCATCCTCGGCGTCGGGCGCATCGTTGAGAAGCCGGTGGTTCATCGCGGCGAGATCGCGCGGCGCTCGATGCTCACGCTGAGCCTGACCTTCGATCACCGGGTGATCGACGGCGCTCCCGCGGCGAATTTCCTCCAGACCGTAATCGATATATTCAATTACGGAGACCGCTGAACGCCCGGCGCGAATCGCGGCTCAATCCGGTTTGATGCAGCACAGATGAAACGCAAATCTATCGCAAAGCTGCGCGCTGCAACGGGCCTCGCAGCTTGTTCGGTGATCGCAATCGCAATCGCGTTCATCCCCGGCGTGGGAGCACAGGCCCGCGAGCACGAGGAACCCGGCTTGATCGAAAAGGCGCCACCGCCGAAGCCGATCAATTACGACAAACTCACGCAGGAAGCGGTCGCGCTGCTGCAGCATTACGTGCGCATCAATACAACGAACCCGCCTGGCAGCGAACTCGACGCGGCCAAACTGCTCAAGGAGAAATTCCTGGCCGACGGTATACCGGCAACGGTATGGGAGCCGGCGCCGGGCCGCGGAATCGTGGCCGCGCGACTGCGTGGGATCGGACGTCATAACAAGGCGCTGGTGCTGCTAAGCCACATGGACGTGGTTCCTGCCAATCCCAAGGAATGGCAGGTGCCACCGTTTTCCGCGCAAATCCGTGACGGCGAAATCTGGGGCCGGGGGACGCTCGACGACAAGGGCCCCGGGGTGATCGAGTTGATGGCGATGCTCGCATTGAAGCGCGCCGGCGTCCTGCTCGACCGCGATGTAATTTTTCTCGCGACCGGTGACGAAGAGGAGGGCGGCAAGATCGGGGCGGCCTGGATGGTCGAGCACGAGGCCGGCATCTTCGGCGATGCGCACTATTTGCTAAATGAGGGCGGCGGGATAATGAGCCGCCCGAACGGGCGCAAGTATTACGCGGTCTCGCTCAGCGAGAAGACTCCGTTATGGCTGCGGCTCACGGCCACCGGCGAGGCTGGGCACGCCGCGGTGCCCCCCGCCAAGACGGCGGTGACGCGGCTGGTCGCGGCGCTCGATCGATTGGCGGCGTATGGCGCTCCGATTCGCGTGGTCAATCCGGTGCGCGATTACTTTCGCGCGATCGCGCAACTCGACGGCGGTCCGCCCGAGTTCGCGAATCTCGCTACCGCCCTGCGCGACGATGACTTCGCGAACAAATTCGTCGCCGTGCCGCGCCAGAACGCCCTGGTGCGCGATACCTTTACGCCGACTGTACTGACCGGCAGTCAAAAGACCAATATCATTCCGGCGAGCGCGTCCGCTGAAATCGATTCGCGCTTGCTGCCGGGCGACAATCCGCAACAGGTCATCGCGAATCTGCGCAAGGTGATCGCCGACGACGGCATCAAGATCGACGTCATGCTGAATTTTTCCGCGCAGTCGTCACCGCGAAAATCCGAGTTGATGACCGCTATCGGCAAGCTCGCCGACGCCGAAAATACCGTCGTCGTGCCGATGATGATCGCGGGCTTTACCGATAGCCATTACTTCCGCCAGGCGGGCCTCGACGCGTACGGCTTCATTCCGATCGAGGCTTCGACGGCCGAGGCGCGCGGCGTTCACGGCCTCAACGAGCGCATCGGGGTGAAGGAACTCGGGGCTGGCGTGCGCCGCATGATCGACTTGCTGAAATTGATGGGCACGCGCGAATAGAATCCAGCCAGGGAGTATTCATTATGATACGTGCCGGCACTGGCTATTCGACCGCGGCCAATCCGCGCAACGCCGCGCTCGAGGCGACGGCCGCCGCGCTCAAGCAGGCACGTTTGCGCAGTGCGGATTGTGCGATGGTTTTCGCCAGCACCGCCTATGGCGGCGCGTATCCGATGATCGTGCGCAGCGTGGCGGAGGCCGCCGGTACGCGCGAAATCGCCGGCTGCGGCAGTATCGGCGCGATCGCGGGCGGTCGCGAATTCGAATCGGGGCCGTCGCTCGCAGTGCTGGTCCTCGGCGGCGGCACGATCGCGGGGACGCGGCTGTTCGTGCCGCAATTGCGCGGGCGCTCGCGCGAAGTCGCAGAGGAGATTGTTGCCGCGGTGCGTCCGCAGCTCGGCGCAAACAACCTGCTCTGTCTCTTTCCCGACACCTACAACCTCGATCCCGAGCCGCTGATCGCGACGCTGGCGCGCGAGCTGCCCGGCGTCACAGTAGTCGGCGGCGGGGCGACCGAGGACGGCTCGGTCGGCGAGACCTTTCAATTCTGCGGCGACGTGGTCAGCACCAACGCGGTGTCCGGGATGCTGCTCGCGGGCGAATTCGCGATCAACCTCGGCGCCGCCAATGCGTGTGCGCCGCTGGGCCCGACCCATCGCGTGACCGCGGTGCGCGACAACATCATCCTTGAACTCGACGGCCGCCGCGCCTGGGACGTTTTCGCCGAGGCCGCCGGTCAGCTTGCCGGCGATCTGGCGCGGGCGCTCGCGTTTGTGTTTATCGGGATACCGCTGACGCCCGGCGCCGAGCGAATCGATCGGGGCAATTTCTATGTCCGCAATATCTCGGGCGCGAGCCCCGAGCATGGCGCGATCGCGGTCGCTCATCGCCCCAAGCTTGGCGACAAGATCGGCTTCGTCCTGCGCGACGGCGAGCGTTCACGCGTCGAATTGAAGGCGACGCTCGCGGCGATGGGCGACCGGAATGCGCGACCGCCGGCGTTCGGCCTCTATTTCGATTGCGTCTCGCGCGGCAACGGTCTTTATGGCATGCCCGATCACGATTCGGCCTACATCGGTCAGTACTTCGGCCAACTTCCGCTCGCCGGCTTCTTCACCGGTTTCGAGATCGGCCCGATGGGCGATCGCACCGGCCTGTTGCAGTACTGCGGCGTGCTCGCGCTGATTTCCGACCCGCCGGATTGAGCCGCGATGGACGCCGATCTGCGCGACGACCCGCGCGTTTACATGGCCGCCGAACGAACCTACCTTGCGTGGATCCGCACCGGCCTCGCGATGATGGGGTTCGGCTTCGTGGTCGCACGGTTTGGCCTTTTTCTCCGCGAATTTTCCGAGCACGGGGGCGGCGGCAAGTTCACTTCCACGGGGTTTTCACTCGCGGTCGGCGTCGGGCTGGTCGTCGTCGGGGTCTTCGTGAATATCGCCGCGACAGTCAATCACGTTCGCCTGACCAGGCAATTGAGCAGCGGTGAGTATCAACCCGGGCGCCCATCGTTCCTGGGCGCAGCGGCCTCAGTTCTGCTCGCGCTGGTCGGCATCGCGATGGCTATCTACCTGATGGTCGCCGGGTGATACCGATGCGGAACGCGACCGAGCTTCACATCTTGCGGCAGACAATCGCGGCGATGCGCTGGATGAAATTCACGGCACCGTCGCGCACGAACGCCTGCATCCCGGACAGATCCTCACGCAGGTCCGCCGCGAGCATCTGACGCACCTCTTTAGCACGATCAGCCGGAGTCTGCGCGCTGGCGAGCCAGCCTTCGAGATCGGTGGTCAGACGGTCCGAATGGACGCTTTCGACTTCGAGCCCGGCCCGCCCCATCATCGCAATCAGTTCGCTCAGGGCGAGCGCCCGCGTATGCGAGGTATCGCGCAGTTGCTCGATGCGATTGCAGCGGGCCGCCCGCGCGCGATTCTCGTTGGCGTAGAGATCCTGGACGGCGACCGTACCGCCGTTGCGGCAGACGCGGCACATCTGCGCGAGGATCGCCTCGGGATGCAGGAAGTGATGGAACGCGAAGCGGCAGACGACCAGGTCGAACTCGCCATCGCCGTACGTTAGATTATCGGCCTCGCCGACCTCGAAGCGGACGTTGGCGAGTCCGCGCTCGCGGCTGGTGCGCTGGGCGATCGCAATCGGCGCCGCGGTCAGGTCGAGGCCGACGACTTCGCGGCAGCGTTGCGCCAACGCCATCGCGACGTAGCCGGGTCCGGTCGCGATCTCCAGGGCGCGGTCGTCAGGCCCCGGATCGATGGCGTTTACAAGTCGAGCCAACCGTTCGGCGTCGGTGATTACGGCCGCACTGGCGTAAGCCTGCGCCTGGCGCGTGAACTCTTCGCGCACGGTGGCCTTATGGTCGTTGGTTTCGGCAGCCGCCTGTGAAGCCATGGGCGTGGTCTCCGGTCTGTGAGCATCAGTTGTTATGCCCCTGCATTATCGCCTTGCATCATCATCTTGGCGCAGGCTCGCCAGCCGCATCAAGTACAGCGTTCGCCTGGGCGGCGCGCGCTTGCAGCGTCGGGACCGATAATGGTAGCTCAGATCAATCTAAAAATTGCGCAATTTCGAGCCGGATCGATCAATCCATCCGGGCCACGGAGGATGAGAAATTGGACTTCGGTTTTTCAGAAGAGCAAGAGATGTTGCGGGATTCGGCCAAGCGGTTTCTCGCCGACAATTGTTCGACCAAATTCGTCCGCCAGATGATGGCGCATGACACCGCGCACGACGCCGCATTCTGGGACAAGCTGGTCGGCCTCGGCTGGCCGGGGCTGTTCGTGCCCGAGGAATTCGGCGGACAGGGGGGTACATTCCTGGACCTGACGGTAATCGCGGAGGAGGCCGGCAAGGCGCTCGTTCCGGGGCCGCTGTTTACCGCGGTCGCGCTTGGCGTTCCGGTTTTTCTCGAAGGCGGATCCGACGCGCAGAAAAAGGAATTCCTCACCAAAATCGCCGCGGGCAAGTTTATCGCGACGGTCGCCGTGGCCGAAGCGGCAGGCCGCTGGGATGCGGGCGGTATCGCACTGCAGGCGACCAAAAAAGGCTCCGGCTATACCCTCACGGGTGAAAAGTTTTTCGTCCCCGACGCGCACGTGGCCGACGCGATCGTCGTCGCGGCGCGTACCGGCGAGGGCTCCGGCGAGGACGGCATCACGCTGCTCTGCATTCCCGCCAACGAAAAGGGCGTCACGGTGACGCAGCTCAAGACCGTCGATATGACGCGCCGGATGTGCCACGTGAAGTTCGACAACGTCGCCGCCAGCGAAGTTATCGGCAAGGCAGGGGCCGGATGGCCGGTGCTGCGGCGCACGCTCGAAGTCGCCACGGCCGTGCTGTCAACCGAGATGGTGGGGACCGCGCAGAAGGCGCTGGACATCGCGGTCGAGTACGCCAAGACGCGCGTTCAGTTCGGCAAGCCGATCGGTTCGTTCCAGGCGGTCAAACACAAGTGCGTCGATATGATGGTCTCGGTCGAGAATGCGCGGTCGCTGACGTACTACGCCTGCTGGACGGTTGACGAACGCGTGGACGAATCGGTGACGGCGGTTCCGATGGCGAAAGCGTACGCCTCCG
>Ga0181530_10005574_pt1 | contig 12774 bp, 7 predicted proteins | sample PEATcosm2014_Bin_42_FD_119769 | JGI IMG/M metagenome (GOLD analysis project Ga0181530, IMG submission 119769) | Peatland microbial communities from MTU Mesocosm Facility, Houghton, MI, USA - PEATcosm2014_Bin10_60_metaG | ecosystem: Environmental > Terrestrial > Soil > Wetlands > Peat | place... | reverse complement strand
GTTTCACGTCCCCTTTGTAGGCGACGTGTCGCCGCTCAAGGAGATTGGGACCAAGGGCGTGGCGGCGGGCCTTATCGTCCTGCTCACGGCGATTAACTACATCGGCGTCAGGTTCGGCGGCCTGGTGCAGAATGTCTTCACCGTGGCCAAAGTCACCGCCATGCTGCTGCTGGTGCTCGGCGCCTTCTGCCTGCCCACGGGCGGCGCGGCGGCCAATCTCACCACCCCGAGCGCCCATATCCACTTAAGTGGGCTCGCCCTGGTCCTCGGCATCGTGGCGGCGCTCCAGGGCGCCCTCTGGGCCTATGATGGCTGGAACAAACTCACTTATATCGCGGGCGAAGTGAAGCAGCCGCAACGCACCATCCCCCTCGGCCTGCTCTGGGGCATGCTCACGGTGACAGGCATTTACATCCTGATGAACATCACCTACGCGTACGTGCTGCCCATTGACCAGATGGCCCAATCCAAGCTCGTCGCCGCCGCCGTCGCCGAGCGCTGTTTCTCCGGCGGCGGGCGCTGGATTGCCGCCGCGGTGATGATCTCCACGTTCGGCACCGCCAACGCTACCATCCTCGCCACGGCCCGCCTCTACTTCTCGATGGCACGGATGGATTACTGCCCGCGCCGGCTGGGCACAGCCCACCCGAGGTTCCACACCCCCGCTGCCTCGCTCGTCGTGCAGGGAATCTGGAGCATCCTCCTCCTGTTTAGCGGCACGTTCGACACCCTCACCGATACATTGATCTTCGTAAGCTGGGCCTTCTACGCCATCGGCGCTTACGGAGTGTTTGTCATGCGGCGCAAGCAGCCCGATGCTCCGCGCCCTTACAAGGTGCCTGGCTATCCACTGGTGCCGTGGACGTTCATCGTCTTTGCGGCACTCTACCTCGCATTCACCGTGTATAACGACATCGTAGGCTACCGGGCGGCAGTCGCTGCCGGGAAGCCGGCGCTGATCAACTCCGCTTTTGGCACGGCGCTGACGTTAATCGGGGCGCCGATCTACCTCTTTTATCGCCTGCGCTCGCGGCGTTCCTCAACTGGCAATACTGCCATATCTTAGGTCTGGATCAGGCTTTGCTAGAGCGGCGGAGGCTCATCAGCACACCAGCACCGAACAGTACCAACAGGGCGCTGCCTGGTTCGGGAACGGCGTCAATTTGGAACGTATCAAAGCGGCGGGTCGCGTTGCCGCCACCGGGCTCCTGGTCAGAATACAGCCCGAAGCCGGTGATGGGGTCTCCGGGAAGGGGCGATGTCAAAGTGCTGCCGAGCACCAGAGTGGTACCAGGGGTGAAGCTCAACGAGTCCCAAGCACTGGCGGCGGTTGTCCAGTTGAAGGTAACCTGTTGTGCGCCGGTGTTGAAATTGGCGGCAGACGCGACGGCGACAGTGTTGGCGAGCACCTGGGTGGACGCATACCAATTACCGTCAATCTGGACGGCAATGCGGAACCCAGGGATTCCAAAGGTGCCGTTGGCGGCACTTCCGGCGTAGAAGGAGATGTCCTGGATCGGTGTAAGAGTGGTGTTCACGGTGTAACCGGTCGTGTAGGCGATCCAGTTGTTGAGGGACGCCCCGGTGCCGCTGGTGAACGCCAGGCCATTGGCTGTGGAGACGCTGGGACCACCGGCATTGATATTGTCGAGGTTGTTGGGGTCGCCGAGTGCGGTGGAGACACCGAAATTGTTTGGGCTCGGGTTGCTTGAGTCTGTGGCGGTCGGTCCCCAATTCCCAGACCATCCGACAGTGTTGAGTAAGACATTGCCGCTATTAGTGTTGCCAAAGACCTCGCGGTAAATCGGAACCTGTGCCCGCGTTGCCTGCATCGAGAGCAGAATTGCTCCCGCCAATACGACGAGTTTCTTCAATGACATAAGGATATGAGGTATGTAGTGGTTGTCGGTTCCCGTCAGTCGCTTCTTTCTTCAGGTTTAAATCCCCATCAACGCCGCATCACCAGGATGCGTATGGAGAATACGTCCTCTTTCTTTACAGATTCCTGGAAGCCCCGTCATCCCTCTTTCGAGGGATAAGATTCAATCTTGAAGGTTGGTCCGTGAGCGAAGTCAGATTTGCACCAGATGCTGTTCGGCGGCGGTGAGCACTTCACGGTTTGCCAAAGCGAAGCGCATCCCCGCCAAAAGCAGCCGCTGTTCACGCCGACCTCAACGCCCGCAGTTGCTCCCCCGAAGCGCGGCATAACGGCAATTGAAAGTTGCCCGGGATATGGCATATTAGGCCATGATTAAAAGCAAACGAGGCAGGGGGGATCCTTCTATTTTCAAGGCATGAATAGTGCTTACTGAGCGCGGCAAAACGTCCATTGAATACCAAAATCAATATCCGCACTAATCGGCAGGGGATGCTCTTACCCTTTCTGCCCGCGACACTTACAGCGCTACTTGCCTTTCTCCAGATGGCTTCCGCGGCAGGGAAGCAAATGATTAGCGGCGGGCACGTTCCGGCGGCGGTGGCACGGCTGGCGCCCGTCGGCAGCATGCCGGCCTCACAGCGGCTGCACCTGGCCGTCGGGCTGCCCCTCCGCAACGAGGCCGAGCTGGATGCTTTGCTCCGGCAGCTTTACGATCCCGCCAGCCCCAATTACCGGCATTATCTCACGCCGGCGGAATTCACCGCGCGCTTCGGACCTACGGAGCAGGATTACCAGGCTCTCGTGCAGTTCGTGAAGGGCAGGGGCTTCACGGTGACCGGCAAGCACCCGAATCGGCTGGTGCTGGACGTCGAGGGCGCTGTCAGCGACGTCGAGCAGACTTTCAACGTGACCATGCGGCTTTATCCGCACCCGACCGAGAAGCGCAACTTCTACGCGCCGGACATCGAGCCGTCGGTGGATTTCTCTCTGCCCATTCTGCACGTGAGCGGCCTGGACAATTACGCGCTGCCGCACCCTAATGTGAAGGTCCGGCCCGCCAGTGTGACGGCAAGCGCCACGCCGATGGCGGGTTCCGGTCCAGGCGGGACGTATCAGGGCAGTGATTTCCGCAACGCTTACGTGCCCGGGACGGCCCTCACGGGCGCAGGGCAGAGCGTCGGCTTGCTGCAGTTCGACGGCTTTTACCAGAGTGACATCACGGCCTACGAGAGCCAGGCCGGCTTGCCCAATGTGCCGATTACCGTGGTGCCGGTTCAGGGAGGGGTCGGCACGCCCGGCAGCGGGGCGGTCGAGGTATCGCTGGACATCGAGATGGCGATTTCAATGGCGCCGGGGTTGTCGCATGTCTATGTCTATGAGGCTCCCAACTCCAGCGCTTACTGGGTTAGTTTGTTCAGCCAGATGGCCAACGACAACCTGGCCAAGCAACTCAGTTGCTCCTGGGGCGGCGGTGGGCGCAATGCGTCCGCTGAGACTGTCTTCAAACAAATGGGCGCGCAAGGACAGTCCTTCTTCAATGCCACCGGCGATTCGGACGCCTTCACCGGCACGATCCCGTTTCCCTCCGACAGCACCAACATCACCGAGGTGGGCGGCACGACCCTGACCACCGGTTCCGGCGGTGCCTATAGCTCGGAGACCGTTTGGAATTGGGGCAGCGGCACGGGTACCAGCGGCGGCATCAGCACTTATTACGGCATTCCCGGCTACCAGGTCGGCGTCAGCATGGCCGCCAACCAGGGCTCGACTACCAAGCGCAACGTGCCGGACGTGGCGCTGACAGGCGACAATGTCTATGTGATGTACGGCGACGGCAGCTCGGAGACCGTGGGCGGGACCAGTTGCGCCACGCCGCTGTGGGCGGGGTTCACCGCCCTCGTCAACCAGCAGGCCGCCCAGTCCGGGCAGGCTACGGTCGGATTCCTCAACCCAGCGCTCTATGCCATCGGCAAAGGCGCCAACTATGGGAGGTGCTTCCACGACATCACGACGGGCAACAATTTCAGCAGCAGCAGCCCTTCGCAGTTCTCGGCCGTCGCCGGCTACGACCTTTGCACCGGCTGGGGGACGCCAAACGGTGTTAACCTCATCAATGCCCTGACGGGGCCGCCCGTAATTGCGCCGCTGCTGGTCTCAAACGCTTTTACGCTGACCGCCGAGAGCTGCCCCAACGGCGCCATTGACCCCGGCGAAACGGTCACCGTCAGCTTCGGCTTGAAGAACATCGGCACGGGGAACACGACGAACCTGGTGGCTACGCTGCTGGCGACGGGCGGTGTCGTCTCGCCGAGCAGCCCGCAGACTTACGGCGTCGTGGCCACGAATGGCTCCGCAACCCGGTCGTTTAGCTTTAGCGCGAGCGGGACCTGCGGCGGCACCAACACCGCCACGGTCCAGTTGCAGGACGGCACGGCGAACCTCGGGACGGTCACCTTCTCCTTCTTGCTGGGCCAGCCTAATAGCACAACGGTCTTCGCCCAGAACTTCGATGGCGTCACTGCTCCAGCCTTGCCCGCGGGTTGGGCTACTTCAGCCAGCGGCGCGGAATCCGCCTGGGTGAGCACGACTACTGCCAGCGATACCGCACCCAACTCCGTCTTTACGCCCGATCCGGCGAGCATTGGATTGAGCGAACTGGACTCGCCCGCCATCACCCTGCCCGCCGGCCAGTGCCAGTTGACGTTCCGGCAAGATTACGACCTCGAAGCAACTTACGACGGCGGTGTATTGGAAATCGCTATCGCCGGTGGCGCGTGGACAGACATCCTGGCCGCCGGCGGCAGCTTTGTGAGCGGCGGCTATGTAACGACGCTGAGCACTCACTACGGCAATCCTCTGGCCGGCCGGTCCGCGTGGACGGGCAACAGCGGCGGGTTTATCACGACTATCGTCAACTTGCCCGCCTCCGCCTCTGGCCAGACCGTCCAGTTGCGCTGGCGCTGCGGCTCGGATGACAGCGTCAGTTGGACGGGCTGGTACGTTGATAGCGTGTCCATGACCAGCAGCAGCGTCGTGTGCTGCATCAACTCGCCGCCGACGATCACCACTCAGCCGAGCAGCCAGACAGCCATCGCAGGCGCGAATGTGACCTTCCAGGTGGCTGCTTCCGGTGCCCAGCCGCTGGCCTACCAGTGGGGCATGAACGGTGGCGCCCTGGCGGGAGCTGTCAATGCGACGCTTACGTTGAGCAATGTGCTGGGATCGCAGGCCGGCACCTACTCGGTGGTGGTGGCCAACGCTTACGGCTCCGTAGTCAGCACCAATGCGGTGCTGACCGTGCTGGATCCCTGGATCGCTAACCAGCCGAAGAACCTAACGGTGACCGCAGGCGCGCCGGCCAGTTTCAGTGTGGGCGCGGTTGGCACCCTGCCGCTGAGTTACCAGTGGCTGAAGGAGGGGGCTGCGCTCTCCGACACCGCCAATTTGAGCGGGACCCGCTCGGCCACGCTGAACCTGGCGCAGGTGCAAGCCGGGGAAGTCGGCAACTATTCCGTCGTGGTGAGCAACCTTTATGGCTACGCGGTCAGCTCGGTCGCCACACTGAGTGCCAATTTCCCGCCTCTCATTTCGACTCAGCCTGCGGGCCAAACCGCGCTGGCTGGCTCGGTCGTCTCATTCACGGCAGGAGTCGTGGGCTCTGGCCCGCTGGGTATCCAGTGGCAGCGCTTTGGGACCAACCTGGTGGACGGCGGGAAAGTCAGCGGCTCCGCGACCGCTACCCTGGTGATCTCTAATGTGCAGGCCGGCGATATGGGTGACTACTCGATGGTGGTGAGCAACGTTTACGGAGTCGTAACCAGCTCCAGTGCTTCGCTCAGGTTATGGCCGTTGCTGGGGTGGGCCAGAGATAATTACGCCCAGGCCGACATCCCCGGCGGGTTGAGCAACGTGACGGCGGTTGCAGCCGGGTTGTACCATGGCCTGGCTTTGCGCGCCGACGGGACGGTGGCTGCCTGGGGCGCCGGCACGACCAACACGGGGGTGAGCCCGCAACAGGGACAGGCGATCGTTCCGAGCGGGTTGGGCACTATCCTGCAAGTCGCCGGGGGTTACTATCACAGCCTGGCGCTCGAGGCCGGCGGGACCGTAGCGGCCTGGGGCGCCGGCACGGCAAACACCGGCGTTAGTCCGCAGTTTGGGCAGGCAATAGTCCCGACGGGTTTGAGCAACGCGGTGGCAATCGCGGCCGGGGGCTACCATAGCCTGGCTTTGAGGGCAGACCGAACGGTTGTGGCCTGGGGAGCGGGCACGACCAACAGCGGCGTCAACCCGGACTACGGGCAAGCGATAGTCCCAGCCGGTTTGGCCAACGTGGTGGCTGTGGCCGCAGGGGGCTATCACAGTCTCGCTTTGCGGGACGACGGAACTGTAGCGGCTTGGGGAGCGGGCACGACCAACACCGGGATCATTCCGTATTCGGGGCAGGCGTTGGTTCCGGTCGGTGTGAGCAACGTCGTGATGGTTGTGGCAGGCGGCTATCACAGTCTGGCGCTCAAGGCGGACGGAACGGTGGTCGCCTGGGGCGACAACACCTACGGCCAGACCAATACGCCTGCGGGTTTGAGCAACGTGGTTGCCATTACCGCTGGTCGCTATTACAACATGGCGTTGAAACCCGACGGCACGCTCGTCGCCTGGGGCGATGACAGCTATGGTGAGACCAATACTCCCGTGGGGTTGGAGAATGTGGTCGGGATTGCGGGCGGAGGTTTTCATGCCCTGGCGCTGGAGAACGACGGGCGTCCGGCCCTGACGGTGCAGCCCCTCAGCCAGTCCGCTGCGCCCGGCTCGACGGTTCGCTTGCTGACGATGGCCGTTGGGGTCCAGCCCTTGAGCTACCAGTGGCGGTTGAACGGCTCAATCCTCCCCGGGGCGACCCTAAGCAGTTATACCATTCCTGGTGCTCAGCCTGCCGATTCCGGCCTTTACTCTGTCCTGGTCAGCAACGCCTTCGGCGGAACGGTCAGTTCCAATGCTGCACTGACAGTCGGCAGGCCAAACTCTATCGTCAGCCTCAGGTTGGCCGGGTCGCAAGTGTCCGTTGGATTCCTCAGTATTGCCGGCTCCAATTACGTGCTTGAATATAAGCACTCCCTGGCCGACTCAACCTGGACGCCCGTGACCTCGGCAGTCGCCGGCACGGGTGGTGTGATGACTTTGCAGGCTAATAACGCTCCCGCGGACAGTGGGTTCTATCGTCTCCTCGTTCAGTAGCCCGGCGCGTTTGGTGTCCACGCTTTAGCGTGCTCTGGAGCGCCCCGGACACCCTAAAGGGTGAACACCGAACACTCGGGTATGCGGTATCAAATTGCGCCAAACCGCCGATGTCGGCGGTTGTATTCTTCCAGTGCCGCGTAGAATTGGGGCTTGCGAAAGTCCGGCCAGAGCGTCTGCGTTACCACCAGCTCGGTGTAGGAGATTTGCCAGAGCAGGAAGTTGCTGACGCGCATCTCGCCGCTCGTGCGAATCAGCACATCCGGGTCCGGCACGTTGCGCGTGTAGAGGTGCTGGGCGAAAACCTGCTCCGTGATATCGGGCGGGTCGAGTTCGCCGGCTTTCACCTTCTGGGCGATGCCGCGCACGGCGTCCACGATCTCGGTGCGCCCGCCGTAACTCAGCGCCATGATCAGCGTGAGCCCGTTGTTCTTTGAGAGCGTCGCGACCGACTTCTTCAAGTGCTCCTGCACGTTCTCCGGCAGCCGATAGACCTGGCCGATGATCTCGAGGTGCACGTTGTTCTTGTTTAGCTCGGGGGTCTCAGTCTTGAGATAATGCACCAGATACTTCATGAGCGCATCCACCTCGTCCTTGGGCCGATTCCAGTTCTCCACGGAAAAGGCGTAGAGCGTGAGATACTTGATGCCAAGTTCGCCCGCGGTCCGGATGATCACCCGCGCGGACTCGGCCCCGGCGCGGTGGCCCTCGATGCGCGGCAAATGCCGCTGCTTGGCCCAGCGTCCATTGCCGTCCATGATGATGGCTACGTGCCGCGGCAAGGAGGCCTTGGCTTCGGGACTGAGACTAGCGGCTTGCGCGCTCAATCAGAGCAAGATTGTCTGCTCCCGTCCCGGGCCGACCGAAGCGATGGCCAGCTTCGCGCCGCTCAGATCAGCCAGCGCTTTGAGGTAGGAGCGGGTCTTTACCGGCAGGTCTTTCCACTTGCGGGCCCGGGTGGTTGAGGTCCGCCAGCCGGGGAAATCAGCGTAAACCGGCTGGCAGCGGGACAGGCATTGGATGTCATTGGGCACGTAGTCATAGCGCCGGGCGCCGTCGCGGTAACCGATGCAGACCTTGATCGTCTCCACCGAGTCCAAGCCGTCTATGTTGGTCACCGCCAGCCCGTCAATGCCATTCACCATGCACGCATGGCGTGTGGCGATGGAGTCGAACCAGCCGCAACGGCGCGGTCGCCCGGTCGTCGCCCCAAACTCACGGCCCATCCCGTGCAGCATGTCGGCGACCTCGGCGTTCTCGGTCGGAAGCGGCCCCTCGCCGACGCGCGTGGTGTATGCCTTCATGACCCCGACGACGCGGTCCATGCGGTGCGGCGGAATGCCCGAGCCGGTGCAGGAGCCACCGGCAGTTGTGTTTGAGGAAGTCACGAACGGATAGGTGCCGTGGTCAATGTCGAGGAACGTCCCTTGCGCGCCCTCGAACAGGATGTCGTCCCCGCGCCGAACGGCCTCGTGCAGCAGGATCACCGTGTTGGCGACGAAGGGCTTGAGGTAGTCGCCCGACGCGCGGTACTCGCTGTGGACTTCCTTGAAGGACAAGGGCTGAGCGCCAAACGCCTTCAGCACTTCGTTGTTCTCTTTGATCTTCTGCTCAAGCTGTTGCTTGAAGCGCTCCGGGTTGATCAAATCAATCACGCGCAAGCCGGTCCGCGCTGCCTTGTCACCGTAAGCCGGGCCGATGCCGCGTTTGGTGGTGCCGATCTTGTTCTTCCCTTTGAAGGTCTCGCGCTGGGCGTCGAGTTCGCGATGATAAGGAAAGACCAGATGCGCCGTCTCGCTGAGGTAGAGGTTGCGGTCAATCCTGATGCCCAGCTTGCGCAGCCCTTCGATCTCCTGGACCAGGCTCACGGGGTCCACCACTACGCCGTTGCCGATGACGCAGACCTTCTTCTTGCGCAGGATGCCGGAGGGGACGAGGTGCAGGATGTACTTCTGTCCTTTGATGTGGACGGTGTGGCCGGCGTTGTTGCCGCCTTGCGTGCGCACCACGATGTCTGCCTGCTCGGTCAGCACGTCAATGATTTTGCCTTTGCCTTCATCGCCCCACTGGGCGCCAACTAGAATCGTATTGGCCATAATGTTTGAACGCGGATGGCCGTTCCGGCGGAACAGGTCCGCGGCTTAAGGATCGGCCCACAGTAAAAACCCCCGAACGTGAATTCGGGGGCAAAAGCGCTCAGCTCTTGCGCGAGGAAACTAAAAGGACCCTGCCACTATGTCAAGGTCCGATACGCGGCGAGCATGCGCCCTGGCGTGAAATGGTTGGTTGCCTCATTCTTGTTTGCCTCAGTCCGTTTTCCAGGGCCGCACGGGCGAATGTTAACGTGTCCGCCCGAACATTGTCCGCCACAGCCAATCGGAGTTCAAAGCGAGACGTCCGAGCCCAGCCCGCAGAACAGGCGTGAACATCATCCAATGCAGCCACTGTGCCCAGGTCAGGCGTTGGGCGAAGGCGCTGTCGCAGCCCCGGGCAATCGCTCGCTTGGCTTGCGTCCACGTAATCTCGCCACCGCTGTAGGCGGCGAGCGGTCGGATGGCGATTTCGGCGGCTTCGATAGCCATGGACATGCCGTTCCCGGTCACCGGGGGAATCATTGTCAGCGCATCGCCGATCACGCATTCGTTCTCCGCATCGGCGCGTTGCGGACGCAGTGACAAGCCGGCGACGGCACAGAAGGAGCTTTCATTCACCTCCGCTCCGGCCATCCGCTGCCGCAAAGGTGTGCCCGGCTGGCCTTGGATCAGCTCCCGCCAAGGCACCGAGGCCTCGTGCCGGCGAGCCGGTCGGCGGAATAAGCCACAGACGTTGACCTCTCCGCCGTGCAACCGGGAAATCCCGACGTATCCCTGTCGAGCCCCATGCATTTCCAAGTCTGCACACAGCATCACATTTCGTGCGTGCACCTTCAGACCGAACCAATGCCAGCCGTTCCCGGCCGGCCCCAGACGCCGGCCGTTCGCGCGCACGATGCCTTCGGCCGCATCGCCTTCATGCCAGCGCTCGTCTTCGCGCAACTCGCCTCCTGCCTCCCGGAAGAGCCTGGCCAGCAGGGCGTCCATGGTCAGGCGCGACAGAGAGAGGGCCGGCCTGGGCAGGGGCCGAACCGGCGAGCCGGCTTGGCCCAGAAAGAAGGCAGCCGTGCGCGCGGGGATTGCTCCTGCCTGGAGGAAGGCCTCCCGCAAACCCAGCCGGGCCAGCACATCCTGCCCACGCCCGCTGATGAATTCGCCGCAGACCCGGTGCCGCGGATAGCGGCCCGCCTCCAGGACGGTAACCGTAATGCCCTTTTGGCGCAGGCCAATGCCCAGAGTCAACCCTGCCAGCCCGCCCCCTGCAATGGTGATGGGTCTTAGCACGGCCGGCTAGCGCGCTCGCTCCGCCGCGCTTCGAACACATGGCTGAACCAGCCGACACGCCGCTCCTGCAACGACCAGCCTCGGTCCTCCGGCCACAGGCCCGACAACTCATGGCCCGCGAAACCGGCCCGGACGCTCGCGGGCGCGTCCTTCTGAGTCACCCGGTTGCAGCCAATCATCCAAACCATCCGGCTGCAGGTTAGCGGCCAGACCGCCCGGCGGGGCTCGATCGCGACGAACGCCCTGGCCAGGCGCGCCGCCTCCCCCAGGAGCCTCGTCAGTTGTGCCCCGGAGAAATGATGCAGGAACAAGTTGGCGACTACGGCGTCGCAGAATCCGACCGTTGGTTGAGTGAGCCAATCAACGGCATCCGCCTCCACAACTTTCAATCGCCAACCCTGAGCTTCAAAGCCTTGCCGAGTTTCGGCCGATATGACGCTGTGCCGGTCCACCAGCACCGCCGTGGTTCCTTCCCATGTGCAAGACAACCGCCGCGCCACACGCAGCAGGAACCTGCCGTCCCCGGCACCCAACTCGACCACGTGCCGAGCCTGGGACGGCTCGCGGTCCCGCAGCGCCATTGCCATGATGCGGCTATGGCCCATCAGGGCGTTCAGCCGCAGCAGGTCCCGGCGCGACCCCACGGCGTACGGATCATCAGGCGGCAATTCGTCCAACAGCTCTGGCTCAACGCAACGAGCGACCACGCCACGCCTTTCACTTGTGCACAGTTTCAGGCTGGAGCGCGGACACTCTTGTCCGCCTCCGAGGCCCCTTCAGCCATGGGCGGACAGAAATGTCCGCGCTCCAGTTAAATGATGGGCCGTTCATTCCACATCCAGCAACGCCCCGTGACAACTGAAGCCGGCTCCGAAAGACGACATCCACCAATACCCGCCCGGTGTGGAGTCGTTCCGGGCAGCCTGCAGAACGAAGAAGACGGACGCACTGCTCACGTTGCCATACTCTTGCAGCACGGCTTCGCTCCAGCGCACATCTCTGCTCGCCAGGCCCAACTGTTGGCGCAAGGCGGCCAGCACGTCGCGTCCGCCCGGGTGCAGCACCCAGCCTCTCACTTGCGACCGCCCGAGCCCTGTCTTCGCGAGCACCTCGTCCAGGATTGTGGCGGCGTATTGCGCGGCAAGCGCGGGCACCTGTTGCCGGAGAACATTTCGCAGCATGCCTGCCTTCTGTTCAAAACGCAGGGCGCCGCGGGCCGCCGGGCTGAGGAAGGCCGTGCTGGTCTTCCATTCGATTCGGCGCTGGCCATTGGGCGCGCGCGCCAGCACGGCGGCGCCCGCGCCGTCGCCGAACAGGCAGGCGCTGATGAGCACGCCGGGGTCGTCGTCGAAATAAAGCGCGGCGCTGCATACTTCCACGCAGATTGAGAGCACGCGCTCAACGCGGCCTGCGGCCAGGAGGGCCTCGCCCGCCCGGAGATTTGGCAAGGCCGCCGCGCACCCTTGGCCCACGAGGTCCAGGCCCAGAACGTCCGGGCGCAGACCCAGGCGCTCCGAGACATAGCTGGTGAGGCCCGGACAGAGATACCCCGTGCACGTGCTGATCAGCAGGGCATCTATATGCTCCGGCTGAATGCCCGCATCCGCCAGCGCCCGTTCGCCGGCTTGTGAGGCGAGCACAGGGGCATGCTGAGCGAACCGCGCGTGCAGGGCATCCGGCGTAAGTTTGAAGGCCTCATCAAGGGTGTTCAATGCCAGGTGGCGGGTGGTGACACCGTTGTCGCCGATCAGGACCTTCTTGACGATTGCACGCGAACGCGGGCTCAATTGCCGGCTCAGGGCTGATTGCCGGAAGACCGCCCAACATTCCCTCTGCGTATAGCGCTGCCGCGGCGAAGCTGTCCCTAACCCCGTGATGAACATGGGAGAACTTAGCCCGGTTTGGAGGCGATTGCCAGCGCAGTGCGGGCAGCCTCCCGCCCTGGCGGCTACGATCCCGAGGTTTCTTGGACGTGCCCTGCCACTCTGGGTTAAATGGGGACAGCGGCCAAACGCTCCTTGAACCTGCGACAGGAGGCAACGAGGTCCTCCGCCTCCAGGATAGCAGATACGACGCAGATGCGCCGGACTCCGGCGACCAGCAATTCGTCCAGGTTCGCAAGGTTGATGCCCCCTATGGCGAACCACGGGACCTGCACATGCCCGGCCGCCCAGCGAAGATAGTCGGGCGCGATGGGCCGCGCTTCGGGCTTGGTGGCGGTCGCATGCACGGGGCCGACGCCAATATAGTCCGGCCCCGCGGCCAAAGCCCGCTCCGCTTGCG
>Ga0181530_10005573_pt1 | contig 12776 bp, 10 predicted proteins | sample PEATcosm2014_Bin_42_FD_119769 | JGI IMG/M metagenome (GOLD analysis project Ga0181530, IMG submission 119769) | Peatland microbial communities from MTU Mesocosm Facility, Houghton, MI, USA - PEATcosm2014_Bin10_60_metaG | ecosystem: Environmental > Terrestrial > Soil > Wetlands > Peat | place... | reverse complement strand
GTTCTCGGCATCGATCTCAGACACGACCGCATCGGTCGACACGTCACAGAGCAACGAGATCTTGCGCTTCAGGTTCTCCGAGATCGGCTCGTGGCTGCGGCACACGATCACGTCGGGCTGGATGCCACGCCCGCGCAGCTCCGTGACCGAATGTTGCGTCGGCTTGGTCTTCTGCTCCCCCGCCGGGAGCGACTGGGGCACGAGCGTCAAGTGCACGTAGCAGACGTTGTCCCGGCCGACGTCGCGGCGGAACTGCCGGATGGCCTCCAGGAAGGGCACGATCTCGATGTCGCCGACGGTGCCGCCGACCTCGACGATGACTACGTCGATGTTCTCGCGCCCGAGTCGGCGGATCCGCTCTTTGATCTCGTCGGTTATGTGGGGAATGACCTGCACCGTCTTGCCGAGGTAGTCGCCCCGGCGCTCCTTGGCGATCACCGACGAGTAGATCTGGCCCGTGGTGGCGTTGGAGTCCTTGTGGAGATACTCGTCGATGAAACGTTCGTAGTGACCCAGGTCGAGATCGGTCTCACCGCCGTCCTCGGTGACGAAGACCTCCCCGTGCTCGAACGGGTTCATCGTGCCCGGATCGACGTTGATGTAGGGGTCCAGCTTGCACATCGTGACGCGGAGTCCACGCGATTTGAGGAGTCGGCCGAGGGAGGAGGACGTGAGCCCCTTCCCCAGAGAACTCATCACGCCACCTGTCACGAACACGAACTTCGTCACGCTCTCCTCCCGGCCGGTATCAGTCAAGGCTACCGGAGCGGTCGCGAGCGGTGCTGGAACTCGCGGCCATCGCCAACAGCTCTTTTGCATGTCGCCGCGCAGCTGCGCTGTCCGGATGGCCCGAGAGCATCCTCGAAAGCTCGACAATCCGGTCCTCGCCCGTGACAGGCCGGGCCCGGGCCACGGTCCGGCCTTGCGACTCGCTCTTGGACACGAGCACCTGGTGGTCGGCGAACGCCGCCACCTGCGCCAGGTGCGTCACGACGAGCACCTGATGGTCGCGCCCGAGGGCACCCAGCGCCCGACCCACGGCGAGGGCCGCCTCTCCGCCGACGCCGGCGTCGACCTCGTCGAACACCAGGGTCGGAGGCGCCGCCGACAGCACCAGGCGCGCCGCCAGCATGGTGCGGGCGAGCTCGCCACCCGAGGCGACCTTCGAGAACGGCAGCGAGGGCTCCCCTGGGTTGGCCCCGAGAAGGAACTCCACGTCCGAGCCGGCCGGGTCCTCCCCTATGCGAACCTCGAGTCGGGCACCGCCCAGAGCAAGCTCGTGCAGGTGAGCCTCGACCGCGACCGCGAGCTTCGGAGCGGCTTGCCGCCGGCAGGCGCCGAGCCGCTCCTCGGCCCGTCGCAGGGACGCGACCGCGCCGACACGCCGGACCGCAAGGGCGTCCCGCGTCTGTTCTGCATCCTCGAGGTCGGCCAGCTGTGCCCGGGTGGCCCGCGCGAACTCGAGCACGTCGGCAAGGCTCGGGCCGTACTTGCGCCGCAGGTCGGCGAACAACTGCCGACGGCGCCGGACCGCTTCCAGACGGTCCGGGTCTTCTTCGAGTCGCTCGTCGCGCAGCCTCAGCTCTCGGGCCACGTCCTCGACGTCCGCTTGGGCGGTCCGCAAAGGCGTGGCTAGGTCCGAGAGGACCTCGTGGGATGCAAGCCTCGCGATGGCCTTGCCGAGCAGGTCCGTCGCTCCGACACCCGCATGGGGCTGCGAGGCGTCGGACCCCACCAGAGCATCGCGGGCCTCGGCCGTGGCGGCCCTGAGCTCCCCGATGTGTGCGAGCAACGACTCCTCGCCGGCGAGGTGGCCGTCCTCGTCCCCAGAGGTGATCGCGGCCGAGGCGATCTCGTCCAGCTGGAAGCGGAGAAGACCGACGGTGCGGGCAAGCACCTGGGGATCGCCGCCGAGCTCCGCGAGGCGGGCGTCGATGCCGGCGAGCTCTTCTCGTGCCTGCGCGACCTCTTCGAGGTCGGCCCCGGCGAACCTGTCCAGCGCCTCTCGTTGCGCGGCCTGGTGCAGCAGGGACTGATGCACGTGCTGGCCGTGCAGGTCGACGAGGTCGTCACCTGTCTCGGAGAGCAACGACGCCGGCGCCATGCGACCGTCCACATAGGCCCGGGACCGTCCCTCGACGGGCACCGCCCGAGACAGGACGACCTCTCGCTCGGCGGCGATGAAGCGACCTTCGACGAAGGCCTCCGAGGCGCCCGCCCGCACAATCGAGGCGTCGGCACGACCTCCGAGGAGCAGTTCCAATGCCTCGACCACGAGCGTCTTCCCGGCGCCCGTCTCGCCGGTGAGCGCCGTCATGCCGGGGCCGATCACAAGGTCGAGATCTGCGATCACACCGAGGTCCCGCACCCGGAGCTCGACAAGCATCGCCGCTCTCAGCGATCGGTCAAGCCGAAACGGTGCCGGAGAGCAGAATGGAAATCGCGCTCAGCGAAGCTGACGAGCCGCGCCGGTTCCGCCGCAGCACGGCACACCACGGCGTCGCCCGTGGCGAGGCGGATTATGCGAGCGCCGTCGATCACCGCGGCGGCGGCTCGGTCATCGAGAACAGTGAGCCGGACGTACTCGCCGGGCTCGAGCACGAGAGACCTGTCGAAGGGCATGTGGGGCGACACCGGCGTCAGCACCATCGCACGCAGTCTCGGGGACACCACCGGGCCGCGTGCCGACAGGTTGTACGCGGTCGAGCCTGTCGGCGTGCAAACGAGTATGCCGTCGGCCACGTAGGTGAGAAACGGGCGACCGGAGATCTCGACAGCCACCCGGATCGTGTGCCCAGGGCCGGTCTTCTCGACGATCGCGTCGTTGAGGGCCATGAACCTGCCCTCCGCGCTGCCCGTGAGCTCGACCTCGAGGGCCATGCGCTCCTCGACGAGATAGTCACCTGCGAGCATCCTCTCGAACGCCTGCTCGATGCCCGCCGGTTCGACCGCCGTGAGGTAGCCCATCCGGCCCAGGTTCACGCCCAGCACGGGCACGCGCGCGGCGAGAACGAATTCCACGGTGCGCAACATTGTCCCGTCACCACCGAGACTCACCGCGAACTCCACGCCGTCAGCTTCGGAGAAGGGTGTTTCCGGCCCGACGCCCCGGATCTCGATCACGTCGCGCCCTTGACGCTCCCACCACCGCGTAGCGGTCCTAGCCAGCTCCCATGCAGCTGGTTGCTCGGGATGGACCACGAGAAGGATGCACGCCATACCGCCATCCTTGCGGTCCCAGTCCGCAGCCGCCACCCGTAAGGGCGGCTTCACCGCTCAACTGCTGCTGGGCTGGGTTTTCTTTGCAGCTGGGGCCTTCTTCGCCGCGGGCGCCGCTTTCTTGACCGGTGCGGCTTTCTTCACCGATGGCGCCTTCCTCACGGGTGCCGCCTTCTTGGCCGCAGCGGCCTTCTTCGCGCTTGCCGGCTTCTTCGCCTCGTCCGCCTTCTTGCCAGGAGACGACTTCTTGTCTGACTCCGCCTTCTTCCCGGCCCCCGCCTTCTTGCCCAGCGGGGACTTGCCTGCCGCTGCCTTCTTGGTCGCGCTCACCGTCCGGCTCGCAGCTTCCATCACAGGAGCCGCGGCCTTGGTGGTGCGCTCGATGAACTGCTGCACGACCTTGATCACGTCCTGATTCGTTGCGAGGTTGAACTGCTTGATCTGTTCGCGGATCTCCTTCCTGACGAGCTCGGCGAACTGCTCGGCACTCTTGCGGCCGCGCTGGACGAACTCGTCTGCCCACTCCTCCGCATGCTCCCGCCCGGTTTCGCTCTCCCTGGCCAGCTCGTGCGCAACCTTCTGAACTCGCTTGCGGCTCGCCTCGGTGAATTCCTTGCCGGCCTCCATATACCTCTCAAGAGGTTTCTTCTCTGCCATGCCTTCATTATACAGGTCTGCTTGCAATAGCAAGCACTCATTCACTCGTCCGGCCGAGATTGCTTGCTGGAGCTAGCACCTGGACTTGGTCCTCCGGCCCGCTCGGCTCTGACGAGAGCAAGCAGATCGGAAGCCTCAAGGTCAGGCTGAGGGTCAACCTTCCCGTGGTCGGCTGACGTGACGCCGGTGAGCACGAGCCCGAAGCGCGCGTCGAGCCTGCGCGCGAGAAGGCCGTCGGTCGAGGGTCGATCCCCCACCACCATCGCGACCGCGCCGATCCGCTCCCGCACGAGGCCGACCGTCGGCGGATACGGTTTGCCGGCGATCGTCGGCGTCACCCCACCCGCACAGGCCACCGCGGCCAGCACCGAACCGGCACCGGGGAGCAACCCTTGCGGTGTGGGGAACGACGGATCGTCGTTGGTGGCGATGAGGCGTGCCCCCGCATGCAACGCCGAGGCGGCCGCGGCGAGAGACGAGAAGGCGAAGGTCGGGTCGAAGCCGACCACGACCGCGTCCACCGGAACTGTCTCCCGGCCCGTGCCGGGTGTGACGGTGGCGACGCCGCGCTCGCTCAGCTCCTCGAGTATCCCGGGGCCACCCAGGACAAGAGCCCGCTCCCCTGGCTCGAGCAGGCGGGCTGCGGCCATGGCCGAAGTCAGGATGTCCGCCGGGTCGGTCGGCATCCCCAGGCGTTCGAGCTTCGCGACGTGGTCGGAACGTCTCGGATAGGAGTTGTTCGTGAGGAACACGACCCGGACACCGGACTCCCGCAGACTGGCCAAGGCCCCCGGCGCACCTTCGATCACCTGCTCGGAGAGCCACACCACACCATCGCAATCGAGAAGCCAGGTCATGACGGGAGATCCTCGCAGAGCTGAGAGGGCCCCGTGTGCTAACCAAGGGCGATGGCCCGCTTCGAACCCTTTCCCGCGATCCGTTACGACCCGGCTCGAGTCGCCCCCGACGAGGTCGTGTCACCGCCGTATGACGTCGTTGGCCCGGCCGAGCGGGCGCGGCTCGCGGACGCGAGCCCCTACAACGCCATCCACGTCGAACTCCCGGTGCCCGACCCGGTCGGGGGCCTCGACCAGTACGAGAACGCCGCCCGGATCTTCCATGGCTGGCTCGATGCCGGCGTCGTCAGGCGTGACGCGCAGGCGGGGTTTTGCCTCTACCGCATGACCTTCCCCGACGAGCGCGGGCAGCTGCGGGTCATGACGGGGCTCCTCGGCGCCCTCGGGCTGGACCTCCAGGGCGCCGGAGACGTGCTTGGCCATGAGCAGACGATCCCCAAGGACCGCCTGGACAGGCTTTCGATCTTGCGGAGCACCCGGTTGAACACCTCGCCGATCTGGGTACTGTCCCTCGCGAAGGACCTCACAGGCGCCTGCCGCGAAGCTCTCTCGCAGATCACCGAGAAGAGCTGGAGGACCACCGACCCCGCCGGCGTCGTCCACGAGGTCTGGCCCGTGACCGACGCGCGCTGGGTGGCCGAGATCACCGCGCTCGTCGCGGGCGGCCCCGTGCTGATCGCCGATGGCCATCACCGTTACGAGACCGCCTGCGCCTATGCCAGCGAATGCCGCGCGGCAAACGGCGGCAGGCCGGGGCCTTACGACCTCGCTCTCGCCTTCGTCGTCGAGCTGTCCGAAGAGGAGCTGTCCATTGCGGCGATCCACCGGCTCGTGAAAGGGATCGCCGCCCGGCAGCTCGAAGACGTGCTCACGTCGTTCTTCCGGATCGAGCCGGCCGGCGAGAACCTCGTCGCGCTCCCGCCGACGTCGGCCCCGGGCGAGGTTGCCCTGTTCACTCGCGACGGGTTCAAGCTGCTGCAGCCCCTCCCGGCTCTGCTGCAGGCCGCCGAGGATGATCTCGACGTGAGCCGGCTGAAAGTGGCGCTCGGGAGCCTCCCCGCCCACGAGCTCACCTACGAGGTCGGATGGCACTCAGCCGTCGCCGCGGTTCGTACGGGCCGGGCGGACGCTGCCTTCCTGTTGAGTCCCGTCCCGGTGACGAGAATCGCGCGGGGCGCGCAGGACGGGCGCCGAATGCCCCCCAAGAGCACTTACTTCCAGCCCAAGCCCCGTACTGGCATGGCTTACCGGTCACTCGAGGACTGAGCGGCAAAGGCTCTCAGTCGTAGTTCCAGGTGGCACCCGACCGCAGCAGCGACGCCAGCTCACCTACGCCCTCGCGGCTCCGCGCCTCGAGGAGCTGTCGGTCGACGAGGCTGCCGTAGTCAGGGCGCTCGAATGCCCGGAAGACGCCGATCGGGGTCGGCTGGTGGGGGCCGGTCGCAAGGCGCGACAACGCGAAGGCCAGGCTCGGATTGGCATGGGTCTCGTCGTGGACGACCAAGGCTTGCTCCCCCACGTCTTTCACCTCGACGAGCCGGAGACCCCCTTGACCGTCGGAAGCGACGCCGTGCTCCCCGTCGGCTCCGAAGCGGATCGGCTTCCCGTGCTCGAGCGGGATGATCATGTCGGCGCGGTTGTCCTTGCCGTTGATCGCCTCGAACGCGCCGTCGTTGAAGACGTTGCAGTTCTGGTAGACCTCGACGAACGATGCTCCCGGATGGTCGTGTGCACGACGGAAGGTCTCGATCATGTGCTTGCGGTCGAGGTCGTGGGTACGCGCGACGAACGTCGCCTCGGCACCGAGCGCCAGGCTCACCGGGTTGAAGGGGGTGTCGAGCGAACCGAAGGGCGTCGACTTGGTGATCTTGCCGATCTCCGAAGTCGGCGAGTACTGTCCCTTGGTCAAGCCGTAGATCTGGTTGTTGAACATCAGGATCGTGAGCTTGACGTTGCGTCGCAAGGCGTGGACGAGGTGGTTGCCCCCGATCGAGAGGGCGTCGCCGTCGCCCGTCACCACCCAGACGTCGAGATCGGGCCGCGTCACGGCAAGGCCCGTCGCGATCGCAGGTGCGCGGCCGTGAATCGAGTGAATGCCGTAGGTGTTCATGTAGTACGGGAAGCGCGCCGCACAGCCGATACCCGAAATGAACACCGTGTTCTCACGGCGGACACCAAGCTCGGGCAACAACAGCTGCACCGCGGACAAGATGCTGTAGTCCCCGCAGCCTGGGCACCAGCGGACTTCCTGGTCACTCGCCCAGTCCTTGCGGGTCGTCACGGGAACGGCCACGTCGGTCACAGTGCTGCCTCCTTGGCGGTCGCTGCACCAGCGGCGGGCGACGATTCGAGCCGCGCGATCTCGTCGAGGATGGCCTGCTGGATCTCGCCCACCCGGAACGGTGTTCCCTCGACCTTCGAGAGCACCCTCGCGTCCACCAGGAAGTCCGAGCGCACGAGGCGGGTCAGATGGCCGAGGTTGCCCTCCGGCACGAGTATCACCTCATAGGACCGCAGGACCTCGCCGAGGTTGGGCGGGAACGGGTTCAAGTGGACCAGGTGCACCTGCGCGACCGACTTTCCGGCCTTGCGCACCCTCTTCACGCCGGCGGTGATCGCCGCGTACGTCGAGCCCCACCCGAGCAGCAGCACCCTCGCGTCGCCATTCGGATCGTCGGCTGCCACGGGCGGGAGGGTCTTCGCGATCCCGGCGATCTTGGCGGCGCGTGCATGGACCATGGCGCTGTGATTCGCGGGCTCGTAGGAAACGGTCCCTATGCCGTCCTGCTTCTCGAGACCGCCGATGCGGTGCTCGAGACCCGGTGTACCGGGCACCGCCCAGGGCCTGGCGAGCGTGTCGGGGTCCCGCTTGAACGGCCAGAAGCACGGCGCGCCCTCGGCACCGGTCGCGTTCGGCTCGGTCGTGAACTCCACCGAGATGTCGGGCAGTGACTCCACGTCGGGGAGCCGCCAGGGCTCGGCGCCGTTGGCGAGGTAGCCATCGGAGAGCAGGTAGACCGGCGTGCGGAACTTGAGAGCGATGCGGGCCGCCTCGATCGCAGCCTCGAAGCAGTGCGAGGGCGTCTTCGCGGCGATGATTGGGACGGGAGCCTCGCCGTGGCGACCGAACATCGCGTGCAGCAGGTCCGACTGCTCGGTCTTGGTGGGCAGTCCCGTCGAGGGGCCGCCCCGCTGGATGTCGACGATGAGAAGCGGCAGTTCCAGGCTCACGGCGAGACCGACGGTCTCTGCCTTCAAGTCGATGCCCGGCCCGCTCGTGGTCGTCACCCCCAGCGCCCCGCCGAAAGCCGCCCCGAGGGCGGCACCGATGCCCGCGATCTCGTCTTCGGCTTGAAGCGTCCGCACGCCGAAGTTCTTGTGCTTGGAGAGCTCGTGCAAGATGTCCGACGCCGGCGTGATCGGATAAGACCCGAGGAACAAAGGCAGTCTCGCGAGGTGTGCCGCGGCAAGCAACCCCCAGGCAAGCGCCACGTTGCCGGTCACGTTCGCGTAAGTGCCCGGCAGGTGCTCAGCGGGCGCTATCTCGTAGGAGGACTCGAATATCTCCGCCGTCTCGCCGAAGTTGTAGCCGGCCCGGAACGCTAGCTCGTTCGCCTCGGCCACGATGGGTGACTTGCCGTAGCGACGGACGATCCAGCGCTCGGTGTCCGCGATGGGCCTGTGGTAGAGCCACGACAAGAGCCCGAGAGCGAAGAAGTTCTTGCTCCGTTCGGCATCGCGCGGCTTGGCCCCTGTCGGCCTGCACGCCTCGAGGGTCAGCGAGGTCATCGGTATCTCATAGGTCCGGTACGCCGAGAGGCTGCCGTCTTTGAGGGGGTTGGATTCGTACCCGGCTTTGGCGAGGTCCCTCTCATCGAACGAGTCCCCGTTGATCACGAGAATGCCGCCGTTCGGCAAGTCGTTGACATTCGCCCTCAAAGCCGCAGGGTTCATCGCCACGAGCACGTTCGGGACATCGCCCGGGGTGAGGATCTCGTGGTCAGAGATGTGGATCTGGAAGGCGGAGACGCCCGCAAGGGTGCCTGCCGGGGCGCGGATCTCGGCCGGGTAGTTCGGGAACGTCGACAAGTCATTGCCGAACAGCGCGCTCTCGTCAGTGAACCGGTCCCCGGTCACCTGCATGCCGTCGCCGGAGTCCCCGGCGAAACGGATCACGACCTGATCGATCGTCTCTACTCTGCCCGGTTCGGTCGCCGGCTTTGACTTTGTCGTCACGGCCCCTCCACTCGGCTCGCCGGCCCCTTTGCCGCCACTGCCGCGATTACCTTCTCACCTGCTTGCCTGTGGTAACCGGCATTGTACCGCCGAGCCCTTCCCCTTCAGGCGACGTGCTGGGCCGGCTTCGGGCGCGGCTCAAGAACCCAACGCCCGAAACGGGCTTGTGTTGGAGGCCTGTTCCGGCTTGTCCGGTGCGCGCTACGCGACCGTGACCGCGTTGTCGAGGTACACGTCCTGAACGGCGTGGATGATGTCGACTCCGTCGCGCAACGGGCGCTGGAAGGCCTTGCGTCCCAGTATCAGCCCCATGCCACCGGCGCGCTTGTTGATCACAGCGGTCCGAACTGCCTGTCCGAAGTCGCTCGCGCCCGCCGACTCGCCGCCCGAGTTGATCAGCCCGATACGCCCCGCGTAGCAGTTCACGACCTGCCAACGGGTGAGGTCGACCGGGTGGTCGGTCGTCAGCTGGCTGTAGACGAGGGGATCCGTGCGACCGTACTTGAGCGCCGTGTAGCCGCCGTTGTTCTCGGGCTGCTTCTGCTTGATGATGTCGGCCTCGATTGTGACCCCGAGGTGGTTCGCCTGTCCTGTGAGGTCTGCCGCAAGGGCATAGTCGGCCTCGGGCGTCTTGAAGGCCGGATTGCGCAGATAGCACCACAGGACCGTGAACAGTCCCTGCCTGTGTGCCTCGGCGAACAGGGCGCTCACCTCCCGGATCTGCCTTGTCCCCTCCTCCGAGCCGTAGTAGATCGTGGCGCCCACGCCCATCGCCCCGAGGTCGATGGCCTGCTGGACGGAAGCAAAGGGCACCTGGTCGCCCCGGTTCGGGTAGGTGAGGAGCTCATTGTGGTTGAGCTTGACGATCAACGGGATCTTGTGGGCGTAGCGACGGGCGATGATGCCAAGGACGCCCAACGTCGAGGCGAACGCGCTGCAGTCGGCTGCGAGGGCCAGCTCGGCAAGATTCTGCGGGTCGAAATAGGCGGGGTTCTTCGAGAAGCTCGCCGCTGCAGAATGCTCGATGCCTTGGTCGACCGGCAGGATCGACAGGTACCCGGTGCCGCCCAAGCGGCCGTGGTCGAACAGCTGCTGCAAGTTGCGCAGGACCGGCACCGGCCGGTCACTTTGCACGAGGACCCGGTCGACGAAGTCAGGTCCGGGGAGCGTGAGCTGGTCCCGCTCGATTGTCTTGCACTCGTGGCCGAGCAGGGAGTCGGCCTCGTCCCCGAGCACCTCGCGGATGTTGATTCCCATCGTCTTGTTCCTCCTGGTCAGCGCGTTCTAGCTGAACCCATGCCGCCGGTGCGGGGACAGTGCTCCGCGGGATCGAATCGGTGCAGGTCCAGGCCGCGCCCGTATGGGCGCTCCTTGGCGATCCTAGCCCGAGTGGTCACTGGGCTATCAAACCGGCCCGTCCCACCAGATCGTAACAATGTCGACTCCGGGTGACCCCGGTTCACCAGACCGTTCGCCCCCGGCTCCGAGCTCGCGCAATGCCGAGGCGACCTCGCCGGTTCGATCGGGGCCCAGGCAAAGTCTGCGCCTGGTCACCTCGACTAGGTCCTCGAAGGATTCGTGATCGAGCCCTCCCGAATGGCACCAGGTCTCGTGTCGCGGCGCGAGGCCAAGTGCCTCCAACACCGCCAGCGCGTCGTCGGCGGTCGGGACCTGCGGCCGGGCAAAACCGTGGAAACGCTCCCAGAGCGGATTCAGAGAAGTGAGCGGATGGCGAGCTGTCATCTCGACCACGACGCGCCGGCGGGCATGGTCTGTGAGCGCGGCAACGAACGGCCCAAGGTCCGGGATGTTGTACAGCACGTGGTGGCACGTCACGACGTCGGCCGGCGCGACCTCGTCGGCGATGTCCGGCCAGCGCCCGCAGATCGGAAACGCCGGCTTGCCGAGCCGATTGGCGCTGTCGACTAGGACACTCAGCAGCTCCTGATCGCTGTCGACGGCGGAAACCTCGGTCGCCCGCGCCACAAGCGGGAGACACGCCGCACCGGCGCCCGCGCCGACATCGAGAACCGAACCTGGCTTCTCGAGGGCTTCCCGGGCACGTCGATAGGAGGGGCTGGAGAGCGGCGCCTCGCAATTCATCTCGGCTCTCCGAATGAAGATCTGGCGGGGCAGCACCCAAGGAGATTCCGGCGCGGCCGCAATGATCTCGTCCGGGATCGCCCACGACTCGAGATCGGACCGCCAGCGCTCCAGTAGCTCAGCGGCGCTCATCATCGGACCTCAGACGTTGAACCTGATCTCGAGCACGTCGCCGTCTTGTACGAAGTAGTCCTTACCTTCGAGGCGGACCTTCCCCTTTGCCCTGGCGGCGGCAAGCGAACCGAACTCGAGCAGCTCGTCCCAGCGGATGACGTCGGCCTTGATGAAGCCCCGCTGGAGATCCGAATGGATCACGCCGGCACATTCGGGAGCCTTGGCGCCACTGCGGAAGATCCAGGCCCGCGATTCGTCTTCGCCCGTCGTGAGGAAGACCCACTTCCCCAAGATCTCGAATGCCGCCTGCGCCACGCGAATGAGCGCGCCCTGTCCGAGCCCGAGGCCTTCGAGCAACTCAATGCGCTCGGCGGGATCGAGCCTCGCCGCCTCAGCCTCCAACTGGACGGAGACGGCAAGGACATCCACGGCGCCCCCTACTTCTTTCTGCACGGCGGCGACAAGCTCGTCGCCACCAACGAGCTCATCCTCTCCCACGTTGATGACTGCCATTGTCGGCTTGTTGGTCAGCAGGAAAAAAGGTCTCAGCGCCTCCCGGTCGGGTGCGTGCAGGCCCGAACGGTATAAAGGCGTGCCCCGTTCGAGAACCTCGACCGCCACCGGCGCGGCCTTCAGTCCGGCCGCTACGACAGGATCGACGGGGGCAACCCGGCTCCGCTTCTTCGTGAGCTGCTGCTCGAGGGTCGCCAGGTCCGCCAGGGCGAGCTCGAGCTCGAGGACTCCGAGCGCAGCCAGCGGGTCGGTGTCACCTGGCACGTTCGCGTCCTCGAAGCTGCGCAGCACAAGGCAGAGGGCGTCCACCTCACGCACCCCCGCAAGGAAGCGTCCCCCAAGCGCTTCTCCCTTTTCGCCCCCCTTGGCGATGGCGGCGATGTCGACGACCTCGAAGCCGGCATGGACGATCTTGTGACTCCGGCTCATCTTCCCGAGGGCGTCCACCCGAGGATCGGGAACATGCGCGACCCCGACCTCGGTCTCGACCGTCGAGAACGGGTGGGACGCGACGACCGCGTTGCCGCCGGTAAGCGCATTGAAGAGGGAGGACTTGCCCGAATTGGGCAGTCCCACGAGGCCGACTCGGTCCACGATGCTGACGGTAGTGCCTCGAGGCACTACCTCGACGACGAAAGCTGGCTGCGTTTGCCGCACAGCACCCGCGCCGGTCACGTCAACGCAGCGGTGCGCCCGCGCGTGAACTGATCAGCGCAGAGCGGCCAGCCGGTCCTCCGTGTCGAAAAGCTCGGGTGAAAACGACGCAACGCGCATGAACAGTTCTCGCGCCCGGGGTAGGTCGCCCGCCCTCTCATAGAGGTCGGCGAGGGCGTACCACTGCCTCAGATGGCAGGTGTCGGGGTGACGGAGAGACTTGCCACCCGGCCCGAGAAGCGCGATCGCGCCCTCGAGGTCGCCTCGGTCGGCCATCATGCCTGCGACGACGAGACGGCCCTCGACGAGAACTTCCCTGTCCACGCCCTGTTTTCGCACCGCCTCCCAAAGTGCGAGGACTGCCTTGTCACGACCGAGCGCCCGCTCGCAGTCGGCGATCACGGGATGCTGGTCGAAGGACCC